>Ga0213869_10003238_pt1 | contig 10886 bp, 10 predicted proteins | sample PICome_10_FD_160083 | JGI IMG/M metagenome (GOLD analysis project Ga0213869, IMG submission 160083) | Coastal seawater microbial communities near Pivers Island, North Carolina, United States - PICO132 | ecosystem: Environmental > Aquatic > Marine > Coastal | place: USA: North Carolina...
ACCATAACTTGCGTTACTAACACCTGTATTGTCTATGGATACAGTATAATTCGTGCCATCATCTGATGCGGCACTAGTTATATCCATTCCTGTACCTGCCACTAAAGTTCTTGCATATGGTCCAGTTGTATGTGTTCCTAAAGTTACACTATTATTAGTAATAGTTGTTGCTATACTAGGTGCTGATGTATTTGCATTTAATCCTAAATCTACATTACCTGTAATAGGTCCTGTAAGTGTTAATGTTCTATCATTTGTTAAAGCACCTGCTTCATTGGCTAAACCTGTATAAACGTTACCCGATAATGTAGCACCTCCGTCTAATATAATATTACCAGAATTAGGTACAAAAAGACTACCTTGTAATGTTTGACTTGAAATTAAATTTGTGCCTGAAAAAGTTAAGTTAGCAAAATCACTTCCGCTTTTAATTGCTAATGTAGACGTACCTGCTGTACCGTCAGAATTAATTACGAATGCATTTGATTCTATGCGGTTAACTTCTTGTGTTGTTTCTACTTGGGTAACATTACCCTCAATAGTTAGCCTACCTTTGACTACTAATTCTTCATCAACACCGATATAAGTACGTTTTGTTGCCATTTATATTTTTCCTATGCTCTATAAAAGTTCTATAAGACTATTTATCATATATTTACATTATGAAATTGAAGTCAAAAAAAGAGCCCTCAAAGAGAGCTCTTAATTTATCTAATAAGTCTTTCGGCTTACTGGAATGTTACACCTGACAATGTGACTGCGTCAACGTAGTCTGCCGCATTACCCAAGGAACTTGCTGTATTAGTAAGTTCTTTGTAACCATATCTTGTCATAAATGACACTACTGGTTCGAATGATGTAGGATCCATAACAGGACCTGTACTCATTAACGGTATGTAAGGACAGTAGAATGCTGGAGCATCAGTTTCGCTTGATCCTTTGTAACCAACTAGAACCTTAGTTCCATCTGGTGCATAGTTATCAGCAAAAACTTTGATTGATCCGTTTAGTGTACCAACAAATTTAGTATTTGTAGGTGCTTCAAAAGATCCTTCAGTTGTTCTAGCAAATGTTGATGTAGACGCACTTTGTAAGATTGTCAATGCTTCTGGAGAAACAACAATGTAGTTACCAGCACCACGTCTAGTTCTAGCCGCGATTCTGTTAGCCGCTCTGTTAATCTCAATTGCTAATAGAGCATGTCTATCACCAATATATGCTGGAGTACCTGTTAGGGAACCACCGAAGTTTAAAGTTGTACCTGCACCTGCAAGAGTTCTTAGTGAACCGATAATTTCTTGGTCGATTTCAACTACGATTTCTTGTGCTAATGCCTGCATAATTTCTGCTTCGACGTCTACGCCATGCATTGATTCTGCGTCTTGAGCTGCCTCAAAAGTCCATCTTGCTGATAACCTTCTGGTTTTCGCTTCAACAGTTTCTTTTAAGATCTGAATGCTCATTTTTCTACCTGCACTTCCCTCAGCGGCCGCTGTTGCGTCCGGAGATCCTGCGTATGTAGATGCAAGTTTAAACGGGCTCAACGCCTCGTCACCTGCTGTTGCTCCACCACCAGTTTCAGAATATCTGACTCTTAATGTATGGATTTGGCCCACTGGACCACTCATTGGCTGTACGCCTACGAGTTCGTTAGCGATAACAGAAGGCATAACCCTTCTAATTAACGGTAACATTACTTTGTTTAAAGTTGCGACTGAACCTGCACCTGTGGCACCTGCTGTTGCGGCCTCTGACAAATGTCTCTTTGTATTTTCGAGGACAACATCTAGAGATGATTTTCTGTTTCCAGTTAATCCCTCTAATAAAGCGTCTTTAGTTGCTGACCAGTTGCTTTCAAATAAGTCTGCCATTTCTAACTCCTATTATTTTATTGAAAGTCCGGCTAATTTACGAATCATGTCAATTTCTACAACATCATCCGCACTTTTGTCATCGGCTTCTGTAATAACAGTCGCCTTATTACCAGTATGTTCACTAGTAATTGATTCTGACAATGCCTTCTTAGCTCTTGGTGCTTCTCCATCTAAAACTGAAGGTAAGTACTTGTTAAAGGACTCTTCCAATTTTTCTGTTTTGACACTTTCAAGTAAATCAGACATGATTTCTTTCTTTTCTTTACCCAATGGGGCCATCAAACTGTTTAAAGTTTCTTTTCTTTCGAATCGATCCTCTGAAACTCTTAACTTAGATTCAGTTAATTTAACTGATTCATCTCTCTTCTCAATTTCTTGTTTAGATTCGTTAAGTTGATTTTCCAACTGAGCTACCTGTTTTTGTATTTTCTTGATTTCCTTTGCTTCATTCAAATAGCTCACGCCATATTCATTTGCAAATGCTTCAAAAATTCTTCGACCGAAGTCGTTCTCACGTGCCTTAGTAATATCATCACGGAAAGATTTAACTTCATTAGTAATTGTGCCGTTGACAACTTTTTCAACTTTGTCAGCCGCTTTCTTAATGAAATCCATTTTGGCTTCTGCTAATTGCTTCTTGCCTTCTCTTACCATTTTGACTTTTTGTTCTACAAGTCCTTTTTTGTCCTCGTGGAACTCAGACAGTTCATTAGCAAGTTGCTCTGCAACAAAATTATCTAATTTCGTTACATGTTCACTTGTTCTTGTTCTGTCAGCTCTAAGTTCCTTAACTTCTTTTGCAACCATTTCAGTTACAAATCTGTCAAGTACTTTGGCATGCTCACTAATGGCTTTCGTGTACTTCACTCGATCAGTTGCAAGGGATTCTTTCTCTGCAACAATTTCAGAAATTTCTGCTTCTACTTTTTCAGATATAAAGTTGTCAACTGCTTCTACGATTTGACCCTTGTCATGTTCGTATCGCTGTGCAAACTCTTCTCTAAGTTCCGCAGTAAGTTCTTCTCTTGCTTCAGAAATTTTACCGTCCCATGCTTCTTGAAGAGCAGTTTTAACATCTTCTGTTAATTCCGCATTCTCAAGTAGTTCTGTAAAATTCACTGCCATAGTAGTCTCCTACTTATAATTTTAAATCGTTGATGAAACCAGTGATTGCTTTCATCAAGTGTTTTTCTGCACTTTTATCGTGTGTTAATGCACTAGCGGTTTCAAACATTTGACTACCGCCTCGCATATTAAATAAACTCTCATATATAGTTTTAGGATAGGCATCAGGAGCACTTGGCTGTGCCACAATGTCCACTGTTACAATATCAAAGTCGCTTACTTGTCCACTTCCGTCGACATTTCCACTACCTCTACTGCTTACACCAAGTTTAGCACCTGCTTTTAATAATGCTCTTGCAATATTACCCATCGGTGTTTCTATAATTTTAAGTTTGCCCAAACCGTTTGAATCATCATAATTCATATCTGTAATTATGTGACTTACACGGTCTAAATTTATCTGCAACTCTTCAGGGTGATCTAACTCGCCCATCACAGTCTCGCCTTTTCCAAGACGTTCTTTTACACTATTAACAGCATTTTTGATTTCATCCTTAGGATAAACTCTTCCATTCTGGTTCTTTACATCACCCTGAATGAATAAACCTTGCATGAACAAATCCTTACCATCTTTAGATTCCATTATCTGGACGTTAGACGCTTCTGGACTTAAATATTCATATAGTTTATTTGCCATTAATATCTCCTATCAGTTTAAAAAGACTTATGCCTTTTTAGGTTCAACTTTAATGTTGTCTGTAGGTGTGTGATCTTTTGCTGACTCACCTTTGTTACCTTCGCCGCCGTCTTTTAGGACTACTGCTTTAGTTTTACCGTCTGCGATTTTAGATGGAGCAGGCATTTTCATACCATGTTCGTTATCTGCATTTCCGCCACTTGGTGCCGCTACATTATCAGAAAGTTTAGTTGCTTCTTCAACAACTTCGTCTTCTTCTGTAACTTCTTCGTCTAAGTCATATTCAACTGACTCTAAGTCCATTTCAGCAGGTAATTCAGCATCCATTTCTGCTTCTTCACCGTCTTCCATTTCATCTTCGTCGTCTGCTAATAATTTTTCAAATTCTGCTTTAAGGTCTTCAAGCTCGTCTTCGATATCGTCAACTTTATCTTCTAGATCTTTATCACCGTCTTCAGCATCTAACTCTAATTCGTCTTCTGCTTCGTCTTCCAAAGTTCCTTCTTCATCTGCTGTAATATCTGCTTCAAAGTCGTTTGATTGATCAATAACTTCTTCCATGTTATCTTCTTCAATTGCTTCTTCGCTTGATTCTTCTGCCTCTTCTACAGCCTCTTCTTCAGATTCCTCTGATTCTTCAACTGCTTCTTCTTCTGCTTCTTCTGATTCTTCAACTGTTTCTTCCTCGGAAACGTCTTCGTCTAGAACTTTTTCATATTCTGCTCTTGCTTTAGCAACAACATACTCATGAAGCATTTCTTCCGCTTTATCGTTTTCTTCGGCTAATAATAGTTCAAGAATGTTCTCTAATTGTGTTCTTGATTCTGACATTGTGGTCTCTCCGATTAAATATTTTATGATAGAAATGGCAAAAAGCCATTCTACCCTGTTAAGTACTTATATGATGTATGTTTATTTGTATTAAAACGGTGTGAAAATGATGTTTTTGATGCGAAATTAGTAAAATCGCTATTTTATGTCTTTATATTTACTATTAAGAGTAAATTAATTAAAAACTAACTAAACTAAGCCGCCTGTGTCCTGTTGAGTATTTGCATACATTACTTTAACAAAATTGTCATGCTCTTCTTTTTCTTTGTTTTTAAGATCTCTGACTTTTCTTAATTTGCCTAGTTCTTCCAGGGTAAGTTTTGACTTTCGTGTATCTTCCTTGCTTCTTTTAACAAATTGATCAAGTTCTGGATTGTAAAATTCTACTAGTCTCATTATATACTACCCTCTCCGCCTGGTGTTATAGGTGGTGCTCCGCCTTCCGGATTATTTATGCCTTCTGGGTCCAATGATGGATCTTCTAAAGGTATGTCACCCTGTGGTATTTCAAAATTAGGATCTACTGCCATTGGATCATTTGGTCTAATACCTAAGTTTCTCAATTCTGCAGATTTACCGTCCTGTGTTTCATATTTCTTATAATCGTTTTCAGATCTCCAGAGCTCTTCGTTTTCTTTGATTTCTTGCTCTGTTAATCCTAAATACTTTTTAAGTTTAAATTGGTTGGATAAGTGTGGTACTGCCGCCACTGCATTGTATAACTGGGCTCGTTCCGTATCCAATTGTAGATCTTTATATGTACTAAAGTTTAAAGGTTTATTGAGTTCAATGTTGAAAACACTACTATCTATTTCAATGCCTCTATGCTTTAAAAAGATCTTAAATTCTCTATCTAAGTCTTCTTGTATTTGCCTTTGAAGTCTTTCTACGTACTTTGCAAACCTATATTCTTGTATATAAGCAACACCTACTTTACCGTCATTGTATACTGCAGAACCGTCATCAGGTCCTGTAGGCAAGTAAGAACTTGGTATTCTAAGTCCTCTTAATAGTTTATTATTAAAGTATCTTAAATCGTCAATTTGTCCTAAATTTTCTCCACCCGGTAGTGTATCTACTTTAGATCCTCTGCCGTCTGCCGTTTGAGCAAAGAAGTAATCTTCTAACATACTCATTGGGTTATATGCGGCATCTACAACTCCACTGCCGTCTGCTTTCTTATTAGGTACACGTTTTTGTTGTACTTCATACTTAACTTGTTCTAAGTATTGTCTTGCTTTATGAGGTGGCATATTACCAACATCAATCATAAACACTCTTCTTTCTGGTGCTCTATGTACTCTATATATAATAATAGAGTCTTCAAGCAATTCCTTTTGCTTGAAAACCTTAAAAATTGGTTCTAATATACTTACGCCAAAAGGCCATGCATGGTCCATACCTTGTGTTAAACTAATATGTACAATGTGTTTAGAATCTACAGGCGTGCCTTGATCTGCACCGTCTATTGCGCCTGTGCCATATGCATTAGCAGTACTGTTTACACCCGCCATAACACCTGTTAAACCCTGTCCTGAACCGTATGGTCTAGAATGTAATCCTGCCACACTGGTTGCTGTTAATTCTTCAAATAAGGGTTCTAGATTTTTAATAAAGTAAGTTTCTATTTTCTTACCTTCTGATTCGTTTACAATAACCTTTTCTACATTTGCAGGGTCACACCAGTATAATTTATGCGTTTCTGGATCTCTAATAAAAAATTGATCGCCGTACTTAATAGTATTTCTAAAAATACCAAACACTCTTTTATGCATTTCGTTTAGTTTAGTCCACTGCTTGATACTTTTACCTAAAATTGCACTTTCTGTATCTGTTGGATCTGTATTATAATGTATGCTAAAAGGCAATCCAGAATATTCATCTTCTTGTGTGCCAAATTCTGCTACAGTATCTAATGCGGCGTTAATTTCCAAATCGTTATCCATTTGGTCATACTGCATGTATCTCATTAATCTGTTAGGGGAACCTGCATATACTTCAGGTAGCCAACTTGCATATCTGCTGGAAGCCGCACCAGGTCCTGTTTCAGACTGGTTACCTGTCACATTTAGTGGTAAACCACTATTGTCGACTGATGTAAAATACTTTTTCCAACTCATATAATAATCCTTTTAGTTATATTACACTATTTATCTGAAGTTGTCAAGTATCGATTAGAGTTTTTGGTTACATGTTGCCTTCTTCGACCACTTTTACTTGTTTTCTTGCAAGAAGTATAAGTGTTTCGAAATAGGTTTTTAACTCTTGGTTAGATAATCCTTCTACGCCATCTTGATCAAAGGACTGTTTAAAGTCGCCACCGCCCGGGGTTGCCGCACCAAACGCCGCCGCACCTTTTGTTTGCTTAACTTTAAAAGGCACCTTTCCGTCTTCCATGTATTTTTTTAATTGTCGGGATTCAATTGTAGATAATTCTGTAGAGCCTAGACTTACTACTTTTGCCTTCCCGCCGGTGCCGGAAGTATTTAAAAATCTTTGTCCGCCAAAGTCTCCTATAAATCCGCCGGAAACTTTTCCATATTCATTTGTTTGTCTTGAGATGGCTGATTGCGCCGCTGACTGAGATAAACTATTAGGGTCTGGATTTATCATTACATTCGATCTAGCAATATTATCAGTTTCAGAAAAACTATTTTTTTGTAAATTATACATTTTACGATCATTTCTATATTCTTTTTTCTTCTGTTCTATCTCTTGCTCAGAATAATTTACAAATGGGACGAATGCATCTGCCATTCTTAATCCTATACTATGTAGCAATACGCCAAACTCTAAAGAAATCATATCAAATAATTGTACCAAAGCAGGCTTAACAACGTCTGTAAATGTTTTCATAAATCCAGCATCTTTATTTTCATCTAAGAATGCTTTTACTCTATCATTAAACATACCTATTTTTATAGTCATAACATCTACTGCCATTGGAATCTTTTTAGCAAACATTTCTGCAAAAGGTTCACTTTCAGATTCAATACCAAAGAATGTGTTAGCAAGTTCTTGTATAGCATTTTTCATTGCTTTGAAAGAATTATTAAAATCATCATAGTTTATATTCTTTATTAAAGATGTAATAAATTTATCTTTAACTGCACCTACAGTAGCAATAAGTTGTGTACCAGTAGACTGAACTAAATTTAATGTTCTTTGAAATTGAACTGGGTCTATATCTTTAAAACTGTCTCCCATTTTTTGTATTTTAGTAAAAGACTTTTCAAACTGCATTACACCTTTCGCTAATACTAGTGCTTGTTGGTCACCTGTTCTAGCAATAGCAAATATCCTATTTTTTTCTGCTCTAGACAAAGTAGCCATTTGCTCTGTAAATGCCATAGCAACTTCTTCACCGTCTATAAGTCCTTGATTAAAATCCTTTATTAACATATTAAAGGAACCAGATAACCCTGGTAGAACGGTAATAAATCGTTTTGCGGAATCACTAAATCCAATAGCACCAAATGAGGCCGCTTCTAAAGCCGCCGCCGCAAGTTCGCCACCTAATGTACCGCCTGTTGCTCTCAACACACTAACAAACTCTTGGGCACCTTTTAACATCTCTTGCCTTGTTGCTTCGTTTGTTAGAAGTAATCTTGATTGGAAATCAGACGCATTATTTAATAAAGATAAAGTAAATGTTCTTACGACATCTACACTTTCCCCTAATGCTCCAGAATATGTAATTTGAGTCTTAATTAATTTACCCATAGAGGTTGCAAGAGACTGTTGTTGCTTTTCACTTAAACGACCTATATTTCCTAATCTTGTAGCAATTACTAGTTCTTCCTCAAATAATTTCATATTATCTTGCAATGTTAAACCAAAGTCTGCTCCGGAGGCATTCAAGGCATCGAAACGTTGTAACATGCCTGTAACTGCATTTCCGCCTAAGGCTTGCATAGCCTGAGCTGTGTTTAGTGTAAAGTCAGTTGCACCTACTAAACTCATTCCAAACCTTCTTAATGCAAAGTTAGTTTCCATGAATTCGTCGGCTTGGTTAAGTCCAACATCTGTAAGTCTGTTTAAAGAACTTGTATACCTAAGCATAGTACCTGTTGTAAGAGCCGCGATTGCACCTGTAAGTACACCGACACCAGTAACTATACCACCAATTACACCACCAACGGCGCCCCCAAAGTTTACAAGATTACCTCTAAAATTACTATATTCTTTAGTAGTTTTGCTTACAGTTTTAATGTGTTCCTGTGTTGCCTTAGTTTCTTTTTCTTTTGTATTAGTGGAGGCACTATTAGCCGTACTATTACTTCCTGTACCACCTGTAATTGCTTTAATTAGTTTTTTATTTTCTTGCTCTATGGTTTTTGAAATCTTTGACATATCCTTTGCCATATTATTCATAGTTGTTTCTAATGTCCAATCCGGTATTGTGGCGGTCTCATTATTAGGTAAATTAATTGTTAATTGCGCCATTTACAGTTTTCCATTATATGTAGTTTTAACTATGATAAATATATCGTAAGATAAACTTATATGAGTATTTATCAAAAGAATTAACAGGAGTTTTAATTATGACAAATAAAACAAATCCATTGGCAAATCATTTCAGACAACCCAAGTTGTATATGAAATTACCCAGTGGCGGTCTCTTTAATACTAGCAAAGACCTAGATTTTCCAGACAGTAAAGAAGTTGCTATTTTTCCTATGACGGCAAAGGATGAAATATTAATGAAAAATCCAGATGCACTATTAAATGGAGAAGCAGTTTTATCAATCATTAGCAGTTGCGTACCTAGTGTACTAGACCCACAAGAATTGACTAATATAGATGTTGATGCATTACTAATGGCTATACAGTCTGCAACTTACGGTGACAATATGGACGTAGTTACAAAATGTGAAACTTGTGAAGATCAAGAACTTACCGGAGAAGTAAGTGTACAAGAAGCACTTGATAATATAGACCCTTTAGAAGAAATTAATTTAATAGAATGGCAAGGTTTATCAGTGTATCTAAGACCAGTTAAGTACAAAACTACAATTGAAGCGGGACTTATAAATTTTCAAACAACACGAAGTCTTCAAAGTATAGCAGATTTACCAGACGACATGGATAAGTTAAAGATCTTTAATGAAAACTTTAATAGAATGGCTTTATTAAACTTTAACTTAATATGTGATAGCATAGAAAAAATTATTATAGAAGGCGAAGAAACTATAGAAGTAACAGATAGAGATCAAATTATAGAATTTTTAGAAAATTGTGAGGCAGGAGTAGGAAATAAAATAGAAGAAGAAAGTACAAAATTGTCTACAAAAGGTATTTCTAAAGAGGTAAAATTCGTATGTGAAGAATGTAACAATGTAACAGAAACAACTATTATATTAGATCCTGTAAATTTTTTCACGGCTTCCTAGCGACCGCCGAACCTGATGAAATAGTTCAGTTCCTAGAGAAGTTAAAAACAGACAGATCGGCACTTTATAAAAACATTATGGAAATGGTAGTGTATAGCGAAGGAAAACTTTCCTATACAGAAGCATGGAATCTATCCATGGAAGAAAGAACTTTATTCATAGAGGTATTAACTGCCTTTTCAAAAGCAAAATCAGGTAATGAGGCAGAGGACAACGAATACTTATAATGTGGCTATTCGAAAATAAAGAAGTAACAGAATTACCAGTAGACTGTGAAGCATTTGTATACCTTATTACCAATAACGATAACGGTATGAAATATATTGGTAAGAAACTTGCAAAATTTAAAACAACAAAACCCCCACTTAAAGGCAAAAAGAATAAAAGACGTGGCACTAAGGAAAGTGACTGGCGTACTTATTGGGGTAGTAACGATCATTTAAAAGCAGACGTCGTAGAACTCGGAGAAGATAAATTTACAAGAGAGATTTTATACTTTTGTACAAGTAGAGGCATAGCAAGTTACTTAGAAGCCAAAGAACAATTTGATCGAGAAGTACTACTTACTGACGACTATTATAACGGAATTATTAACGTTAGAGTAGGCGGTTCAAAAATCCTGAAAGAAGCATTATCAGACTGATAACTAATTGCTGATAACAACTCACATCATGGCATCACAGACGTTAAGTCAATTAAGGCACACATAGGACTATACACCGGCCCCAACCGAGGCATATAAAATCGGGCTCCTCGACAATCCGGCAATGGAAACACCCGGTGCGAGATATTGGAGATGTATAGCGGCAAAAATACAAACACACGACAAACAGTATTAAAAGGATGTAAGCTCTGAGAAAAAGCAACTTACAAGTTATATAACTAACCTTACCTAGGTTATGTAATTTCCGTGAGATTCGTGACGGTAGTGTATGGGGACAGAAGGCTCACCGGTTCCTAGTAGCACCCGAGGTTAAGATGGCGACGGCATCACATGATGACATCATTCTCACCTGTATAGGTGAG
>Ga0213869_10003239_pt1 | contig 10885 bp, 7 predicted proteins | sample PICome_10_FD_160083 | JGI IMG/M metagenome (GOLD analysis project Ga0213869, IMG submission 160083) | Coastal seawater microbial communities near Pivers Island, North Carolina, United States - PICO132 | ecosystem: Environmental > Aquatic > Marine > Coastal | place: USA: North Carolina...
TATCGGTCAATAGAACATCCCAAATGGGAAGAACCATTTTTAGATCCAAGAAAGAAAGAGATACCATTTTTAAACAATATTTCGACACGAATTTTAGAGAAAGATCATTTTACTTATCATAATCATAATAATATGTAATAACCGTTGTGTATTCTATTGTAAATATATACAATAAAATATATAGAATGGAACTTATTATCCCGATTGCTGCAATGGGAGGTCTTTATATGGCTTCAAAAAATGTAAAAAAAGAGTCATTTCATACGAAAGGTGCATTGCCAAATGTAGATATTCCTGACCAAAATTATATAGATAATACAATTAAAGAACAAGAAATACCACCAGAATTTTCGAAAACATCAAAGTTGTCTACTGTAAATAAATTTTCACAACCGACAGTTTATACAGATAAATACTTTAAAGGTGAAGGTTTAGTACCCCAAACATCTGGGAGCGAGAATTTTGTATCTTTATCTGGAAATAAAGTGGACGCATCATATTTTAAACACAATAACATGACTCCCTTTTTTGGGTCTAAAAATAGAGCGACTATTTTAGAATCCGAGTCCAACGAAGGTATTTTAGACACTTATTCTGGTTCAGGAACACAACATATAAACAAGAAGGAACAAAGTCCATTATTTGCACCAAATGATCATTATCAATATGCATATGGTGCTCCAAATAAAAATGATTTTTATCAATCTCGTGTAAACCCTAGTTTGCGTCAAGCGAATGTAAAACCATTTGAAAGTAAACAAGTTGCGCCTGGATTAGGTTTAGGAGGAACGGATAATGGAGATGGAGGATATAACTCAGGTATGGCTGCTCGTGATCAATGGTTACCAAAAGACGTAGATCAGTTACGTACTTCAAATAATCCACGTGCAGGTGGTGTAGGTATGTTGGGACATGAAGGTCCAGCAGTGAGTAATATAAAACAATTAGGGTCAATTGGAAAAATGGAGAAAAACCGTGTTGAACGTACATGGGAAGTAGGTCCGGAGCGTTATTTTACAACAACTGGTGCTGTTAAAGGACAAACCCTACATTCTATTCCAATTGATAGACACGTACATCGTCCAGAAACGAGTGCTTCTTATACAGGTAATGCTTCTATTGCAATTCCAGAAACATACACACAAGGTGAATATATGGAATCAAAACACATGGATTTAGGAGAAGTACCTTTGGGTATTGCATCTGCAGTTGGGCATCAAATCCCTGCTTATGGAGATTTTGAAAGTAAGAGCAAAAAAGCATATAATAACAATAGAACTGCAAACGCTCAAGAAACTTATTTTGGTGCATTTGGAAGTGCAATTGGTGCTGTAATTGCGCCATTGTTAGATGAGCTTCGTCCTTCCCGGAAAGAAAATACACTTGGGACTTTACGTCCATATCAAAATGCACATACTGCTATATCTTCGTCATATTTATTTAATCCAGGAGATCGTCCGGCTACAACTATTCGGGAAACAACTGAGAATAACCAATATGTTCCTGGAGTAAATACGAATCAACATGGAGGTGCATACCAATCTACTGAAGTACAACCAATAGCACAAGAGAGAGATACAACAAACACATATTATGGAGGAAATTCAAGTGCGTCTGCAGGTACAAAAGGATTACGTTTATATAACGCTGGTTATAACCAACGGAACAATGATATAAAATCATCTACAATAAAAGGACAAATGGTTCCTGGTAATATGAAAATAAAAAATCAATATATAAATCAACGAAATAAAAATGGAGAACTGACTAATCAACGACAATCAGTTGCTACATATGGACCAAAACAGTTATCCAATGTTACACAAATGGGAGACGTCCATACTAGACAACAATATAATTCAAACGTACAACTTGACAGAAATTCATCCGAAATATTGTCTGCATTTAAACAAAATCCATATACCCACTCATTGACTGATATTCCATAAATATTTAGGAAAAATATGTGTATAATATATATAAATGACAAATAACGCTTACACAAAAACAGGAGAAGGAGTTACCATCGGTGGTGCTAAATATAAGCAACAACGAGGGTCTCGTGCACAAGTATGGAATCATACTGCATATAAGACACCAGGAGGACTTACCAGAAACCAATTATTGATGAACAAATGGGGACGTATTGTTTCAAAAAAGAAGCACAATACTGCCAAGAAGGAGAAACGTCTTCAAAAACACGGATACACTGCTAAAAAGGGGAAATTCGGAGCAGTTAAGACTAAAAAGGCTAAGAAGACAAAGCGATCTAAAAAATAAAGATAAAATATAATTTATGTTGTTACTTTAATTTATATTTTAAATAACTCAGGACATTTACAAAGTACGTATTTATCAAAATACATTTTACTTGCAATCAATCCTCTAGAATAACTATTATCGGAGTGCATTTCTTGATATAAATAATAAGCGTCATATTGTGTAATAAGTTCCGGTTGTTGTCTTATTATCTCAAGAGAATTTTCAATATCAATTTCTTTGTCCCATAATATATTACGTTTATGGCAAATATATTTATCGTCGACTATTTCAACATCATGATGAAAAAACTTTAATACGTTTAATAATTTCGATTCACTTAATGTTTGTCGTGTCTGTTTTGAATTGCTATTTAACCAAATTTTAAATAATTGATATATTTCTTCAATCTCTAGTTCAGCAAATTCACTTTCATCATCAGTTGTAGTTGTATTCCAAAATCTTAAAAACTTTTGTATAAGAGGAATTTGAGAACTATTTACATTTTTAAAGATATCTTCTTTTTCATCGTAGTAGTTTACTAGAGCAGTCTCACAAAACATTGTTTTATAAAATGACGTATACAGTTGTGAAGGGAATCCATGTGTTAATGTAAAATCAGTCCATAAGTATTGTATTTCTTTCCAAGTTAAAAATCGTTCTTGTTCGTTGTCATATGTTTGTAAAAATAGTTCTTCTTGTGGAGAAAATGACATCTTACTTGTCTCTCCGTCTCCGTATAGCACTAAGTATTCATTGATAAATTGATTTACTATCGTCAATGGATAGTTTTTAGACATTTTTAATACATGTTTGTATAAATTTGATTCTTCCGTCTTTTCATAAATATACTCATCGCTGTTCTTATTCTTATTCGAATAATAACAAGAAACACAAAGTATATTTAAAAAGGAGCATGACGTATTTATCATTGCATCGTCGTAATAAGAACCTGTTTTTAATGGTATTATTCGACATTCTGAATGATGTTCTTTGTGTTTTTCATGATACTTGTATTTAAATGTTTGTGTACATTGGCAATTAAAAAACTCTACACATGATTCATTTAGAGATTTAAAAAAGGTTTTATGTGTTCCTGATATAAAATGTATTAACGAGTTTTTTTTACGATTAATATTATCACCAATAACTGTAAGTATATACTTAGCTTCAGATTTTGTATTACATACGTATCCACTCATATATTGTAATACATTTTGTATAGTAGATGATTCCGGTATAGTATTTATTAATAAGTTATTTTTTATTTTTTTAAGTATTGCGGTTTTTGTTTTATATTTCCAACTCATTAAAACTGTATTACGTTGTTCACTAATCGCTGTTCCAATATGATGTAGTATATCATTTTCACAAATCGCATTATAATTACTATCCTTATAAAAAAAAAACATTTCATTACTATTGTTGAAATAATAAGTATTTGTAGACAAGAAATAATTAACAAACTGGTCTTGTTGTTCACAATGTTCCTCTATTCTTAGTACATTTTTTTCACGATTTTTTTTTATAGTTTCAAGAATTACCGGTAGTTGTTGAGAAATATAATGGTGAATTTTTGATGTCATATACAAATCATTTTCGTATTTACAATATAATTCGTTTATCATTTCACAAGATACTTGTAATAATTTATTATTCATAGTATTTGTCGTTAATTCACTATCGTCGTCCATTGTAAACATTTACTTTATTAGTTTACAATGATCTCTTTATATTATGTATTTTATATATTTTAATCTATTTCTTCTATAGTTGGTCCATTTTCTTTTACAGTTGATTCCTCATCTTTCTTTTCTTTATTATTTTGGTTTAAAAATGGGTCCGTTTTTTCAGTTAACATTTTTAATTTTTCTTGATAGTCATTTTTAGAAGCAAACGGATTATTATCTAACCATTCCTGTATTTCTTCTGTATAATTATTAATTTCTTCATTTGTTTCATTTTTTTTTAGTTCATTTTTTATATGATATAATGAAGTTTCTAGCAAATTACGAATGTCTATTCTTTCCTTTTCTTCGTTGTCTTGGGATTTAAATTCTTCTGCTTCTTTTACCATTTTCTCAATTTCGTCTGCACTTAATCTTCCTTTGTCATTTTTTACAGTTATTTTATTCATTTTGCCTGATGACTTTTCAATTGCACTTACATTTAATATTCCATTTTCATCAATATCATATGCTATTTCTACCTGGGGCTTTCCTCTTGGCATCGGAGGTATGTCTGTAATTTGAAACTCACCTAATTTGTTATTGTCTTTTGTCAATTGTCTTTCGCCTTCAAATACTTGGACTATACATGACGATTGATTATCGGAGTATGTACTAAATGTTTGAGATTTTTTGCAAGGCACCGTTGTATTTCTTGGAATAATATTGGTCATGATTCCTCCTGCCGTTTCGACTCCTAATGATAGTGGCGTTACGTCTAATAACAATAAATCACTTATGTTCTCCCCTTTCGCTCCTGACAATATTGCACCTTGAACTGCTGCTCCATATGCTACTGCCTCGTCTGGATTAATACTTTGACATAACGTCTTCCTATTGAATAGTTGCATTAGTTGACTTTGAATCTTGGGAATACGAGTTGACCCTCCTACTAGTACAATTTCGTCAATATCATTTTTTGCTAGTTTTGAATCAGCTAATACTTTTTCTACAGGAACAAATGTTTTTTTGAATAGGTCTTGACACATGTCTTCAAATTTAGCTCTTGTGACAGTAGTTGTATAATCAATACCTTCAAAAAACGAATCAATCTCAATTGTTGCGATAGTTGCTGACGATAACGTTTTTTTTGCATTTTCACAGGCGGTTTGTAATCTTCGTAGAGTTTTTTTATTTCCATTTACGTCTTTTTTGTGTTTTCTATGAAACTCCGCAATACAATGCTCCATCAATCTTCTATCTAAATCTTCTCCTCCTAAATGAGTGTCACCGGCGGTTGCTTTTACCTCAAATACTCCATTGTCTATGTTTAAAATAGAAACATCAAACGTTCCACCGCCCAAATCATACACAAGTATGTTTTTCTCTCCCTTTTTATCAAGACCATATGCTATCGCTGCTGCTGTTGGTTCATTAATTATTCGTTTTACTTCTAGACCTGCAATTGTTCCTGCGTCCTTTGTTGCTTGTCTTTGTGAGTCATTAAAATAAGCAGGTACTGTAATAACTGCTTCTGTTACTTGTTCTCCTAGAAATGCTTCTGCTGTTTCTTTCATTTTACTCAAAACCATTGCAGATATCTCTTCCGGTTTAAATATTTTTCGCTTTTTTTGATACTCTACATGAATTACTGGTTTACTTTCTTTAATACTCTCCTTTACATTGTATGAAAAATGACGCACGTCTGAACGAGTTTGAGGATCATTCCAGCTCATTCCAATTAATCTCTTTACATCGTAAATCGTGTTTTCGGGATTTTGTCCTGCTTGAGATTTTGCACTACTTCCAACTAAACGTTCATGTTCTGTAAATGCTACATAAGAAGGCGTTGTTCTTACTCCTTCATCGTTTGCTATAATTTCTACATTGTTGTTTTGCCATACACCAACACAACTGGTGGTTGTTCCTAAATCAATACCTATGCAATTTACCATAAATGTAAATATGATAATTAGTTTATGTTCTTTTTTATAATATTTTATATTAAATTGCACGAATGGTTGCTTAGTAGAAATAGTAATGGTTTCGTATTAGAACATATTTGGAAATTAATATTTATAGATAAGTCTGCGTTTTAAATGTTCAAATGTGTAAAAACGTTTGGGCTTAAGTCTACATAATCTCCAAGATTATAAGGTGTTTTGGTAAGGTATATTGTAAGACTCCTGTACTATCATATTCCATCTTTTTACTACATTCACTACATTATCGTAATTGGATGTGTTCATACTCGTTAAAATATCTCCGTTATTTGAATATTGTTTAAAGGTAAATATTGAATTGTTTGTAGTCAATTAGATAAATTAATTAGATATACCAATCGTTATGATCACAGAACTTTCATCTTGAACTATGTTTATGTTAATTAAAGTTTGTGAAATTTTTAAGTTATCTGCAAATACATTTACGAAAGCATTAGTATTAACATCATTTACTTGTAAGTTATTAATCTTAATAACCATATTGTATAGTTGATCATTTACATTTCTTTGTACATTTACATGAATACTAACTGATTCAATATTAACACTGCTGGTTATTAATTCACTAAAATATGTGATCACTAATTGAGTAATATCTTTGTTATTAAAAAAAGGAGTGATGTTTTTATTAATATAGAATATATCATTTATAGAATTTATAAAATCATCAACCGTATAACGAGTAATAGTAGCAGTGAATTGTTTATTACCAGCATTATTATACAACCTATAATTGGAATTATAAATAAATTTATTTTTAATAGTAGAATATATATCAAATAATTCGCCGTTTACACTTATTGGATTATTTACTGAATTTGAATCTGATATAGGATATAGTGAATTATCCCATATTGGACGAAAAGTGTTATTATTATATAAATTGCTATAATTACCATTGGTAATGGCGGTAGATAGGTCACCTCCAAAAAAACCTACAAATTCTCTTACTGAATTGGCAGATATGAAGCTATCTATTTGTGAATTTTCTAAATTCGTAAGTGGTTGATAATCACTCATAACGTACCATTTATAAATAGAATCTGGGTTTTCATCGTAAAAAAAGAATTGTATCTTCTTATCTATTAATTGTTTTAACCATCTTGAAGTAGTGATTGTATTATTATTCGAGTTTATACCGTTTGTAGGATCACTTCCCCAACTTCTCTCGCTTACAATTGGATTTGTGTTACTACTATCAAATGTAAAAATTACGATCCCTTTTCCATTATTTCCATTAATCTCATTTGGTAGAGAATTATTTCTGTTGACGTTATTCCATCCTTTCCACTCCTTTTTTAGAACTAATTGATCAAACTTGCCACTGAAATAGTCTGGAACCTGATTACCATTACTAATTTGAGGAGAATTAGAATCCAACATAATGTGTAAATTGCCATCATTGTTATGCTGTCCCTTAGGTTGAATAATATTTTCATTTTCAATAATTAAATAATAATCATTATTTTTGCCAGTAACTGCAATATCTCCATTTAGTTGTGTTTCATAATTATCACTACTACCAAATGCACGGTTTAATACAATTGTATCTATAGTAGAGAAATCATTACCAAACGCATCTTTAATATGGTTTGGTAATTCCCACCATACTGACTTAGAGTTCGTTGATGTCTTTTTATCAAAATTACCAAAATTACCTAAACATGATAAAGTGTTCATTATATATCATAATTATATATAATGAACAAATTGTATACATATTTCGAAGTAGACAAATATTAAATATGTATAATTAAATATTAGGTATATATAAAATATTAGGTATATTAGGTATATAATATATGAATGCAATCGTATGTGTAAACAATATGTTAGGTATAGGGTTAAATGGTTCTATACCATGGAAGTCAAAAAAAGACATGCAATACTTTAAGGAAGTTACAACGGGAAAAGGTAATAATGCAGTAGTAATGGGATTAGCGACATTTGCAAGTTTAAATTATAGACCTCTTCCTAATAGAAAAAATGTAGTAATAACATCATGTCCAGATAAAATAAAGACAAAATCACCTGATGTATTATTTGAAACAAACATAGATAACGCAAAATATCTTCCATTTATTTACGATGAAGTATATATAATAGGAGGGGAGTCAATATATAAATATTTTATACCTTACTATGAAACTATATATCTTACACATATAGATAACAATACAATATGCGATAGAGTGTTTCCATTAAAAGATATGACACCTTATAAAAAAGAAGAAATAGATAGTATAAATGAAAATGGAGTAAAGTTGATATTTTATAAATTTAAAAGAGAATCAAATAATCAATATGAAATGGTATAAATATATTCTATAATCACTATATATGGTGTCATCGATATTAACAGTAGGAATTACATATGAAGAATCAAATCATTTAGACAATGAAGATAAAGGGCATATCTCTCCTCTATATGGTATAGAATGTTTTAATAACAAGAACCATTTATATGGTATAGTAATAGGGAAGCTTCGTTCAAATTATGCGGATACACATAGTATAGTTTATTACCCCATTTATATGGTAAATGAAAAAAATAAAATAAAGTCTAAAATAGGAGTATTTGAGATAGAAACAAGTGAAATAGCGAGTACGATTGATAAAAACGGTGAGATAGATATAAATAGGTTAGGTGAACCATTGTTGTTTTCTTTTGTAGACGTAGATTATTTAGACAAACGTGCAAAAAAAATAGAAATAGACGAGAACGAAGAAGAGGATGAAGAAGAGGATGAAGAAGAAAGGATAACAGATAAAGAAATAAAAGAGCCAGAAGATGATCCACATGAAGAAGAAGACGATTTGTTTCAAATAAATACAAGAGATAAAAACGATAAGGCATTAGAAGATATAACAAATGTTACCGAAAAAGATGAAATAACGCTTGAAAATTTATTTACAAAAGATGTGCCTTTACCAGAGGTTGAAACATGGGATACAGAGACGGAAGAATCAGCTAAAAAATTAGTAGAAGAATATAGGATGTCTTCAAAACAAAAAGTGAACTGGATAAATAGTTTTATGAGAAACAATAATTATGGTGTAGAAGAGATAGCAGGTGACGGTAACTGTTTTTTTACTTGCATTCAATATGCGTACGATTCAATAGGATATCGTACAAGTGTGGATAAAATACGTAAATTTTTAGCAGAAAATATGACAGAAACACAATATGAATTATATAAAGAGATATACGATGATCTATCTAGAAATAAGCAAAACACGTCTATAGAAATAGATAAATTAAAAAGGGCGAATGACTCGTTAAAAAAACAAAGTGAAAAAAGTAAAAATTTAAAAAGTCAAAAAGAAATAATGTCAGAAGCTATTCAAGTGAAACAAGACTATATAGTGATGACAAGCCAAAACGAAATGGCAAATGATTTACTAAAAGATTTTGGATTTATGGAGTATATAAAAAACATAGAAGATCTAAAATCATTTATTCGCACACCTGATTTTTGGGCAGATTCTTGGACGATAACGAAATTAGAATTAATATTAAATATGAAGTTTATTATAATGGAAAAAACAGAAGATCGTGATGCAGTAATAAGATGTATAGAAAATCCAAATGAAAAAATATTATCTTTTGTTCCGAAGTATTATATAATGGTATTATTTAGTGGAAATAATCACTATTCATTAATAACATACAAAGAGAAAAAGATATTTTCGTTTAAAGAGATACCTTATGATATAAAAACATTAATTACAAAAAAATGTATGGAGAAAAGAGATACTGCAAATATGTTTAATATAATACCGGAATTTAAAGAGTTAAGAAATACAGTAGGAGTAGAAACCGATGAGAAAACAATAAAAAATAGTCCATTATTTGATTCAGACATGATATTAAGATTTCACGAAACATCTGATAAAAGTAAAAAGCCAGGAGACATAGACATAGATATGATTCCGCCTAGACGATTGACTGAATTTGCAATGTTACATAAACATCATTTATGGAGACGAAAGCTCCACGATTCATGGAACGAAGCTCAATTTACTACAGAAGATGGGAAGCGGTGGAGTTCTGTAAGTCATTACTTATTAGCATTAAGGTTTCGTGATGGATATTCAGATGTATATGATGAATTATCATTGAATTCACAAAGTGAAATATCAAAATCAATGAAAAATGCAAAAGCAGCGGTTGAAAAAAGAGGTGGAAAGTATTACGATTTTTATAAAAAAACAAAACCACTTGATGACGACTCTTATAGTACTTACCGTAAAAATGCACTGAAGTTAAAATTTTCAAATAAAGAATACGCTATACTATTAAAAAGTACATTATTTGCAAAACTAGAGTTATTTCGCCGTGGTAAACAACCAATTCCGGATATGTTATTAATGGAAGTTCGTTCCGAATTAGATTAATAAATTGTAAAATTATATAAGTTATATAATTATACTCTATGTGAGGTTCGAACTCACGATCTTTTGCGTGTAAAGCAAACGTCCACTCCACTAGACCGATAGAGCCAATAGAAAGTGTTTAAATTAACGATGACATATTATTATGGCAACATATCTCGCATATCCATATATTTGAATATAGAACGAGATCCTAAACTAGGCTTATCATTTTTGTTATATTTTGCGATGATGTTAATATTTTTAACAATAACAAATTTCCATATCCAATCTGCTTTGCAATTATTAAAAATGTCTTTACATTCCTGAAGAAACAAATACAGTAAATCTGTAATTTCATCTACTTCATTTGTTCTATCTTTTTGGTCTATGTATTTTAACAGTGTTTCTTGAAAATTAGCCATAATAGATAGGACTTTAAGAACAGGTATAACATCTTGTTTCATTAATTGACAAACAAAAACAGTTGTTGCTTTACGCATGTCATTTGCCTTGTTGTATTGGCAATACTTTTCATAATCTTCATCTGGTGAAACATATGACAGTGTTTCAGTACTAGTA
>Ga0213869_10003240_pt1 | contig 10883 bp, 10 predicted proteins | sample PICome_10_FD_160083 | JGI IMG/M metagenome (GOLD analysis project Ga0213869, IMG submission 160083) | Coastal seawater microbial communities near Pivers Island, North Carolina, United States - PICO132 | ecosystem: Environmental > Aquatic > Marine > Coastal | place: USA: North Carolina...
TATTGTTATTGGCAAAGGCTTAGGAAAGTCAGCACATGCTGCCGTTATTGCACGCGGCTATGCTGAAATGACTCGATTCGGGATCGCCCTTGGCTGCAAGCCTGAAACTTTACGTGGCTTATGCGGTTTAGGAGATCTAGTTTTAACCTGTTCATCCGAACAGTCTAGAAATATGTCATGCGGATTATCCCTTGGCAAAGGCATGACACTGAAAGAAATAATTTCATCACGAAGTTCTGTAACTGAAGGTGTAGCAACTGCCCCTGTTTTAGAAGCCATGGCAAAAAAACTAAAAATAGATATGCCAATATGCACAGCCATGTCCCATATTCTTTCTGGGAAAATAGGCGCTGATGAAGCCATAAAACAGCTTTTATCTAGAGAGATAACAACGGAGATTTAAATTGGATTTTATTATTTATAGTGAAGACAAGCCTGATAGCTTACACATTAGACAGTCGGCACGCGAGAGCCATTTAGCTTGGTTAAAGTCAAAAAGTGCAGTTGAATTACTGATTGCAGGACCTTGGCTTGATGAAAACGAAATAATGAGAGGGAGCTTGTTAATTGTGAAAGCTAAAGATAAAAATACAGTTACTCAATGGTTAAAAGACGATCCATACGCAGCCGCTGGGCTCACAAACAGCGTTATAATAAAACATTTTAATTGGATTATCGGAAAATAAACACACTTTTTAATAAGACTACTATTTCTGGTAAGATTAGGTTTGACCTTAAGTTTAAAGAATTTCATTAAAAGATGTACAGGTTAGCCTTATTGCTCTTGATACAAAATCAATCTTCCTTAAATATAACAAAAAATATAAATCGGTCTTATAAGGACAGCGACTATGCCTAAAAAACTAATGATAACTACATTATTAATCGGATGTCTGATTTCACAAGAGGGATATTCTCAATCTCTTCTAAATTCAAATTCAGCAATGAGTATGGATAGTGAAAGAGGCGTATTAAGCATGGCTCCGCTTCTGGATAGAATTACTCCTGCAGTAGTATCAATCAATGTTAGAAGTACAGCTAAAGCTCCCAAATTATCTAACAGGAATGAAGAACTACTTGAACGTTTTTTTGGTGGACGCATGCCAAATGAGCCAAGAGAAAAACGTGGTTTAGGCTCAGGTGTTATTGTAAATGCCTCTGAAGGTCTTATTATTACTAACGCGCATGTAATTGAAGATGCAGATGAAATTATAGTAACGCTCAAAGATAAAAGACAATTAGAAGCTGAAATTGTCGGAACAGACAAAAAGACAGACATAGCGCTTATTAAGGTATCCGCTAAAAAATTAGCTGAGTTGCAAATAGCTAAAGCAAGTGATGTAAAAGTCGGTGATTATGTAATCGCAGTAGGAAACCCCTTTGGTTTATCGCATTCAGTAACCGCAGGTATTGTATCTGCACTAGGCAGAGATAATGGAAGTGGTGATGGATATCAGGACTTTATTCAAACTGATGCATCAATAAACCCAGGAAACTCGGGAGGAGCTTTAGTAAACTCAAAAGGCGAACTAATAGGAATAAACTCTGCTATAATATCAAGGTCAGGGGGCAATCAAGGTATAGGATTTGCTGTGCCAACAAATATAGTGCAAGCCGTTATGCGTCAGTTGGTTTCCTATGGCGAAGTTCGTCGAGGAAGAATTGGCGTTTTAATAGGGGATATAACTCCAACACTCAAAGAGGCCTTAGAGCTGACAACACTCGATGGTGCTTTAGTTAGCCAAGTGGTAGAAAACAGCCCTGCAGAAAGAGCTGGTCTTAAACGTGATGATATAATTATTTCATTTAATGGGGGAGCTATTAAAGATGCATCTGACATTAGAAATGCAGTTGGTCTCGTTGAACCAGGCGAGAGGTATACAATAACTTATTTACGTGATGGTAGAAAAATAAAACGACGTATAGAAGTTGAGGCAGTAGACGAAAATGAAGAACAGTCAGATAGCCTCGCTATGAATAATAGTCCGGAATCTAAAACCTTCTCTGGAGCAACACTTACAAATATCCCAACAGATTTAAATCTACGAGGTGGTAGTGAAGGTGTTTATGTTTCATCAGTAGAAATAAGTTCGAAAGCTCAAAGAGCTGGGCTTGTGAAAGGAGACGTTATTCGATCAGTAAACCGAAAAGATGTTCAGGATCTCGCAAGCTTTAATAAACTTACAAAAGGTGAAGGTGGGCCATTCGCACTATCAGTTGAACGAAATGGAAGTACATTTTATGTAGCTATTAAATAGAATGTGCGCGTAATAGCCAGATTAAATAATGTTAATTTGAATAAATTGAAGAAGTGTTTTAATATGATAAATTAATAAGGATGCAATACTTAACCAGGGCATAATTATGAAAATTAATTTTAGAATTATAGCTATATACATAACCATAATATTTATAACTAATGCTCCTACTATAGCTTTTGCAAAATCAAGCGGTGCTGATAAAATTATTACTTCTGAACAGTTTTATTTAAATGCTCAGGAAATCTTTTCATTAGCCGACACAAATCTTGACAAAAAACTATCAAAAGCAGAATTAATGAATTTTCGTCATAAAAAAGAAATCGAACGCGCAGAAAAAGCTTTCAGCCGATTAGATCAAAATAAAAATGGTGTATTGAGCATCAATGAATGGATGTCACGCAAAATTAACTCTAAATTCGAAAGAAATAGTTCTCGTAGATCAAAGGTAAAAAACAGAGGTTCTCGACAAATGATATTAGGCCGCGACTTAAACTCAGATGAATTTATATCTTTAGAAGAATATAATATATCCATAAAAGCTAATTTTTTAAGAATGGATACTAATAGTGACGGAGTGATAACAAAACATGACCGTTTCAGGCATCAATCCAAGAATAAGCTTAAATAGTCACACTTATTAATCTAAATCAGAGATCTAAAGTGAACCAAATTTTGCTTTTAAAATAAGTAAAAAAAACTAGATTCCCAAAAGCATTAATTTCCGTTAACTATATTAACAGCTTCGAGTTTTTGATTCGCAAGAGAGGGAATATATCATGCGTGTTCTACTAATTGAGGATGATAGTGCTACAGCACAAGTAATAGAATTAATGCTAAAATCGGAAGGGTTTAACGTTTACACTACAGATCTTGGGGAAGAGGGCGTAGACCTGGGTAAACTCTATGATTATGATATTATATTATTAGACTTAAACTTACCAGATATGCCAGGTTTTGATGTTCTTAAAACCTTAAGGTTAGCAAAAGTTGATACTCCTATATTTATATTATCTGGCACTAGTGATATCGAATCCAAGGTTAAAGGCCTCGGCACTGGAGCTGACGATTTTATGACAAAGCCATTTCACAAAGATGAGTTAGTTGCACGTATTCACGCAGTAGTAAGAAGATCAAAAGGACATAGTCAATCAACTATTACAACAGGTAAAATTAAAGTTAATCTTGATGCTAAAACAGTAGAGGTTGGAGAGCAAAGGGTTCATCTAACAGGTAAAGAATATCAAATGTTAGAACTTTTATCTTTACGCAAAGGAACTACTCTAACAAAAGAAATGTTCTTAAATCACCTTTATGGCGGAATGGATGAGCCAGAATTAAAAATTATTGATGTATTCATTTGCAAATTAAGAAAAAAACTTGTGGCTGTTTCAAAGGGAGAGCACCATATAGAAACTGTATGGGGGCGAGGCTATGTACTTAGGGATCCCGTCAAAGATAAAATTACAGCTTAAGAGATTTTTCGAGCTTTCATAGCTCGCAGTTGCTCATCTGTAGCAGGTTTTTGGTACATCTCTTTCCAGTCCTCATATGAAATTCCATAAATTCTTTTTCTAGCTTCGGGTTTAGAAATTTCTACTCCGTGTTTTTTAGCTGCGCTTTCATACCATTTTGCAAGACAATTTCTGCAAAAATTAGCTAAGATCATTAAATCAATATTCTGTACATCTTTTCGTGCGTCTAGATGTGATAGAAGCTCTCGAAAAGCGGCTGCATCTAATTTGTCTTGTAAATCATTATCCATCTATTAACTGCGCCCTCTTTTGCGGTTTCTACGAAATACTTTAGCACCCTTTTCATCTGAAGGACTTGGGAGACTTTCTAATCTTTCTAGTGAACTATGCATCTCGAAAGCGGGTTATACGCACACCTACGGCTTCGACTTCTTCGAAAGCATTTAACTTAGAGACTGAAACAGTTGCCTGCTCCGCTCGATCATAAAACAAACATATCTGTGCAACAGACTCAGCCAATGTCTCAACCAAATCGATATGCCCCTTTGCTAATAACTTTTTTACATCTTCAACTATATAATCATAACGCAATATATTTTGGGCGGAGTCAGAAAGTGTATTATCAAGATGTCCTAGGTCAACACTTATATCAAATCTAACAGGCTGTTCAATACCGCGCTCGTTATCAAAAACACCTATTTGAGCTTGAAGTACGAGGCCTTCAATAAAAACTTGATCATTAATGGCACTCTTTAAAGGCTTTAAACTCGTGTGACTATCATTTTCATAGACTTTAAGCATCAAATTTTCCTTAAAACTAAAGAATGCATCTGAGCCAAATTACGACATTTATCAAGTCTAATTTTTACAAAAGAATAAAGAATTATTAAATCTAATGTATTATTATTTCAAAAATTTTAATACTTAAATTAGATATAAGCATATGCTTGCTTACCAAGGTATTATGTTTTAAGTGCGATTTATTGGTCGCCTTGTGCGATAATATGGGAATGGAGTTTAAAGCTTCAACTGCGCCCGCAGCTGTAATTGGTAAGTTACTCTTACATGTGCCACTGATTTATCGGGAAGGCGTAAAAGTAACATTTGAACCAAAAGTCAGAAGACCTGCCAATAAAGTCGCCAGCGCACGAAGGCGGGAATGACCTATGTGCATGGTAAAAAGGCAATGATGCCTTTTCCAATGACGACACCTTTGTATTTAAAATCGCTGTCACAGCGTAATTGGAGTCGTAAAATGAAAAAATACCTACTGAGCAGTGCCATGATCTTTTTATCTAACAATGCATATGGTCAAATTGAGCAAGATTTAAATAAAAACAATGAAGATATAATAGTTTTGGGAACAAGATTAGGGAGCATAGATAAAAATAAACTCACCTCTCCAGCAATAGTTATAACTGAAACCGAGATTATTAATCGAGGACAACAGTACATCTCAGATTTACTACGAACTATTCCAGGAGTTGCCGTTAACTCTTCAGGGCCACAAGGCAGCTTAACGCAAGTACGGGTAAGGGGCTCTGAGGCAAACCATGTCTTAGTATTAATTGATGGTGTGGAAATGAATAATCCTACAACAGGTGAATTTGATTTTGCAGGTCTACGTTCCTCCGATGTTACAAGAATAGAAATTTTAAAGGGAGAGCAGTCAGCATTATATGGGTCGGACGCAATTGGAGGGGTCATAAATATAACCACCCGAACAAATTCAGTCACTAAAAGTACACAGGGTACTTTTAGTGCTGGAAATGAAAAAAGCTATGAAGGTAATATTCACACAATAGTTCCTATTGGCAAAGCCTCTCTGTCTTTGAATGGAACAGCATTTAAATCCCAGGGCTATGATATATCAGGGCTCAATGGCGAGAAAGATGGCTCCAAAGGTAAAAATATAAACCTTGGTTTAAACAATGTAAATTTTACAGGTATATCTTTGAGTGCAAAATTTGGATTTTCTGACATTACTACTGATATAGACGAGGATGCCGATTTCAATGGCCGGCTCAACAACACAACTGGAAAAACAAATGTAAAAAGTGATACTGCAAGAATAGATGCTAAATTTGATTTAGCGGGGTTTTCTAATGCAATAACCTCACACATGGTTGCAACCGATACAGATACCCAAGCGGGGTTTTCAAGTCTTTCAAAAGGTGCGAGGCACGGAATAAACTGGGTTGCAAAAAAAGTTCTTGGAAACAATACAATATCATTCCTAACGGAAGCTGAGCACGAGTCTTATTCTATCTTACCAAATTTTACAGAGCCGGGTGCAGAGCCTGAAATTTGGTCATATGCGCTTGCTGGTGATTATGTTCATTCTTCTGGTCCTATAACAATAACAGCTTCGGGCCGTCACGATATAAATGACTATTTTAAGAACGTAACCACATGGAGAGTAGGGGCTGGTTATAAACCAGAGGAACTTAACGGTAGGTTGCGTGCATCAATAGGTTCTGGTGTAAAAAACCCGTCTCTAATAGAACTATTTGGTTTTTACCCAACTTCTGGTTTTTCTGGAAATAAGAGTCTTAAACCAGAAAACTCATTAGGCTTTAATATTGGCTATGAACATAAAATTGCTAATCTACAATTATCTGTTGATTACTTCAGGTCAGAACTAAAGAATGAAATTACTACAGTTTATGCTGCTGACTTTACTTCCACTGTAATTAACTTAGGCTCCAAAAGTACTCGGCAAGGTGTTGAAACAGAAGTCCGTTGGGATATATCAGAGAAAATAAAAGTGAGATCCTCAGCAACTTATCAAACTAGCAAGCAAAATGAAATAGAGGAGATCCGAAGACCTAAGTTTATTGCAAGTGCATCAATAACATACATCCCTAGTGATGATATATTAATTTCAGCGTCCCTTGACCATAATGGGAGTCAACTTGATACGGATTTTTCAAGTTTTCAAAATGTGAAACTTGACGCTTTTACATTAATTGGCCTTTATGGATCATATAAAGTAAACGATAATTTAAGATTTTATCTTCGCGGTGAAAATTTACTCGATGAGCAATATCAAGAGGTCATTGGCTACTCTTCGCAAGGAAGAAAACTGTATGCTGGCTTTCAAACAAATTTTTAATAAATAGTACTTAATTTAGCTTTTTAATACTTGGGTTAATCGGTTTGATCACATTTGGTCCTTGAAAAGCATAATATCTGGATACCTCATAGCCTTGTTCCCTGAGCATTTCTATGAGGCTATCTTCACCAAGCAAATGACTTGTTCCAACGGCAACAAATCCTGTCCCGCTTCCTTCAATAAATTGGTTTATTTTGTCCATCCATTTAATATTTCGTCTTACAATTAGATTATTATACAATTCTGATGATTTATATTTCATTGCCATAACTAATTCGCGTGACAAATAATCAGTTCTTCCCAATGCCCAAGACTGAGCAACATCATTAAGATCATTAGCAAGGCTACTATACTTTTCTAATGTTTCGGTAAGAAGTGACATCTGAACAGACTTAGAAAGGTTTGCTGAAGTAAGGATTTGCTCTTCGACAGTCTCAAGAAAGATAACATTCTTTTTATCACGCCGAGCTCTTGATTTTAAAGCCTCGTCAGCTGATAAATCAGAAGATAACCCCCCATTTGTTGCTGCTGCAAGAGTTATATACTCACTAGCCAGCCAAGGCCTGAGACTATCTAGGAGAGCAATATTTAAATTTCCATTATGGGCGACAGCTTCTAATAATTTCAATTGATAACTATCAAGACTATCTGATAATCTTAGGCCGTCCTGACGCATCCCAAGGCTCGATGCTAAAATATTAGCAGCAACCTTTTCGTTAGCCTCTGAATTGGCTTCAAAAAATATAGTTCCTGATGATGCAAATGCTTTTTGCATATCACTTTTCTGCCAACTCAAGTTTGAAGGTAAAAGGTGTACAGTGCCAAAAAGATATAATGTAGTGTCATTGTCTTTGAGCACCCAAATAGCAGGACCATCATTTCTTTCTCTGGCAAGTTCCACTTTTACATTAATATCGGAAGAGATTATTGAACTGTCACAGCCAAATAGCCAAACAGTAAACATTATGGTAATAAATCGAAACATAATTTACTATTGAACTCACATATAAATATATTCAATAGTTCTTTTTTATGAATACTTATTGGGTGTTTTTGGTATCTAATTCAGGAATGTACTCATAAAATTCAGATCCTGCTAATTCTGAAAGATTACACCAACTTGAGGTAGCAAAAAAACTCTAGATTTATCTATGAAATATGGTTAGTGACTACCATGTTTAGAAAAAAGGCACATAACATACTAGTTAGCTTTTTAGCTATGCTATTCCTATGTCTTCAAACAACTAGCATTGTACATGGTACTGAATTAACGCCTGATACAAATCACACGGAATGTGTCGCGTGTCTTTATGTGTCCGAAAATTCTGATGCTAAGATAATTCAACAAACTATCTCTACAGAAGGTGATAAGTCCAAAAAACTTAAAAAGAAAACATACCTATTAAGTTCTGATGCAACATTCTATAGGAATCCAGAAAATCGAGGTCCTCCTCCCCGGGCCCCCCCCTCCAATCACATATAAAATAAATTAACCAATATTGCGGCTGCGGTTGCAGAAATTTTACTATGTGAGAATAACTATGTCTTTTAAAAACTCTACGTCAAAGATAGCTTTGGCCACTCTTTTATTATCTTTGCCTTTTTCGGCACAATCTCAAACTACCAATAATAATGATGAAATTGTTATTACAAGCGCGCGCATTCTTGGCGGTTCACCTGAGGATGCAATTACAGGCATCACAATTTTATCAGGTGACGAATTGGATAACCGCTTAACTTCAACCATTGGAGAAACACTAAAGTATGAACCAGGAGTTTCTTCCACTTTCTTTGGTGCTGGCGCTTCACGTCCACTAATAAGAGGTCAAAGCGGTAACCGCATACGTGTGCTAGCTAATGGTATTGATACAATCGACGCATCTTCAGCCTCACCAGATCATGCCGTTGCCGTAGAACCAGCACAGGCTAAAGTAATTGAAATACTTAAAGGTCCGGCAATATTGCGTTTTGGTTCATCCGGGTCTGGGGGAGTCATAAACGTTATTGACGGTCGTATTCCAACTGAAATTCCAAAAAGTACTCAAGCATCTGCTCGAATTGGGTTCAGTTCAGTTGACTCAGGTAAAGAAGGGGCAGCATCTATAGAGCAGAGTCTTGGCAACAACTTAGTTTTACACTTAGATGGAACATGGAGAGAGACTAAAGATTATAGAATCCCAGGTTTCGCTGAAAGTGAAATTTTCCATGAAAACGAAGAGGACCATGATGAAGACCATGATGAGGACCATGATGAGGACCATGATGAGGACCATGATGAAGACCATGATGAAGAGCGCGAAGGAGAGATGAAGGACCGACTTGAAAACTCATTTACGAAAACTGCATCTATTACAGGTGGTTTATCTTACATATCCAATAAAGGATTCATAGGCATATCAGTTCACCAACTTGATAGTAAATATGGTATACCAGGCGGGCATGCGCATCATGATGAAGACCATGATGAAGAGGAAGAACTAGTTTCTATTGACCTCAAGCAAACCCGAATTGATCTAAATGCTGTTAGGAAGCTAGGCGGATACTTCGAGAGGTTACAATTATTTGCAGGATATGCAGATTACGAACACACGGAGATAGAAGGTAACGAGATTGGAACTGTTTTTGCCAATGAAGGACTTGAAGCACGTCTTGAGTTAGTTCAAAATGAAGTGAATGGCCGCAAAGGTGCATCTGGAATTCATATCCGAAAAAGAGATTTTAACGCATTGGGTGCAGAGGCATTTGTGCCTCAAACTGATACCCGGGAAATAGGTATCTACACATTTCAAGAACAATCCTATGATAATTTACATCTCAGAGGAGCGATGCGTTTTGAAAATAATAGAATTATTTCAGAATCACTAAACCAAAAAAAATCTTATGGTTTATTCAGTGTTTCAGCTGGAAGTGACTACCATTTCAATAGCCAGAATAGATTGGGACTAACTGCCTTCAGATCTGAGAGAGCGCCTACAAGTGAAGAATTATTTTCTAACGGGCCACATCTAGCTACAGAAGCTTATGAAATTGGCGATGCGAATCTTGATAAAGAAACAGCATTAGGAGTTGAATTAGCTTATCGCTTTAAAACAAATAATTACTTCTTAACAGCAAATGCGTTTGTTACAGACTACCAGAATTATATTTATACAGATATAACAACTGAACAAATGATTGATGGTCTCGATGTTTATAATACATTAAGTTCCGATGCAGTTTTCAAGGGGGGTGAAATACAGGGTGCATATACATTTAAGGACATTAACAATATTTCCGTCTCAATTGATGGGTTGCTTGAATATATACGCGCCAAAACAACAGCTGGAAATATACCACGCATAGCTCCATTATCAGTCTTAGTTGGAGCAGAGGCTGAATGGAAAAGTCTTAAACTCCGTACCGAGTTAGATTATTCGGCTAAGCAAAGTAAATTATCTGCTTTTGAGTTGCCGACAGAAAGCTTTGCCCAGTTAAATGGATTTTTAACGTGGACTCCTGAATTTAATCAAAATGTTAAATTTAAACTTTCGGCCTTAAATTTATTTGACAAAGAAGTTAGGCAACACTCATCCTACCTTAAGGATGTAGTACCATTGCCAGGAAGAAATTTCCGATTTTCTATTAAGACTACATTTTAAAGCTAGTAAATTTAATTACGCATGGAATATAAATTCTATGCGTAATTATTAGCCTTTTTATTCTCTTATTAATAGTTTTAGCACCTAGCTTTATAACTTTTTCTTAAAGAAGACTACCACTCAAGCAGAATATTTTTCACAAGCTTTCCGGATAGAGTTAAATCTTGAGTACTCCATGGTCCCTCAGAACTGACTCCTGGTTTAAAGATAGAAGCAGCCTCATCTTTATCACTGACAGCCCAGTTTAGGTGAGATAAATTATGTTCCCTTATAAACTTCATCCATTCAAGAGTTGACTCTTCATCCACTAAGCCATCTCCATCATAAGATACCGTACCCCACTCTGATATAATGAGAGGTAAGCCCCTACTTATCGCATACTGTGCTTTTTTACGAA
>Ga0213869_10003243_pt1 | contig 10878 bp, 9 predicted proteins | sample PICome_10_FD_160083 | JGI IMG/M metagenome (GOLD analysis project Ga0213869, IMG submission 160083) | Coastal seawater microbial communities near Pivers Island, North Carolina, United States - PICO132 | ecosystem: Environmental > Aquatic > Marine > Coastal | place: USA: North Carolina...
CAGCAACCCTGCCATTTTTTGGAGTTAAGCCTGAACTTGTCAATGAAAATGGAATTATTTTAGAGGGGGAGCAATCTGGAAATCTGATCATCACTCAATCCTGGCCAAGTCAGATAAGAAGCGTATATGGAGATCATCAAAGAATGATTGATACATATTTTTCAACTTATGAGAATGCGTATTTTACTGGTGATGGTGCTAAAAGAGATAGCGATGGATACTTTTGGATTACTGGTAGGGTTGATGATGTCTTAAATGTATCTGGGCACAGACTCGGAACGGCTGAAATAGAAAGTGCTTTAGTGCTGCATGAGAAAGTTGCCGAAGCGGCAATTGTAGGCTTTGAGCATCCAATCAAAGGCCAAGGCATTTATGCATTTGTGACTCTGATGGTTGGAGAAAAAGAAAAAGAAAGCTTGATAATCGAGCTACAGAATTTTGTTGCAAGAGAAATTAGTCCGATTGCAAAACCTGATCTTATTCAATGGGCTCCTGGACTGCCCAAAACTAGGTCTGGAAAAATCATGCGAAGGATTCTAAGAAAAGTTGCTGGTGGAGAGTTTGATGATCTTGGTGATACATCGACCTTGGCAGATCCAGGTGTGGTTGAGGATTTAATTACAAACAAAGTTAACTTAAAAATAACTAACTAATAAACACCCTATCCCAATTAGAGAAGTCATTATTACTAAATAGTTATTTAGGGATTCTTCTTCCATTAACTGCATTTCTCCTTTCGATTTATAAAAAATATTAGGTTTAATTAAGAGCGTCATGGTATTAAGCGCATGCATAAAAAATATTACTAAAACAAACCAGTGAGCTTCTTCAATAATTGCTGCAAAACTTATAAGCAAAAATGGAGTATCAAAAGTTACTAAAAACCTTTTGTTGTTTGGATTATAAATAAACCCAAAAATATTAAATTTCTCTTTTATTAAAAAAAGAGTGATGAGCGCTGAAATTAAATATAAGCATCCAAGAATGAAAGCAAACATTTATTTTATTTAAATGACCAGGTTTTATTTGATGAATTAAAAGCCACTACTTCCTCTTCAAGTAATTTGTATAAGTGAGCTTCCAGACTCCAAATTGCAATAGGATGAAGCTTTGGGTCAACATCATCATAGACACTAATTACCAAATCCTCAGAAGTAACGCTGGAAAATAGCTTTAACTTAGAGATAACTTTTCTCTCCCGTTCAAGCCTGTGGTCAATAATCCAGTCAACCACGGCCATTGGATCGTCTAGAAAATCGCCGTGACCAGGCCCTATTTTATTAAAATTATAGTTTCTTAATAATTCCAAAGAGCTCAAATAGTCTTTCATGGATCCATCAGGGTGCGCGATGACAACAGTGGAACCGTTCATAATATGATCCCCTGTAAGCATGACTTTTTCTTCTTGAATTAAATAACATAGATGATTTGAAGCATGTCCTGGGGTGTGAATTGTTTCTATGGTGTATTCATCTGTTTCAATCAAATCACCGTGTTCAAGAATATGATCTGGTTTAAATGTTTTATCTTGAAGAGAATCATCTTTTTCAAGCAACCTTCCCATCAATGGTACCTGAAGCATTTCCCCTAAAACCTTAGCTGCGGGTGAATGATCTCGATGTGTGTGAGTAACTAAAATTCGTTTTATTTTACCTTTGCCAAGATTGACTAAGTTTTCAATATGCGCATCGATTTTTGGTCCTGGATCTACCAAAGTTATATCGTTTTGACCGATTAAAAAACTATTGGTTCCAGGGCCAGTAAATACACTTCCATTGGAAGCTGTCACTCTTTCAATAAAATCTCTAGACTTCATCATACCCCTCATCTCCAGGTAAAAAACCAACCCACTCTCCATCCTTTTTAATAAATTTAGGAAGTATTGGAGGAATTTCTTCGTCTTTTAAACTATCAAAATAATCAAACGCATCTTTGCTTGAAGAAAATTGAGCCAAAGCTTTGATATTTTCTATGGTTGGAATAATCATATTCATTTCACCTTTTTCCAATTTTTTAAGAGCATCTTGAGGTTTGATCCAAGTGCTTTCTGTTAATTCAAAACCATCATGGCTAGCAAGTTGCTTGAAATCTACCTTAGCAAGAAAAAACCTCGTATCAAATCTTTTTGGCTCAATGGTTGGAGTTATCCAGTGAGCACAGGGCACAATATTTTTAGCTCTAAGGTTTAATGACTCAGAGATGCAAATATCTCTAAAAGTAATTTCTTTATTGTTGAGCTTATTCCTTAAGGTATTAAGCTTTTGTGAATCTTGAATTATTGGATCATCAGATCCAGTCAAAAGCACTCCTACTTCCTCAAAGCACTCTCTTATGCATGCAATCCAATAAGCCAGGCCATCCCTCTCAATTCCTAATTTTCTAGATGCTTTAGAGTCAGTCATGCCTTTGCAATAAACATATAGCTCATGAGAGGAATCCTCTGGATCTAATTTACCACCTGGAAAGACAAATATACTTCCAAAAGCAGACCTACTGCTTCGCTTGACCATCAATATCTCAAACCCACCTCCTTCTGCGTCTCGCATTAAGATTACTGTTGCGGCTGGTTTGATAATTGTTGTCATTGCTTGCATGGATAGTATGGAATTTTATTATCCTTTAGAATACTCATGAATGGAAATTACTGAATCACTTGCAACCGATATAAAAGATGCCCCAAACTGGTTCCATTCTTCTATATCTGAGAGTACAAGACAAGAAATTCTTTTTCATCAACTTGGTAATATTAAATATCAAGCCTGGGATAGGAAAGACGCCGAGAATATCGTTATTCTAATTCATGGAACTGGTGCTCATAAAAAGTGGTGGGATCCCATAGCCCCACTTCTTAGTAAAAACTGCACTATTTTTGCTCCTGATCTACCAGGGATGGGAGAATCTGAACATAGGGAAGAATATAATTTTGAAAGTTTCAGCGAGGCGTTAATAGGAATATTACATCAAGAAAAAGTAATAAATACTCATCAAAAAATCTTTCTCATTGGACATTCGCTTGGTGGTCATGTAGCTGGATTCATGGCTACCGAGATGCCAGAAATATTTCACGGTCTTGTTATGATAGATTCTCCTATACGTCCTCCGACTTATGACTACAACAAACACAAAAGCACTGGCCCCTTAAGAAAAATTAAGTACTATCAGGATAAAGAATCAATCATTAAAAGATTTAGATTAATGCCCCCTCAGGACTGCGAGAACGGATGGTTCCTTAGATACATTGCAGAACACTCAATCATCAAAAATGAAGAGGGTTGGAGATGGAGATTTGATGATAGCCTGTTTATGACTTTGAGGCGTCTACATAATTATGAGTTTAAATTTAAATGTCCAGCGCTGTTTATTGCAGGCGGGAAAAGTCTATTATTGGAATCAAAAATTATGAAGTATATAAGAGAAGCGTTTAAAGGCTCTATGACAGTCGAAGTGATTGAAGATGCAGCTCATCATGTCCCGCTGGATTCTCCGCTGCAGCTTGCATCTCTTTTAAATCATTATTTACAGGAGTGGAAAGAAAAAAAATGAAAAAAATATTAAAGGTTATCTTGGGAGCGCTTTCACTTGGTATCATTGCGCTTTTGTGGCTTGGAAATGAAAACAGCATGGAGCCCTTAGATGGATGCAAGGATAATGAGGAACTGAAAGTCTATTGTAATTTTATGAATCCTGAAGATTTGGCTCTTACCCCAGATGGAAATTTTTTAATTGTTGCTGAGTTTGGTGGAATGGCACCATTGGTTGAAATGACATCTGGTGAATTAAGCTTTTTTAACATAAAAGATAAAATCAAATCTAAAGCGAGAATTGGTTTTGGAGAAAATGAATGGGGCGCCAGAGATTGCTCCAGAGATCCGACCATTCCCTTTGGTCCTCATGGTATTGATTTGGTTCAAAGAGAGGATGGAAAGTTTCAACTTGCAGTGGTTAGTCACCATCCCAATGAAAGCATAGAGATGTTTGAGCTAATAAAAAAAGATGGCTGGGCACTTGAGTGGAAAGGCTGTATCGACGTTGATGGCCAATATTATTTCAATGACGTGTCCTTGGATGCGTCAGGAAATTTTTATGCCTCTCATATGTTTGACTCTGATTTCTCTATGATCAGCGCCTTGTGGAATGTGTTTGCTAAATCAGATACAGGAATGGCTGTTAAATGGACTCATGATAATAAATTTGAAGAGCTTATGTATACGGCTGGATCTTTCCCAAACGGCATTGCATTAGATCAAAAAAATAATAACCTAATAGTGAATTACAACCTAGGGGATAAAAGTATTCTTTTTGATTTAAATTCAAAACAACCACTAGGAATTTATAAACACAATTCGCCTGATAATGTAGTTATTCACAATGGTTTTGCATGGGTTACTAACCATGATCATTCTGTTGCAGAATCGTTAGGATGTGGAGAGTCGGTTAATTGCGCGCTTCCTTTTTCAGTTAACAAATTATCTTTGTTGGATCTTTCATTAGTTGAGTCCTATAAATTTAAGAGCAAAAATATGGGAGTCGGAACTGTTGGTTTGCCGCATGATGGATCCTTGTGGATTGGTTCATATCATTCAGACAGAATAGCAGAAGGCAGCCTTTCTCTTAGTGAATAGTATTTATACTGCTGAGCAGGTCAAAGATTTTGAGAAAGATTTTTTTATCAAGGAAGGTGACGACCTGCATGCAATGAAGGAGGCTGCTAAGGAATCTGTTGAGATATTAAACAAAAGTTATCCAACATCAGAATTTTTAATTTTATGTGGGCCTGGCAATAATGGTGGTGACGGATATTTCATCGGTATTGGTCTAATTGAGTTAAAAAAACGTGTCAAATTTTTAGATGTGCTGGATGATGCAAGAAAATCTCCCTTGTGCGAGCATGCATTTAAAGCGGTCAAAGGTTCAGAATTTGTTAATGCAAAAACGCTAAAAAATATTTCCAGTAAAACCGTTGTTGTGGATGCAATATTTGGAATAGGTGGAAGAATAGATTTGGGGAGCAAGTTAGAGAAAATTTTAACTGACTGCAATAAGTTTGATTCTAAAGTAGCCATAGATGTACCAACAGGACTTGAGAGTAATACTGGAGAAATATCTCAAGCATGTTTTAATGCAGATAAAACAATTACTTTTATTGGTTATAAACTTGGACAGCGAATCAATGAAGGTAAGAATTATTGCGGCAAGCTAATATTAAAAGATCTCGGACTAGGTATGGAAGAAAATGTAAGCCCAACAGTGAACGAAATCTCTTTTGAAGATATTAAGAGCAATATTCCCAAAAGAAGAGATAATTCTCACAAGGGAGATCATGGCAAACTTTTGATAATTGCAGGGGATGAAGGCTTTGGAGGTGCCGGCATTATGTCTTCAGAGTCTGGACTGAAAACTGGAGCTGGGCTTGTAAAGCTTCTCACTAGAAAGTCTCACGTCTCTGCAAGCTTAGCAAGAAATCCTGAAGTGATGGTATCTGGGGCTGAAAATGCACAAGATCTAGAAGCTAACTTAGACTGGCCTGATGTAGTTGTAGCGGGGCCTGGAATGTTTAAAAACTACTGGTCGGAACAAATACTATATAAGCTACTTGCCCATGTTGCTGACAGCAACATCCCCACTCTTTTAGATGCTGGCGCTCTTAGATTACTAAACCATAAGGCTTTTTCTAAAATAAAACTTCATAGCAAAGTGGTGCTCACACCTCATCCAGGTGAGGCAGCTGAGATGTTGAATATCACAGTCAACGAAATTCAAAAAAATCGTATTAAATCAGCAAAAGTGCTTCAAAAAAAATATGGATGCATCATCGTGCTTAAAGGTAACGGAACGATTATTTGCAACAAAAATGATACTTACCTTTGTTCTTCTGGTGGGCCAGAATTAGCTGTTGCAGGGTCTGGTGATATTCTCTCTGGAGTCATTGGGTCATTAATTGCACAGGGGTTATCTCCATTTGATGCAGCAAAAACTGGAGTTGAAATTCATGCTCTTGCTGGTGAAGAGTTTGCCAAAGATGTTGGCAGAATAGGACTGGCTGCTGGTGAACTGATCTCTTATATAAGAAAATTCTTGAATTAATTCTCATGCTAAAACTCAGATTAAAGAATGAATCTAGAACATTGCTTTTAGGGTCAGCTATTGGAAATGCTATTAAAAATTATGATTTTAAAAATTTTGAGATTCATTTAAATGGTAATTTAGGTGCTGGAAAAACAACTTTGGTAAGAGGTATTCTGCAGCATTTAAATTGGGCAGATGTGGTGACCAGTCCTTCATACACCCTATGTGAAGAGTATGAAATAGATAGAACGCTCCTATTGCATGTTGATTTATATAGAATAAATTCCCTTGAAGATGTTGAGGTATTAAACCTTGATAGAAAGACCGACATGCAAAAAGTTATTTTTATTGAGTGGCCTGAAAATCTTCAGACAGATAGAGATGTCGACGTTATAATTAATTTAGACCACGATCAGATGGCAAGACATGCCTCAATAAAATGTAGGGATATTGAGATTGAATCGAGCATTAGAGCTTATTATGAAATTAATTAATTTAAAATTTCTTCTAGGGATTATATGTGTTGTTGCTCTTAATACAGCGGCAGCTAACAAGGTATCTTTCAACAATATTTCAGAGCTTGAATCTGGAAATCTAAAAATAGTATTTAATTTAGATAAGATTGCATTAATTAATTCATATGCCTTAGACGATCCATCAAGAATAGTGATAGATCTTAAGGAAACGTCCTTGAAAGAACCAATAAAATCTGGATCATTTGCTCCTATAAAATTAATTAGAGCCACTGAAGTTGGAAATACTACTCGTATTGTTATTGATTTAAAGGGATCTGTTTATTGGAAAAAGCCCTGGCAAGTAAAATATAAAGATCGTATAGATTTGATTCTAGAAATTAAAAGAGATAAGAAAATATCTAAAAATTTAAGGGATATTATTGTAGCGATAGATGCAGGTCATGGCGGAAGAGACCCAGGAGCAGTTGGAAAGAATATATTAGAAAAAGATGTAACACTTTTAATTGCCAGAGAATTAGAGCGTACTCTAAAAAATACTTATGGATATAAACCAGTTATGATTAGGCCTGATGATCGATTCGTAGATTTAGATGATAGATATCAAAACGCTAGAAAGCTTGGAGCCGATTTATTTGTTTCTGTTCATGCTGATGGGTTTAGACTTTCATCTGTAAAAGGTGCGTCTGTATATGTTTGGTCAGAAGAAGCTTCTTCAATTACAGCTGAAACTCTTTCAAAAAATAAACTAACCTCAAGTCCCGAAGTAAACTCAAAGATTGGTAAGTTGGATGTAAGAGATTTTGACGAAGATGCAGCTAGAACCCTCTATCAAATAGCATATGAGGCAAAGATAGATAATAGCGTCATCTTGGCAAAGAAAATATTAGAGCAATTAAAAAAAGACCCTTACACCAAGATGCATAAGCCTAATGTAGAATTTGCAGATTTTAGAGTCTTGAAATCAATTGATATTCCATCAGTTCTTATTGAATCTGGCTTTATTTCAAATCCAGATGATGCCAAAAGATTAGAGGGCAAAGCTGGAAGAAGGATGATAGCAAGAGGCATCTTTTTAGGAATCCATAATTATTTTAAAGAAAAGCCAAAACCGAATACTTTTATGGCATCACTTCCACAATATGTTGAATATGAGATTCAAAAAGGTGACGTTATCTCAGAGATTGCCATTCGTTTTGGTGTTACTATTGATGAAATTATCAATTGGAATAATCTTAAGAATAAAAGTATTTACCCCGGTCAAATAATTCAAATTTCTATCTAATGTGGAGTCTAAATAATAAAACCGTTGTCATTTCTGGCGCTACAAATGGTATTGGTAAGGCTGCAGCTATTGAACTGTCTAAAGAAAATCCAAAACTATTGTTTACCTATAGAAATCAAAGCCTTGCAGATGAGGTTCTTGCAGAAATTAAGGATATATCTCCAAATACTCAGGTTCAGTCAGTATATTGTGATTTTTCAGATCAAGATTCTATTAAAAAGTGCACCAATGAAATTAATGATTTGTGTGCAAATATTGATGTCCTGATCAACAATGCCGGTGTTGTGAATACTTCATATCATGAAACGGGCGAAGGCATTGAAAATACATTCGCGGTTAATCATCTTGGATATTTTCTTTTTACAAATCTGCTTCTTCAAAAATTAAAGGGTGATGATGAGACTAGAATTGTGAATGTCTCTTCTGCCGCTCATTCATTTGTAAAAGAAATGCAATGGGAAGATATCAATTATAAAAATAATTTTGGGCAAGGTCTTAGGTCATATGGTCAATCGAAGCTTGCTAACTTACTTTTTACAAGATATCTGGCCATCAAACTGTCAACAGACAATATTTCTGTCAATGCTATTCATCCAGGAGGAGTTAACACCTCCCTTGGAAGTCAGAATAAAGCTTGGTATAGCAAGCCTCTAAGATTAATTCTAAAACCCTTCTTTAGATCACCATTAAAAGGAGCTGAAAGTATTATCTATCTTGCAACCAAGCAAGATGATGGCGTGACAGGGGAATACTTTGTTGACTCTAAAATACACAAGTCATCAGCTTATTCTAAAAACCTTGAAGAGGCGCATAAACTTTGGGACTTATCAGAAAAATTAGTAAGCCAAACTTTCAATATTTAAAACTCAACTGGATCAACATTTATGCTCCAACGAACCTTCTTGGAGATATTGTTGTTATCTTTAACAAGTGAATCTGATAAATGAACCAGAAGTTTGTTTAAACTGATTCTTGTATCAGCCTGAATAACCAAATGATGATGATACGAACCTCTAATTTTAGATTGCATGGCTGGAATGGGACCAATAAGCATACACTTACTGGTATCTATAAATTGCTTCGCATAAGTTAACATCTCTATATTAGTTTGAGCTTTGGGAGATGATGCTCTAATCACAGCTTCGAATGAGTATGGGGGTTGATTTGTTGCCTGGCGTTGCTCCATCAAAGATTTAGCAAAATTTATATAGTTTCCGCTCTTTAGTTGCAATAAGTTCTGGTCACTAACATACCTAGATTGCACCAAGACAGTTGCGTTACCATCGGAACGTCCTGCTCTGCCAGCTACCTGAATTAATTGCTGTCCCATTTCCTCGACTGCAGATGAGTTTAAGCTTGTGATGCCTTGATCAACATCTACAGTTACAACCAACTCTAAATTTGGAAAATCATGTCCCTTAATGAGCATTTGTGTGCCTATGAGAATGCCCGTTTCAGAATTATTTATTTCTGAAAGTATTGTTTCCAGGGAGCCCGCTTTTGTTGTCGAATCTCGATCCATTCTATGAATAGATGTGTTGGGAAAAAGTTCCCTTAAGGTTTCTTCCAATTGCTCTGTCCCTGTACCAAGAAAAGATAGTTGCGCCTTAGAACAGCTTGGACAGTTTACTGGAACACCAAAGGCTGAGTCACAGCGATGACAAATTAATCGCGCGGCTTGATGATGGAATACTAGGCTTGAATCACAACTATTACACATCGCTTTCCACTCACAATATGAACATATAAATTGCGGGGCAAATCCTCGTCGATTAATAAAAATCATGGCTTGTTTTTTTTGATTTAAAGTTTGGCGAATAGCATCTATTGCCTGAGGCGCTAAACCGCTAACTAACTGCACATCATTAATATCGAGGATGGTAAATTTTGGTGGACTCTTTTGGGTAACTCTTTTAGCAAGGCGGATAGTTGCAAACTTCTTTTCTTTAACTAGCTTAAGTGTCCTTAAAGAAGGAGTTGCTGAACCAAGGATAATTGGAATTTTGATTATCTGCGCTCTTTTAATTGCCATGTCTCTTGCAGAAAACTTAAAGCCTTCTTGTTGTTTGTATGAAGCGTCATGCTCTTCATCAACAATAATGAGTCCAAGCTTTGGTGCTGGCATCATGACAGCAGAGCGCGTGCCAATCATTACTTTAATTTCACCACTGCGAAATTTTTTCCAAGTTTTATATCGAGCCGATGGCGTCATTTTAGAGTGATAAATCCCTACCAAATCTCCAAATTGATCTCTCACCCTACTCTCAAGTTGAGGGGTTAAGGCAATTTCAGGAGCTAAAACTAAAACTGATTTATTATTTAATAATTGCTCATAAATGCACCTTATGTAAACTTCTGTCTTGCCTGAACCAGTAACTCCATATAAAAGGGTAGGCAAAAACCCTTTTAAGTTATTCAAAAATTCTACAGCTTTAACCTGTTCAGCATTCAGTTTAGTTTTAAACTCTAGATTCTTTTCAATAATTTTTCTTCTGTCGATTATGGTTTCCACCTCAAAGATATTTTTTATTTGCCTAAGATTTGTAGGCAAAAAGGAACCTATAACTTCACCAATCGGATGCAAATAATAATCAGACGCCCATTTAAAAATTTTTAGCTCTGTTTTGCTAAATACTGGTAAATCATCCACCACCATATGAATAGGTTTAGTTTTAATATCAGTGTTGTTGATAACTTCGGTCACAATGCCCAGCTTATTGGTTCTGCCAAATTTTACGGCCACCCTAGTGCCCGGAGTGATACTTTGATTTGAGTGATAGGTAAAGGCTTGTCTGAGCGGAACAGCTATGGCCACATTGTAAAAAAATTTACTCATTTGTGTTTGTAAACGGAACTGTATTTGGTATAGTGCTCATCCAAATTTGATTTTATTATGAAAACAGACATACATCCCAATTATCAAGAAATAACTACCACTTGTAGCTGTGGCAACGTGCTGCCTGTAATGAGTACATTAAAAGATAATTTGTCATTGGACGTTTGTGCTAAATGTCATCCATTCTATACCGGAAAGCAAAAGATGCTTGATTCTGG
>Ga0213869_10003245_pt1 | contig 10875 bp, 29 predicted proteins | sample PICome_10_FD_160083 | JGI IMG/M metagenome (GOLD analysis project Ga0213869, IMG submission 160083) | Coastal seawater microbial communities near Pivers Island, North Carolina, United States - PICO132 | ecosystem: Environmental > Aquatic > Marine > Coastal | place: USA: North Carolina...
CGCCGCAGTATGAGTTGGGGAACTTGGGGCTTACTACTCTGTTTCGTGTAACATTGGCCACTGCCGCTTTGCCTTCGATGCCTTCTGCTCTTGCTTCAAAGTAGATGTTCTCTGCTAGGCACATCATCTCTTGATGCACACTGTTGGGTACTCCACTCTCATTTACTTCTTGAAATATGATCTGCTTGGCTTGTGCTGTTAGTTCAGCCGCATGCGGAAATGATAGTTTCTCTGTGGCCGCACCTGCTGTGGCTACACCTAGTAGTAGTGTTATTGCTGTGATTTGTTTTAACATAGTTCGCTCCTTCATTATGTTTATATAATACAGTCATTTTGGAAGTTTGTCAACCGGTTTTACCTAATTAATTCATCGCATAGAATGGGGCTTTTTAAAAGGCGAACCCCTGTACACGGAGCGAGGATGTGTACAAGGGTTCTAGTTTGAGTGTCATACACGGAGCGAGGATGTGTATGACTCTCTGTTAACGCATGTAGTACTGTTCGGCTACTTTGAGCGAGGGTAAGTTTTATGCCTTCATTACAGTAGTACTTGCGTAATCCCTCCAGTCGGTAGGGAAACTTTTAGCAAGGTCTGCTATCTTAAGAACAGTACGTAAACTTAATTCTCTAAGTCTAGTCTTGTTCTCATCGATGAACTCGATGATATCGTCCTTGCGTTCCTGTGGCATGTCATATTCATCCAACATACCATCACGGACAATCTGTTTGATACGAAGCATCTTTTCACGCTCCCCATCAATTGTTAGGTCGACGTAGTGACAACGTGACTCCAATGCTTCCAAATGATCCTTGAGTTTTTTACTACGAACGTTCTCGAACTTGATGTTGGTAATGAATATCGCACTACCTTTAAATTCGAATCTATCTGGGATTCCTTCTGAACGCAGTAGACGCGAGTCAGTGTTCCAAGATATGTAACGCTTCTTACTAGTATCCAAGGCCGCTTTCAAAATGTTCAGCGATAGATCATCTAACAGCACGGAGTCACAGTCATCAAACACAACAACGTTTCTTGGATCGCTGTACTTGTACAGTTTGGCATACAAGCCTATTGCTGACATTGCACCTTTGACTACTTCATGTTTCCTATTGTAGCCTGCAATATCATCAAACGCCGCATCCTTCTCTAGTTGCTGTTCAACGCCGTAACTCTTACCTACACCTGGAGGGCCACTAACGATCATTGCTCTTACATCGCCTTCTTTTGCGGCCCTAGTCATGTCGTCTAGGATTTTAAAACGTTTGCCAATACGACTCATGATCTGTTCATCACTTTCATCGTTCTTGACCTTCTTCTTGAGTGCATCTTGTTTTACACTGTCGAAGTTTGAATCCACAATCTCATAGTCCTGTGGCTTTTCAATTCGTATACGTATACTACGTTCAGGAAAGCCAGGTTGTGCGGCTCCATCTACTGTAACGTAGTTTCCATTCTTGCCTTCTTTAAAATGATCAATCAAAGGAAACTTTAGTCCGCTTACAGAAACATCATTGCCTCTGATCTTGTAACTGCCTTCTTTGATTTTTATTAGTGCTGTCTTGCTCATATTCTCGCTCCTCGTTGTTTTAATTTACTCTACTAGTATAACATCATATGCATGTATGTCAACCAGTTTTTAATTCCAATCTTCCCAGTTGTCTATACCTTCAACATGATGATTGTTAGATGTTTCTTCATCATACATTTGATCTAGACTTTCGTGTTCTTGATCGACTTCGTTATCTTTTTCGACAACGTCTAGGACATCGTCCCAAAATGATTTCTTTGGATCTATCATTGTGTGGCCTCCTCTACTAGCCCTGCGCCAGTGTTTACCATTCCTTTGATTAATTCTACAAAACTGTTGATGTCGCCACCCTCTAGGTAAACATACATTACACCTGCACCGATGAGTGCAAATACTATTGCTTTAAACATTACACTTCCTCCGTTTCAATATGTTCTCGGTACTCCCAATCTTCATCGGCCGCCGGAGATTCACCGTTGTAGGCTATTTGGTAGGCCTCATCTTCGTCCTTGGCTTCTACTATGAAAGTCTTTTGAACATCATAACTTAGAACGACTGAGAATTGTTTAAGTTTGTCTGCCATTACGCCTCCTCACTATTTGTGTAAAGTATTGCGCCACCTACTAGCATTGCCGCTAAGCCAATGCCTGCTACTGTTAACATCTCTGCTAGTGTGTTTGCAGTTTCCATACACGCACCGTCGCAATCGTTTGCACTTCCTGCCATAGCCACGATGCCACCAAATACTAGTATGCCTGCTATTACGTTAATAATTGTTTTAAACATTTTATTTCCTCGCTTTGTTAGTTTATATTAATAATATACTATCGTTTTCCAAATGTGTCAACCATTAATTTGTCGCGTATTTGCTAGTGTATTCGTACCACATGTCACTGTATAAGTCATCTTTGCAGTCTGCATCACTGCTTCCTTGTAGCAAGTGTTCGTGTTCTTGCATCACGTCTGCAAGTTCGTATACATTTTCGCATTCGCTAATTTTGTCAAAAGCAATGTCATAAAACTTGTTTACATTGTCTTCTATTAAACTGTACATTCCCATATTCGCTCTCCTTCTCGCTTTTTTATTTTATAGTTAACAATAGCACACTTTTGCACTATTGTCAACTAGTTTTTTTATTTTATTTTAGCACTCCATACTAGCGTAGTTGTTGTCTTGCATGCCTTGTTCTGTAAAACTTACATCCATATTAAGTGCTTTACTAATAGCATTTTCAAATCCACTGTCAGTGTAAATTTCCCATGTTGTGTCATGTTCCACATTTACCATTGTGTAACTGTAGTCATCATCACTGTTTTGTGTTTCAATAACTTGTATGCTTTTTACAGCAACAGTATCACTGCCATTGTAATCCCATATGCTATCCATTGCAAGTTTAACGTTGCCATCAACTTCATATGTTGTATAGTTTATAGTTTCATTTGCGTTTTTTTCAACGCTTGTGTGTGTTTTTGTAATGTTTAACATGTACGCTCCATAATGTTAATTGTTATTGTATTATTAATGTAGCACACTTTATCCAAACTGTCAAGTATAAAATGTGCTACACGTTAATTTTTTTATGCGTTTACTGTGTGTGTTTCAATACGTGCATTTTCATTTAGTGTAAACACTACGTAATCCACATCCACATATTCCGCATTTATACTTGCAAGTTTTTCAACTGCTTGTGCTTGTGTACTAAAAACGCCTGCATTTTCAAATGCACTTTCCTCATTTCCAGTTCCTTGTAGTTGTAGTACGTGTACTGTATTTTGCATATTACGCTCCTTATGCTTTTTTATTATATAAGTTATTGTAACACAGTTTTTCCAAACTGTCAAGTAGTTTTTAACTTTTATACATACGCATGTTCGCGTCCTCGCCGTCGTAATCGTGTGCGTCCTTTTGCTTAAAGTAAAAATCAAGTATGTTGTGCTTTTTACAGTAGTCGTAAAAGTGTTCGCTTATTCCTTCGTTAATGCAATCATCATCGTACCTATAATCAATTGCAGTTTCAAAAGCAGTTGCAACCGTCTTATCATTTTTTGTAAAGTAGTTGTCTAAAACTTTTGTAGTTTGTACACACAATTCTTCTGTTGCCGCAATCCAGTCGTAAACATTTTCTCCGCCGTCTTCATCGTATGCAAAGTCCTCAGCACTTACAAGTTCAACTTTGTAGTTCATAGTGTGTGTTAAAAAATTACATAAATGTTTCAGTTCACGTGTAGTAATATTTTTTTGCAAATCTCGCTCCGTTAAATGTTATTGTATTATTAATATAGCACAGTTTTTCCAAAATGTCAACTGTTATTTTTATAACTTGCAAACATTTTTTCTATGCGTTGTTGTTTAGTAGTTGTTGCCATGCTATAGTTTTCTATAATACGTTTGCAATTTTTTTCAAGTTGTTTTAAACTTGTAATTTCCGCCTTGTAATAATATGCTTTATTTGTTGCACGTTTTGCCGCATTTTGTCTACGTATGTTTTCGTTATGTTTTTCTATTTGTGCTTGTGTTAAATTTTGCATACAATTTCCTTTTTTTTATTATGTTTTAATATAGCACAGTTTTTCCAAACTGTCAAATTGTTTGTTACAATTTTTCTACAGCGTTATCCGGAATGCTTACAACATAAACACTGTCTCCTGCTACGTTGTAATTTGTACAGGCGGCACTTGCGGCGGCAAACGTGCTGTAGAACTGTGTTGTTTGTTTAGTGAAGTTTATAATAGCGTACATGTGCGACTCCGGATTATATTTTTGTTACAGTATAAGCGTTGAACATTGACAAGTGGCGATGGAAAAACTTTACTGCGGCAAACTTTGTTTTAAATTTGCGTGTAATAAATTCTTCTTCTCCGGCGGAGTTTAAAACGTGTAGTACATACATAGCAAGTCCCTCTCTGCTTTGTTAACTGTTATATACAGTATAGCCTCGTTTGTCCGTTTTGTAAAGCGTTTTTTACAAAAAAAAGGAAAATAAAACGGTTGACATTTCCGGAAAAACCTGTTATAATATAATTACGCTCCCGATGGGCGAAGGATCGACCGATCATGAGAGAAGGCCCCGAAGGACCTTGCTCAGTTTATTATTAGAATTTATTCAGCGCCGGTCTCTGCTAGACGCTGACCGTAGGTCTTGACCTCACCGTTCTCATCATCTTCTAGTGCTAGTAGAGGATCCTCTTCATAGAGTTCCCATGGCAGGTCTCCGTCTTCATATAGACGATAGAACTTGTCTTCAACTTCTTTCCACTCTGCCCATAGTTCACCTGATGAGTATTTGTGGTAGCCTCTGAAGCCACCTTCTAGAATATAGGTAAGCGTTTCACTTGATGCTTCCTCTCTAATCTCTTTTTGAATCGAGTGGTATTCTATTTGTATCAAACGCTCTGCCAATACATAGTGAGTGAGTTGAAGAGAACGACTGTCCTCTCCGACTACTGTACCTTGTTCTACTTCACGAAAGTCTTGTGGTAGGTTATCAGCCATTAACTGCCTCCTTGTCTACGATGAACTTCTCTGTGTCACTGGGTTCGTTCTCATACTCACGCACAGCCTCGGAGAAGTTAAAGTTCTCGTTCAAGTCGTAGATTAGTCCCATGCTAGGAGTTTCCATCTCGTCTGCGGTAAACTCACTTGGAGTCACTTCTGCATCTGCAAAGTCTTCCCACAGTCCTGCAAAGTCCATACCACCTTCATAGTAGTAAGACTTGATACTACAGTCTTCGTTGTCTGTTAGGAAATACTCGAAAGCATGAATGGGTGGTGCCCATGCACTGTCGAACCATCCTGAGATTGTAGTTCCGTCATCGGATAGTTCTAGACCTTCCATATCCACGTCCCACTTGGTTCCCCAGTTCTGAACTCTCCAGTCATACCAGTTGTCGAAGCCATCTACCAACGGTTGCACCTTACCTTCTTTAGGCGCCGGTGAAGTTGTGCCTTCTAATGCATCTGGCATCGGCTTGAGTTGTTGTAGCAAGGCATCTTCTTTCTTTGCCTTGTTGTATAACGCAGTGATCTTATCTTTAGGACCCGTTAGGGTGATTGTGTTGTTGCACCAATTAGGCATAGTCTTCCTCCATAAATCTTTCTGATAATTCGTTAGCGTCTAGCATATCATCTACATCGTCTGTAGACATATACTTTAGGCACATGGTCATCATATCTTCTGCTGACACCATGCCGTCTTCGACAAGTTCAATAGCCTTGTCCCTGCTATTAGTATTTCTTTTGATAAACATTCTCGCTCCTTTGTTTTAATTGTTATTATAATATAACAGACAATACCGGTTTTGTCAACCTATTTCTTTGCCGGCGCTTTCTTCTTTTTCTTGGCTCCCCAACCGTGATTGAGTTGCACATTCTCTGTCCTAGCGTACGGTTCGCACACTGTGACCTTGTTGCTCTTTAACCATTCCTCTACGGCCTTAGTATCGGCCTTGGTCATCTCTCCTCCATATCTTGACATTATGCTACCTCCGCTTCAAGTTTGATGTAGGCTTCTTGGAAAGACTCACGCTCTCCACCCGGCTTCATCTTGTATGAAGTTGCCTTGCCAGCATAACCCGGAGTCCAATAGTCCTCTGCCTTCACATAACGTGACGCATAGAATCCCTTCTCCTCTACATGGATGTCCCATGGAGTCTCCCATGACTCACAACACACAGCATCATCTTCCATGATGTCTGTGCTCAGGATGTATTCTTCCTGATGATCATCGCTGTATTCAATCAGCCCACGCAGTGCAGGAACTAGGTCCTTGTTGTCCACATTACGAACTACAAAGGTTTCGCCACCCTTGAACTTCCAATACTGCGGACACTCGCCTTTGCCGTCCCAAGTGTGTGCACCGTAGTTCTCTTTGTATTGTGTTTGAATTACTAGTTTCATAATCGCTCCTTTGTTCTAACTATATATACAGTATATGATCAAGTATCCGTTTTGTCAACCGGTTTTTCCAACTTTTTTTGATTTAATTCGAATTGTTTTTGTTTGCTCCACTGTTCTAAATTGTGGATAATTGTACGCTCAATTTCGTACTCTAATTCATCTTTGTCTAGTTGCTCGAGAGCGTGTACTAGGTTGTGAAACTTTATCATCACTTTGACAAGGTTTTCATGTGCTTGTGCCGGAGTAGCATACAAGCAGAGGGCGATCGTAACCGCCCCCAATGCTTTAATAATTGCCTTAGGCAACTTCTGTTTCCACAGTTGCTACAACAGGTTTACCGTACTTCTTAGCCGCTTTCTTAAGAGCGTCTTTGATGCCAGTATTCTCGCCGCCGAACCCGATTGAACTTAGGTGTGCCACCGCACTAGCCTTGTCCATCTCTGTCGGAAGTTCTTTGAAATCAACATCTTGGTGACCGTTCTTATCTAGAACTTTGATCCTCATAATGTCATTCGCGAACCTTAGTTTAGTCTTCCCATTAAATAGGGAACTTCCTACGAACTTAAATGTTTTATTTGTCATGTTATACCTTTCCTTTATTAGTTTAACAAGTATTATTATATGTCCAAATTCCGAACTTGTCAACCGAAATTTAGTCTTTTTGGATAAATCGGTTATACCGCAATGTCTTTCGCTAACCTATCCAGCAATGCAGTCTGAACGGCATCTTCTGCTTCATAATCAAAGCCTCCAATATGCCATCTATAAGTGTTTGCCTCACGTGCAACATAAGGACCGTTCTCTTTCCAGTCATATATTGTTGCCTGTACTGTGTGCGAAGCATCTGGATCATCCAAACTAAACTCGTCTGCTACTTCCATTTCGATGTCCCATTCGGTCCATACCTTGTCCATACCACCCGACTCTTCTGCTTTGTATGTTGGCTCTCCAAACACCCTAACCAAATCGTTGTAGTTTGCATTCACGTAACCTTTCAAACTAGATCCGTTAGTGCATCCACCTTGTTCTATTTTAAGTACATTCATCTAAGCCACCAATCCTTCTATCCAAGTTTGCGGAACTACTCTACCTACGTCCTTGCCACCTAAATATTTGTTAATGTGTTTTGAAGTTGTAACGCTAAACTTCTCGTCTGTTCTAAATGCACCCTGCTCACAGTATCCTGCTACCGGAGTGCTATATGAAAACAGTATGCTCTTACCGTTAACTTCAACTTCGTTCATGTTACTTCCAATATTTTTAAGTTTCATATCTTCCTCGCTTTGTTAGTTTATAATATATATTAACACCGGTTTTACCGTTTGTCAACCCCTAAAGTTCTTTTTCTTCAAAAGTTTCTTGTTCTCTGCCCTGTGCAAAGTCCAACAAGTCAGCCGCCATAGCCGCCGCTTGTGCTCGTGTCAACTGTACACTATCAAAAAACTTGTCTGCCGTTGCAGGAAGTTGTTGCTTCTTCTGTGTCAATTGTACACAAGATCCTCTGTTATCACCACCCCAAAACCTTGTAAGTGATACGCCCTGTGCGTGTGATTTAAGTTCTGTACTCATAATGTTTACCTCGCTTTTTAATTGTTATACTTACAGTATACACTGGAAATACCGGTTTGTCAACCATTTTTTTAATCTAAATCGCAGACCCATTCATCTTTCTCGTGCTTGGCAACAAGTGTGCCTCCTAGGCCAAACGGTGATTCTATGTGTATCTCCGGGCGTTCTGTGTGTTCACATATGCCATGGGCTAGGATCTTACAGTTGTGATATCCTTCATCTGTGTTGTATCCACGGTTGATAAAATGTACAGTTACCTTAGTCATTGTGCTTACTCCTAAACATATCTTGAAACATCCATGCAAGTCCACCTAGTGGAACGGCTATGCTTATTACTATTACCATTACCAGTAGTTCTAACATCTCTGTCTCCTTCTTACTATACATTTAATATAGCATAGGTATTACCGGTTGTCAACCAAAAAGATTTAACTTAATCCTTTTTCTGCATCTGATTGACCTGCTAGGTAAGCCTCTCTAAGTTCACCTTGCTGATACTTTTCAGGAATGTTATAACCATAGATGTGCATCCATTCATCTTCACCCATGATTCTCGTATTATACATGAACGTCTTGTCGTGATCTGTAATGAAATTTAGGTACTGCCACATATGTTCGAAGTCATCACCTATCCAATCCCACTTGTTGACTTCACATAGATCTAATAGGTCTTTGAGAGTGTATTGTTTAAGTCTGTCGAACGATAGTTGGTTCTTGACTTCAAGTGTTTCTAGATCCACACAACCTTCAAACGGATTGTTATCTAGTTCTGTGTCTACAACCAAGTATCTCATTCTGTGTAGGTTGTATTCGAAGAAGTTCTGGTTGTTGTATGTGCTTTCCCAGTCTTCGTTCTTATCGTAAAAAAAGTTTATTTCTGCTTTGTTCATCTCGCTCCTTGTTGTTGTTTGTTTAATATAATAAAGTAAGGGGCCGGTAGTTGGTACGCAGATGTTCGCTACCTGGTTTAATGCAACGTTGCCTAGGACTAACCATTCACAACCCCTTACCTTATTATATTATTACTATAACAGACATTACCGGTTTTGTCAACCTAAAAGTCTGCCTATCACTCCCACAGTACTCATCAAAGCATTTGTGGCAATAATTGGTCGGTCCTTCATCATAATACCTGCTACCATCCATATGATGCCTCCAAGTATCTGCAGGTACCAACCAAAGCCGTAGCCTGCTGAGAAGAATCCAAACCCGATGATTAGGGTGGCCGTAGCCACCCATTTCAATATGTTTAACATTATGCCGCCGACCTAACTGTTAGGTGTCCTGCCGGCACTCTCCACTGTTCACCGTTTGTGCATGATACCACAACGTATTTGATATTGATCTTCTTAACATGACCAACCATCTTTGTGCCACCTCTACCATTAAACTCAACCATGTCACCAACGTTTAGATCTCTTGCCATCTGCCTATGCCCTTGTGCTCTAGCATACTTCACAGCCTCGATCACTGTGTTTAGATCATCTGCGTTCATGTTGTGGATCTCAGTTACTATGTTTCTAATGTTCATTTATTCGCTCCTTTTTAATTTAATATACTTACAGTATACATTGGAAATACCGGTTTGTCAACCCCTAATTGGATAAAAACTTTCCAAAGTGATCCGGCTTTCTATTCTTGGCTTTAGTATGTCCTAGGTAGTTGGCACCTTCGTTTACTACTACAGGTTGTCCATTACCTCTATCACACACCCAACCATGAGGGCCTTGAAACAGAGCCTTGGCTTTGTGTGCCTGTCCTTGCGGAGTATCATACCATACCTTGTCACCCATTTGGATTTCATCAAACAGTTCATCTTCCCACATTATGCGGCCTCCTTTAATAGTTCATCTTGTACACTATCCCAATCACATCCGTCATCTGTATAGTGCCATTCACCTTTCATGTGTATAAACAGTACCTCATGATCACAAGTTCTCGAACCTTTTGGATGTGTTCTAGGCGCCCAAAACATGTCGTCGCCCAAGCCATCTACACCCCATTCCTTCTTAGTGTCACCAAATGCTGTTACATATTTTTTGGCATCATCTAGTGTAGGTACTTTGTTTACTAAGAACTTGGCAAAGTCTTTAACATTCTCTACCTCATGCTCTGTGCTTATTACATCATAACCACTGTATGCTATCTTAATCTTTGTCATATATTCGCTCCTTTTCCTAATTGTTATACTCAGTATAAGGTCACTTTGAAATAAAGTCAACCGGTTTTTTCGGAAACTTTATGGTTGACAAATTGGCAAATGATGCTATTATAATAGTATAAACAGGATTAAGCGACTCCACTCAGAATCCAGAGCAAAGCAAGACAGCACGGAGCAGAAAAAATTCTTTACACTATAGGTGGGCCGAAATCTGACTTGTGTCTCATGGCCGGCCTCTCACGATGTACGCTCAGTATAGCATCTATTAGAGTTCTGTCAACCGGTTTTTTCGGAAAAGAACAAAGAACACAAAGAACACAAAAAATCCACAGTCGACAGAGTTTGTTGCAATTATGCCACACCTGTTGCGATTGTGCAACACCTACAAGTTTACAAAAATTTTTATAGGTGCTCTCATTAATCTGCTCGTGGCTACGCCTCTTTCTCCCGTAATGATGTGCGTTGTTGACATACGCTGTTGATACATTGTTGATACTAATGACGCTGTTGACTAATGACCCCTCGCATTGACGGTGTTGATATACCGTGTTGACGTATGGTGTTGATGTAATGACAGTTCTCGGTAAAACCTATCGCGACAGTATGATGTGACTTATATGTATATAGGGTTACCTACACACACTAGAGTTGACACCACTACAGTGTCTGTCCCAATCTCCACTCATATTAGGTATCCTGCCTCCATACCCCACCTCTAC
>Ga0213869_10003246_pt1 | contig 10875 bp, 2 predicted proteins | sample PICome_10_FD_160083 | JGI IMG/M metagenome (GOLD analysis project Ga0213869, IMG submission 160083) | Coastal seawater microbial communities near Pivers Island, North Carolina, United States - PICO132 | ecosystem: Environmental > Aquatic > Marine > Coastal | place: USA: North Carolina...
AGGCAGTTCAAATGGCGGCGCATCTAACAACAATGGTGCTGCGCAAAATGATGAGGGTTATCAAACAAATGGTGGCGGGGGCGCAGGATCTAATGGGACGGCTGTGATGAGCGAAAAAGTTGAACGAACAAATACGGTGGCAGATTACGCGCCGCCAGAGGTAGATCCCGCTCAACAGAACGCTTTGACAAGTTTGCTTGAAGGTTTCGGCATTGAGTATCCAGACGCACCGCGAGCAACACCACAATTGTTGGCTTTCTTGCGTGGTCTTGGAATGGAAAGAGAAAACATCTCGGATCAATTCGATCTGGCTCGCGAAACTCTTGACGAAACAAGCAATAAAGCTCGCAATGATTTGCAGGTCAGCGATCAAAGGCGACGTGCATCTATTGGCAACGACGCAGCACGGCGGGGCGCGCTTGTGTCTGGCGCAACAAACACTACTTACGGTAGGCAAGCAGAAAACTACGCCAACACAAGCATGAACATTGCTAATGCTTATGCAAGAGGCATGTCAACTGCTGAAACGCAACGCGAAACAGACACTAATAAGTTAAATCAGCAAGCTCTTGAGTCTGTACTCAACGAAGATACTCGCCAGCAGACTGAAGACGCACGAAATCAATCAACGGTTGATGCAATCCGCGCGTCGCAACAAGAAGCTGATCTTGCTTACGAGCGTCAACGTGCTGCTGAAAAGGCCCGCAACGACGCAACTGTTGGAAGATATAACGGAGCTTAAGATGACCTCGCAAGCAATACCTCAAAACGACAAAGCGCTTCTCGCTGCTCAAGCTAAAGCTGGACAAGCAGGTGTTGACGCTTATCAAGCTGCTAAAGATGAAATGGCTGCTGATCAACAACAGGTGCTACAGCACGCAACTCAAGCTGCGCAGGCACGCGGTGGCCCAGCACAAGCATCAGGGCTTGTTACAAGCCAAGCAAACGACGCTTACAACAAAGGCCAGGCGCAGTTGTCGCGTGGTCAGGCCAATACTGCTGCACGTTCTGCTGGTCGCCAAGAGTCAATGAATCTGTACAACCAAATGGTGTTGGGTTCCAGGTCGCTCATCGAAGATCAGGCCGAAGCTGCGGCGTTAATGATCAATACTCAAAGCGAAGCTGACGTAGCAAGCATTAGACGCGAGGGTGAAAGCAACGTCAACTCCATCAATTCACAGATGGAACTTGAGGCGGCACAGTTTGAGCAAGCAATGCGCCAAGCCGAAAAGGATGCGCAGCTTGAGCAGAGCCGTTGGGAACGCGAAATGGAACAGCGTGAGCGTTTGGCTCGCATGTCTGCTGCTGGTAGCGGCGGCGGCGGCGACGAGGGGCGCAAGGCAAATCAAGCTGAGATTAAAGCGGCGCTCGCCCAGGGCGGTATTGCACGTCTTAATGAAGTTGCAGGCTCTCTTGGTGCCCGCGTGGACCAGGCCAACATTACAGATGAAGCACTTGAAATGCTTTACACCGGCTCGATGGAGCAGCAAAGTAAATACTCAACGACCGCAAATCAAATCTTTGCGCCATTACTTAACAACGGCATGTCACTACGCGACATTGCAGAGATTGGTGCGGCTTGGGACGAGTCAGGCAAAATTGACAACCGTTCTTTGGAGTTACTTGCCGAGCACAGATACCGCGAAACAAACCCCACCGGGCAAGATCCAAGAGCATCGTATCCAATCCAACCCAAAGATCTTGACCCCTTCATTGATGAGGTGCGATACGAAATCAATGACTTGCTTGGAACGCTACAGATAAAAGCGAATAAACTTATTGATGCAGGTCTTAAGTCGGCCAATTCAACTGGCGTTCAAATCACTAAAAATGATCTTGATTTTGGCAATCTCAAGCCACTCATTCCCCTGGAACAAAACATTTCAACCGCTGGACCCGGCAGCAACAGTATGAACATGACCGCGCAGACGGCTGCGGTGCCGTGGGCCGAGCGGAATCTTTCCCAAGCTGCGAAGTACAGGGCTTACGGATCAGGAAATAACGCTTGGCTTGGCGACATGAGTGTCAATCCCGTAACTGGCGAGCAAGACCGTCTTAACCGCGAGCTTGAATACTCAACGCGTGATCTTTACGCTAATGACGAGTCAATGCGACCGTTCCTCGACACATTGATGAATTCTGCGCGAGGCTTTGATGATGTTACTAGCGAGCAGGGTCTGAGCGAAAGTCGAATGATCGAGCAGATTCTCGGCATGAGAGCTCCCGATGAATTCAGTCTTGACGATTACAACCAAAGTATTGATCCGAACCAAATCTACACTGAGTTTTTGCGGGCTAACCCCGGTATGGCTGATGGGTCGGGAGCCGAAACTGCAAGGTTGATGTTCCAGGAAGCAATGAGTGGAGCAGATCCGGCGTATTGGGACGCGTTGAACGTTTCGCAAGAAGATCTCATCCCATACATGCAGATGGGCCGTAATGAGCTAAACGACGCCAACTATCTTGATGCAAGTGGTATGGGTCAAGGCAAATCACTTCACGATCTTTACAATCCACAGACCAGTTTGCTAGACCAGCAGCGCGAGCAAGCGGAGCTTAACAAGAGCGATAATGACATGGCTACGGATGATGCTCAAATCACCTTTGAGCTTAATAAGCTCAGTGACAACACGCTTGCGAGCGTTGAAGATTGGGCCGCTCAAAACAATAGTAACTTTTACGGCAAAGACTCAGTAAGTCAAAATCAAGATATGGCGCGAGCTATCCAAAACATGGCGCAGAAAAAGGCGGCAAGGCTTGCACCCAGCAACATGCCGGAGTTGTTGAGTTTGTGGAATGGCGACAACGCCCAGATGCTTGAAGATCTTGAAAACCAGTATATTCCAGTTGGAGAGCACAACGGGAAGGCAAATGGTGCCTTTATTGGACTAGAGAAATCCGTTATGGATGATTTGTCAGCGCTGGGAGAACTCCGTAGGCCGGATGGGGAGGAGACAGATTATGTATCTCTTCAATACGCAATGGATGCCCTCAAAAAGACCGTGAACAAGCTCCGACCCAACTCAGAATTTGGTGAAGCTGGATACAAGGAGTTCTTGATTGAGTTGGGGCTGAACCCAGGAGCTAATGACGCTAACGGAATAATTTTGTACAACTATATGTCACTGTTTGATCCCGATACTCCCAAACTGTTGTCGCAAAATGCGCTCTTACCGCCAAATACTGGTACGGGTCCAGAGTTCGTAGCCTCTTAGTCGTAAGGGAAACTTGATTTATGGCATCGCTTGAAGAAATGCTAAGGGGCAACAATCGCTCTTCGGGGACACCGAGCACTCAACGCAATAGTGGTCCATTGCGTTCGAGAAGTTCGGTGTCCCCACAATCGTCCGCCCGACGCCCGCGAGTAGAAGACCCCTTTGGCGACTTTAAAGACGACGACGACAAAAAATCTCCCAATGATATGCCTAAATCGCCCCCACGCAATCCCGACGCGGAGCCAGCGCAGGCACCTACAGAGGAAATGGAGGCTCTGACTCCTGGCAAGGCAAGCCGAAATGTTGTCAATATGGGTCTTGGTTTTGCGGGAGGCATTTGGGAGCTTGGTAAAGCTCTTGCCTCGACTGCCGTTACGTCGGCAGAAGTTCCGTTAGATGCGACTATCGGCCTTGCTGAATACGCAACAGGCGTAAAACTCCCTGGTGGTTGGGAGAAGAAAGAAAACGGAGAGAATAAAACACTTGGAGATTATTACCGGCCAGGGCTGGATATGGCCTACGGCATGTATCAGGGCGGCAGGAGCTTTGGTAAACGCGGCATCGTAGCTGGAACGACTCTTCTTGAGATGCAGCAAGGGCCACAGAATCAGATGCCGTCTTTCTGGCGCGGAAACAATCCGCTTCTTGAAAGAGTCTCTCCCGCAGCAAATCAGGCGACTGCGGATTGGTACAAACAAATCAATAATGAAGTCCGTGATGAGTTTGTTCAAGCGTGGAACGACGACATGGCTCTCGAAATGATTGCTGGCGATATTGGCATAGTTGCTGGTGGTGCTGGTCTAGCTGCTGGCGGTGTAAGAATGGCAGCAGCCGGAGCAAGAGGCTCTATCGGTGCAAAGGCTGCTCATGCTGCGGGTGCATCGCGTTACGGTCTTGGTGCTCGTACAGTGAATTGGGCGACGCGAAACAAAGGCACAAACAGAGGAGCAAGAGCAACGCGCGTTGCGTCGCGTATGGAGCGAGTTGCTGACAAGCTGGATCGGTTTTCTTACAAAGCAGATGGTTACGATCCGTCAATTGCAACGTGGCGCTTCCTATCGAAGCACACTAAACGCGTTCGTATCAGCCGGGGCCGCAAGACTCAAGTGTTCGACATCGACGGCAACCCTATTCAGAAGCAGACATACGTTCATCGTCTACAAAAGGTAGCCGCCACTGCTCGCAACAGATATTTGGCTCACGATTTATACCGCAAGCTAAGTAACGAAAAAGCAAAGTATGAAGCTGATGCGGTTGATCCGCAGAAAACGTTTAAAGATCATCTTGGCACGGATGAGCAACGAGCGAAAAACATAAAGAAGGGCGTTGATGTCGTAGATAAAAAAATTGAGCGAATTGTAACTAACTTGACTGCTGGAACTATTCAGCAATGGGTCGATACTTACAGGCAAGCAGTCCAGAGCCCCAACATTCCTGATCCCGCGGCTTACGTCCAGAGGATGCTTAACCGTTTCAACGAAGGCGACACCAGGGACGGCGCGACAGGCAAACAGCTACGCGAAGAAACAGAACTGAAATTAGAAGACATCCAATTAGCTGCTGAGTATTTGGATCGAACATTGCCAGATCAAGACCTGCGTGCTACTGACTTAGTAATTCACGCGTTAGCGGACCAAGGCGACAAATCGGCTAGGAAACTTATTGACTCAGGCCGTTTAAGTGAGTCAGCTACACAGCAACCGTGGCTCGATGCGGACGGCAATTTGAACGATGCGTTGACGCCGGAGGGTTTGGAAAGTTTACAAACAGGCAAAATCCCAAAAAAAGTGAAAAGGCTAGAGACTCAACTACATAGGGCACAGAATGCACAAGCAAAACTGCGCGCTGAACTTGAGCTCAACAAATCAACTCGGGAGAATTACGCGCAGATCGAACAAGGTGGCGCTGACAAGGCTCTTGAAAGGGCCAAAAAGTCCATCAAAGCAGCAGAACAACAGATTGCATATTACGACACTCTGATTGAAGAAACTAAACGTGACCTTGATGTTTATTCAGACATGGCTGAGCAACTTAAGGCTGCTAACGACCCAGTAAGTAACGCAGTTAAAGCAGCAATGGGCGTGGATGCTAGCCCGCAAAACATTGACAGTTTAATAGATGCGGTTACTCCTGGGGAGCGGCAAAAGTTGCTAGATCAATGGGGAGAACTGGGCGACATCAAGTTTGTTGGCACCGTCATTGAAAAGATTTTAGAGCTACGGCATGAGGCTGCTAAAGGTTTGTTCTTTGAACAGATTATGAACTTCGGTAAGCCGATGAAATTAGCAAACGGTCAATGGCAGTTCAGCGTTCCGTGGTTTAATAAGCAAGGGTTGCTCAATCCAGAAGCGGCTATGGCAGACGACCTTGTGATGCAAGCCCGCTTGGAAGACTTCAAGACTCAAGAAGGTCGTTACCTTCTCGCGAAAGTTATGAAGGAGTCGGGCTCAACAGCAATGGAAATTGAGGAGTTTTTAAACAATCCCAATTTTGCAGACTCGATTGTGCTGGAAGACGTAACACCGCGTGATTACGACCCGAGAAACAGAACCGAAGACGATTTAGAACTTGAAGGCGACGTTGATTTCTGGAACGAAAGTCAGAAAGAATGGCGACAGTCAGCGCCGAACAATGACCGCGGTTTTAATCAACCGGAACTGCTGCTAAACGGGGGAGTCCAAAGTTTATTTGAGGCAATGAATCGGGGAACACGCCGGTTTGGTGAGGACAATTCTTCCTTTGGAGATTTGTACGCCGACAAAGAACTTGTTGGGTTGATGGCAACCAGCATCAATCTGCCTGTTGAAACTATTGAGAAGTTTTTGCAGCAACTAGCCGACCCTGACGGCACTGAGTTTATGGCAAACGACATCAATGCAAGTCTTGGTGAGATCAGAAATAAGATCATCGAAGATCTTGGTGAGCCTGATCCAATGACGGGCATGTGGAGCAACGACTACGACGACATCAATGCTCGGGTAGCAGATGCTGTTTACGGTGAGTTTTCAACACAGGGTCTTGATGGTGTAACCGAATCGGTTCACCAGTACATGCTGGACAACCCCGACGCAGCAGCAGCGTGGCTTCACGCCGGTAATGATCTTGAAGCAATGATGGCAGTTACTGATCCTGACGGAAAACTCTTCGGAATGGATCAAGACGGGGTACTTGGAGATGAGCAGGTAGCTAGTCTCATTCGCCACAAAGCGTATCTGGACACGTTTACAGACTCCTTGACGCTTGATCTCACTCAATCTGGCTTGAATGCTTACGCTGAAATGGAAGGCCGGACAGACGTAACCGCTCGAAAGTTCTCCCGGTCTGACAATTTGTATGATGACAACAACGCAGGTCAAGTCGATAAGTCTGCTGAGTGGACAGATGTTGACGGCAATGCTGTGCCAATGTCACCGGACGGCACATTGTCTGACGTAGTTCATGGAAAGGTTGCGTTTCTTACGCCGGAAGACGCAGCGGCAGTCGAACGTCAGATTAAATTTGGCAATTACATTCGACCTGGCGCTGATATTGACCGCCCCATTTTGCAAGGCCGAGATCCAAACGGCAATGTCTATGATATTTCAACGCATCGGGTGCAACCGGAAACCGGGATGGTGCCGGTCGAATGGGCCGAAGGCTCGGGAACGCTTGACGAGTTTGGTGATCCAATCGACTATGACAGGCAAGAACCGTTTATTAAAGTTCACGGACAAATTGCTCAGGTCAAACCGCCTTCGCTAACGCTGACTGACAGCATTAGCGATTATTTCCCTGGCGAGAAACGTGTTGCTGAACAGTTTGACGATCTGCTTGGACGCAAGACTGAATACCACATTGATCGAGTTGAGGATCTTCGGCGGCAGATCAATCAGCAGGAACAGACTAGACAAAATAACGCTGATGAGATTGCTAGAAAGAAATGGGATTTGCAAAAGCTGTCAGACGACGTGGCTATGCACAAACAGTACGACAGTGGCAAAGGCTTCTATACAAATGCAATGGCAAAAGTCAATGAAAAGATTGGTGCGCTTGAACAAGAAATGGCAAGTCATCAACGAACTATTGATCAAGCGCAACCGTTGCTGACTCAACTTAAACTCATCATGGATGCGCCAGTAGAAACTCTTAATCAGCCTTTGTCGAAGATGATGGCTGACCACCTAAAGGGCCAGGCTGAGGGCGTCCGCAAAATTATCAACTCTTCTGAAACTCCAAACTCATCGCAGGTAGCGGCGGGTTGGGAAGTTAATACCCGTCCACCTAATGCGGGCGTTGTCAGATACATCAAACCGGCCGATGGACAAGGTAAGGGCCGGATTGAAATTGGCAAGGGTGCTACAACTAAATCAGTCATTCAGAAAATGCTGGCTTCTTTGGACGACCAGGGAGTAATGAATATTGATTCTTCAATTCAAGACTTCATTGAAGCCGAGCTTGTAAATCGTTACGAGCAGAAAGCAATTGATTGGAACGATGATCCAAATGGATTCCTTGGTGAAGGAACTCCAATGCAGCGTGAACTATTCAAGATCATGGAAGAGCACGATCTTTGGAGGCACGTCCCTGACACTGTGCGCAATGAACTTGCGTTTGAGCTAGTTAAACAAGATCTCAACCAAGTTATTTTTGATGCAGAAGCAGCAGGTAAAATTGACCCTGAACGGCCAATGAAGTCCGCCGAGGCTTCGTTCACAATGATGATTGATCTGCAACGCAAGATCATGACTCAACTTGAACGGATGATCGCGCAGCCGGAAATTGACAAGATCAACAATTATTCTGGCGCTGGCAACGATGCTGTAAAAACAACCCGGCCGACCTCATGGGAAGCATCGGCTACCATTAGCAACGAGCTACTCAATGATTTGAACGCTCATTTTGATAAATCGTTCAGTGACACAATTGATTTCCTTGACGGCGAGAAGTACACAGAGTTTGATTTGCAACGGTTGCGGATGCAGTACATGCCGCGCAACTACCGCATTATTGCGAAGAACGGTGTTGAGCTAGTCAAGTCGCAGATGGGAATGCTGAAATCAAACACCGATGCACTGCAAGGCATTAACAACACTCTATTTGACTTGCGCAAACGTCTAGCTGAAACAAGTCCTGACAACCCATCACTGGTGCGTCAGATGGAGCATATTCAAGATCAACAACTTGTCGCTGATCGTCTGATACTAGAAAATACGCAGCTTGCAAAAGACATAGCAAGAACTCCTGCTGATTTGAAACGCATTCTGGAAGAACATCAAAATCCAAACAGCTTGTTCAATCCACTTTTGATTGACCAGATGGGTTTAAACGGGGTTCCGTATGTGCGTACTGGGCAAGGTGCTCAATTGCCAGGACGCCACGGTCAAGGTTCTAAAAAAACCCCACCCAAGGTAGGCACTCTCGACGCTGAAAAGAGTGCAGGTAACGGTGTTGTAACTGCGGACTTTGATTCTTACCAGCGCATGGAAATGGCGCAGGCGCATGAGCAAATGAAGTCTGAGATGATTCGCACTTTGCTGACTGAAATGAAATACGACGGCATGTTCTCTTGGGACGCAATGAACATTCCAGAAGTGAGAGAGCTATTTTTTGATGGCCGCGAGCCCACGCTTGCTGAAATAGGCAAGGCTGCTGCCGATCAGGGCTGGCAATTAGTTCATCAGCCACGTCGCGATCTTCAAGGTACGGGTCAAACTTATACGGGCGTGTTTGATTTGTTTGATGAGGCGGCAGATATGTCCGATGGCAGTTTGTGGCGAAGCCAAGTGCCGGGTGCGGATCTCTCTGAATACAAGGTCATCAGGGAAGAAGTATCTAAGGCAATCAGTGATCAACTAGATTCTTCTAAAGAGCACGCTTTCTGGCAAGGCGCAGACGCACTCACCTCGATGTGGAAGTTCACCGTGCTTCCGATCCGTGTTATGTGGCTCGTCAACAACGTCTTTGGCAACCTGGCAATGGCAATGATTTCGTCGGGGAACAAGAGCAATTCATTGAGCGAAATTGCTGGTGCAATGAAGCGAGTGCTTGACGAGGAAAAGGCGCATCTGTCAGAACAGCTAGACAAGGATATGTCCTACTGGGACACAATTCGCCATGTTCAAACTGTTCAAGACGGAGCGTTCAGTCAAGCGGGGCGGCGCAGGTTAAACGAGACAAACTATTCTTTGTCTGAATATCAGGGTATTAACTCGGGTATGTCAGATCCTGACATGGGCTTGCAGCGTGGCGCAGCGTTGATGTCAGATCCGAATTATGTTGTTCGCCGTCGCAACGACGCTGTTGAGGCAGAAGCAAAGATTGCTGATCTGACAGCAAAACTTGAAGATCCGTCTTTGAGCCCAGGAGAACAATCGGTTCTAAGAACGCAACTTGAGGTTGCTCAAAACGTTCTCCCCATGAGCAATAACAAAGCCGCGGTGATGAAAGCTGGATCGACAGCGGTGCGCGGAGGCTATCGAGCAAACGCAACAATCGACTCGTTGTTCCGCGCAGCGGTCTTCAACATTGAGAACACTCGCGGTCTTAATAAAGCTGGGCAGGATTACCGAGCAAGCCGCGGGCAAGATCGCACTGCACCATTGGACGCAGAAGGTCAAGCCTATGTAGACGGTGTAGCTTCTGATGTGGAAAACAAAGCAATTGAGAAAACACTCAAAGCGCTTGGCGACTTTACAAACCTAAATTACGTTGAGAAAGCGTTTGTGAAGCGCGCAATTCCTTTCTACCCCTGGCTGCGTCATCAGTTGACTATGACTTTGCGGCTTCCGATTGCTAACCCCGCGCGAGCAGGGTTGCTTATCAAGATCTACGACATCATGGTTGATGATGAGGATAAGAGTCCTGAGTGGCGCGCTGCGTTCGGCAGTGCAATACAGACACCTTGGGGCAAGACGAACGTTTTGAATGGTGCAAACCCGTTTACCTCACCGTTGGAAAGCCCGCTACTCCCATTCAGCAACAACTTTGCAAGTGCTTTAAATCCGATTCCGAAGTTCGCTTTAGATCTCGTTACTTCATCAGACATCGGATCAGGCAGCGGGCAGTCACGGCCCCAAGATCAATCAATGATGAATGAGTACGGCAACGAAAAACCGACGAGTGCTCTGTCTCGCATGATGAACGGCGATGTTAAGGGCAGTCTTGGCGAAGCGGCGTTTAAGTTGTCAGGGCTTACTGGTCAAACGGCCATGCTCCGTGATGCAGCACTGTCACAATTTGAAGGAACTGGCCCAATGGGTCGCGGTAAACGTAACTTTACTGATGGTAGTTTTGATTCTGGCGATAGCCGCTTAACGTTGCAATCAAATACAACGCCGTTGAATAAAATCTTTAGTGGGCTGGGGCTACCTCAATTGCCATTTGATCAAACACAGCGCGAGCAAAGAGTGAGAAGACAGGCAATTCAAAACGAAATGCGCAGAAATCGAAATCAAGGGAACTGATATGGCTTACCCACCGGAAGTACCACCGCACACGCGAACTAATACTGATCCGATGGTGAACAACCATCCCGACGATCACAACTTGATTTCGTATGCGTTGACTGATGTTTTGAATGAGCTTGGTGGTAATCCGTCTGGCGACCACAACAACGTAACTGATCGGCTTAATCAGTCTGATCTTGACGTTGACGAGAACGCTCAGACTGCCAAGGATTACA
>Ga0213869_10003247_pt1 | contig 10869 bp, 7 predicted proteins | sample PICome_10_FD_160083 | JGI IMG/M metagenome (GOLD analysis project Ga0213869, IMG submission 160083) | Coastal seawater microbial communities near Pivers Island, North Carolina, United States - PICO132 | ecosystem: Environmental > Aquatic > Marine > Coastal | place: USA: North Carolina...
AGAGTCAGGCTGCGCCTTTACAGAGTCAGGCTGCGCCTTTACAGAGTCAGGCTGCGCCTTTACAGAGTCAGGCTGCGCCTTTACAGAGTCAGGCTGCGCCTTTACAGAGTCAGGCTGCGCCTTTACAGAGTCAGGCTGCGCCTTTACACTTTCGCATTCTCCTGTTTTTGGATTTTTATGTGTACCATTGGGACAACGCTTACGTTTAACTTTAACACTAGATGTTGGTGTTAATTTTAATGTTGGAATAGTAAGGCGTTTTTTACTATCAACATTTTTTATTATAGGTTCGCATTCACCTGTTTTTGGATTTTTACGTGTACCATTAGGAAATCTTCGGTGAGGAGCTCTTGTATTATCTTCAATAATTCCTAAATTTGCATTACCAAAAGACGGTTTTTTTCCAATATTAGTTTTTTTAATTTTGTTACATCTTTTTGTTTTTGGGTTCCTTCTTGAACCCTTAGGACAACGTTTTGGTTTCTCCATAATATAATATATAATTATAATATATAAAAAATGAAAATTTATGGATAAAAGTCAAGAAGAAGCTGAACTTGATCGTATAAATAAAGTAGAACAGAGAAAGGGTATATGATGTGGTCCAGGCGAATGCTCTTAATTTAGATGGAGGAGCTACTGCATTAAATATGTATTAAACCTAATAAGTCAAGATGTTATATATATATACTAATCCAACTTGGCCTATTTATAATAAAACTAAAAACTCAACATCATTAACAGTTTTAAAAGGAGGAAGTAAAAAAACAATTAAAAAAAGGGTACAAGAATAAGAAAACTATAAAATTATAACACTAGTAAAATTATATATTATTCTTCTTAATAATCCACACAAAAACAGTACATAGAGTGTATATGTTAATTTTTTATAAAATCATTTTTTTAATTCATAAATGCAGTAATGAGGAATTAGTATAAAATATTATATAATTGTATTATATAATATATACCCATGTTCCCCCATCAACAACAACAACTAGATTTTTTCGGACAACCACAACAACAACTAGATTTTTTCGGACAACCACTACCACCACAACAAGGATTTTTAGGACAACCACTACCACCACAAGGATTATTAGGACAACCACCACAACATATTTGTCCTATATGTCATCTAGAAATTTTACCCAGTGATAGATTTATTCGTTCAGTCTCTGCTAATACTGACTATCACGAGGATTGCTTTCAAAATTTAGGAGGACAAGATAGCAAGGTTATACCAGTAACAGCAAAAAGAAGAGGCCCTTGTGGAAACTGTCAACGAACTGTTTATGATGATCAGCCAAGAGTCATGAGTCCAAAGAATGGCAAATATTATCATGTATTATGTTCTTTTGTAGCTGGTAATTCTGATTATGGAGTGCTAAATGATTTTAAAAATAAGTACAACTTACGTATACCTAATAGAATAAGGCAAGAAATAATAATCAAAAATCCTATGTTTGCAAGTCAAATTGACAGCGTTTATGGTGTAGGAGGACAAGCACCTCTACAAGCACCTCTACAAGCACCTCTACAAGCACCTCTACAAGCACCTCTACAAGCACCTCCACAAGCACCTCCGCAAGCACCTCCACAAAACTGTGTACAATATAACACTCAACAGTTACATATATTAGGAAATCCTGATCAAGAAGATCGATTCTCAAATATACTTGTTAATACTAATAAACCTGACTATTGGGCTTTATTAAATAAAGAAAAAATACTTATTAATTCTGTTATTCCACAAGCGATAAAGGGTTATGTTGATCTAATTAGAGGTCAAATGTGGAAGAGACTACAAAACACGATATCTATTCCTGCTTTTAAAGATTGGCGGCGACTAGCAGGATTTATTGCTGGTGGTGCTAATAAGCAGGTTTACGATATGAGTCGAATACCAGGTCAAGAACGTGCAGGTTTTGTTGTAAAAGTTGATTTTGCTCCATATCGTACTCCACGAATCATATATGCATTTTGTAAAAACCCAGATGCTGATTGGAGCAGTGAGACCGGAGGAGGAAAACATTGTAACTATTCTGGTATTCCTATAAGATCGGTATCATTTATTGATAACTGGAATCCAGGCAGACGTTATGATGTTTGCCGAGTAGCCTGTAATAATATTATCATTGAAAATTATTTGGATTTACTTACTGATAGAAAATATTTAAGGGAAGCAATTTCTCCTTGCTTTGTAAGAACCTATCTTTCAACTGTCAATAATGGTGAAGATATAATTAGTGGAAATTATTCTGTTGTCATTCAGGAAAAAATAAAAGGAGATATAATTTATCATCTAGGAGGTAATTTAGAAATAAATGGTTATAGAAAATGTTTGATGCATGTTTTATTAACACTCCATACATTACAAGCTAGAAACAGGTTATCTCATAATGATATACAAAGTAGGAATGTATTTGTTGTTGATAGTGATTCTAACAAACAATGTTGGGGATATGATACTAATGATACTGATAATAATAGTAAAAGTTGTAAATTATTACGAGAAGTTGATTTATTTCATTATAAGTTTCGTCAAGAAGATGGTAGTCTCAAAGATTACTTTATTGAAAAAGATAGTTTTCTTGGAATAATTTCTGATTTCGGTTGGTCCGAGGCTGTTACCGATACAGGAGAGTATTTATTTTGTGTAAATCAGAATAACATTAATCGTGTTGGTGAAGGTTGTTACACTGAAGATGGGGAAAATTGGTTATTATGGGGAAATAATCACCCAGATCCTGGAACAAGACGTCAATTTAAAGAATCTCCATATGCTTGGTACAACGATATTATGTATTTTTTAACAAATTCATTATGGTGGTATTTATCAGAACATTCAGGTGGAGAAACTTTTAGAAAGCGCAATAATTATGGTTTCGCACCAAACCCCCCACACGCGGCTTCAAAGACAGTACAACAAATTTTACGTGAAATAACAGAATATATAAAATCAGGAATAGAGAATAACCCTCAAAAAAGTTGTATAAAAATGAATATTATATTACTAATTGCAATTTTACGTAATCAACCAAATATACAAAGTATTATTGATAAGATAAAAGGAAACCATGATGATTTTTTACATACAAAACTGAATAAATATTGGGGAATTTATTTTTTTCCAAATTTGGTTCAACCAAATCCATTTGATGTATGGGTAAGAGCAGCTGCACCAGTTAGAAGAAACCTTAAATTAAATTATAAAAATTATAATACCGTGGACTGGACGATGAGTAAGGATAGAGATATAACAATACTGAACTTCACAAATAATGTTTTTGAATATTTTTCTAGAATACCTGGTAGTGGTATTACGAATCAAAAACCAGTAGGTATAGATGATAATAAGATTCTTAGATTAAGATATTTTGATAATTCAAAACCAAGATATACGCAAGTGAATGAACTATTACTTAATCAAATGATAGATCGTATTAATGGAATTGCAAGTATCCCAAACGTACCTATAATAGAAGTTAACAATTCACAAGCTCATCAACCAACATATATAAAAGCATTAAATAATAATAATGTAGAAAGAGCTTGTGGTTTCTATTTTGCTTTTGAAAATATTACTTTTCCGAGTCAAAATCCAAATCTCGAAATAGTTGATAAAGCAAATGGTCTGGTGAGACAAGTAAATAATGAAGGAAGTAAACAAGAGTTAAGGCGAAATAAACAATTTGTCCATGTAACAATGTTTTTAGATCCAAGTAAAGTAGGTCGATGTGAAAACGAAAGTATCGATGTTAGAACAACTAGACAGTTATTATCAGAAACATTAGATAGAGTTTTAGCCCCAAATAACTTAGACCCAAACAAATTTGGATTCGCTTCATCGGGAGCATTTTTTAAAATGTTTTCTGCTCGGCCCGGTGAAACTCCACCTAACATACAATATTGTATTACATTAAGTGAGGTAGAACGAGAACAAGTTAAATGTTTTAAACCAGTTGGTTTTGTTTATAAAGATGGTGAAGTAAAACCTCATGAGCCAATGCCTGCTGAGTATGCAGATGTATATGGTTCTGTTTGTAGACAAGGAAATGGGTCTATAAGTATTGAAAGTAAACCAATAACCACAGTAACGGCAAAACGTATTAGTGTAACAGGAAGATGTCAACAAGTTATTAATGCCGCCCCAAAATTAATTACTGATGGTGTAGTTGTTTTTGGTGATGATAAATTAAATCAAAATAGATTTACTTATAATAGTCGACATTTACCTGGGGAAAAAGCTCGGCCGGATTATGGTAATCAATTTCAGACGCCGCCCGATCCTGCTAGACGTGAAAATAACGGAGGCATTAATTACGACCCGACAAAATATATATACTACACGGACAAGGGTCCTAAGATGCATCGAATGAGCGGATGGTTACATCATGCAAACGGTAGAACTAACCCAAGAAATGCTATTGGTACTGATGCTGGTGGTAATATATATTTTGTCTATGTAGAAGGAAGAGGTTATAGAGGAACAGGAGTTGATATGCCAACACTAGCACGCATTATGCAATCAATCGGTTGTACGAATGCACTTAATTTAGATGGAGGTAGTACTGCATTAAATATGTATAAACCCCAAAAATCAGGATGTTACATATACACTAATCCAACATGGCCTGCTAAAATTACTACTAAAAACTCAACATCATTAACAGTTTTTAAAGGAGGAAGTAAAAAAACAATTAAAAAAAGATATAAATTTTTGAAAAAAAAGGGTACAAGAAAAAGGGCCCAAAAAAAAAGTACAAGAAAATTATAAAAAATATAAATTTATAAATTTATAAGTAGTAAAATTATATATTAGTAATTCAATAATATATAATTTTTTTTTAAAGCATACACCTTAATATACCATATGATCATGATCATGATCATGATCATGATCACCTATAAACTCATCGTACATAGGGTGACTACGTTTAAACTGTTCATCAAATTCTTTTTCTCTCATTCTTCTCATTGCTAATTTACTTTCTTCTAAACCTAGTATTCCTAATTGTCCTAATTCCTCTTCTTCCATTTCTTCATTTATATATTCCTCACGCACTAACTCATAAGCTCTAACTTTTTCTATATATTTTTTATCATTCTTAATTTTATCATCATGCATTTCCTTCATTGTATAATAAAATTTTATTTTTGGAGGTGATATTTTTTTATTGCGCTTCATTTTTTTGGCAGTACGTTTTGAGGGGGATGAAGTTGATGCAGGAGATTTTGACATATTTTCGCTTCTTTTAGATGTTACTAGTTTTCCTTTTTTTTTGGGGTTACCTTTCAATTTTGATGTTTTTGGCATCTATATATATATATAATATATAAAATATTTAATTCATATGCTTATTATAAATACTTAATGAACGAGCACTAGCATCATTGCTCTCAACAAAACGGGGCATCCAAAAATAAGGTATTACATTTCCCATACCAGGATAATATCTTTCAAAAATGCATCTATAATAAATTTGTTCTGGTGTTCTAGGCGAATTTTTCATACTATAAAAATCATAATCCATATCTAATCCGTGAAGTGAAATCGTTCCATTCTCAATACTATCCTGAATCATCTCATACCAAGATTTTTTCTGTGAGCTAACGCCATCACTGAATGCCTCCTTTGTACGCCACAAGACCTCATTAGGTAAAATATTGTCACGGTCAAATGCTTTGCGAATTAAATATTTTTCACATTGTTTTATACTGTTATGATTTCGCAATTCCTTTGGAATAGTCATATAATATTCTACAAAAGCTCGGTCTAAAAATGGTGTGCGTGCCTCCAATCCATGATGCGAAATACATCGGTCAGAACGCAATACGTCAAAGTGATGAATATTTTTCAACAATCGTTTACACTCTTGGTCGAAATATATGTCGTCAGGTGCTTCATGAAAGTATAAATATCCTCCTGATAATTCATCGCTACCATCCCCATTGAAGATCACCTTTGCTTCGCTGTTTTCTCTAATATATTTCGCCACCAAATAATTACCAACACTAGCCCGCACTGTTGTGGTATCATAACTTTCAATGGCTTCTATCACTTTTGGTATAGCTTCCAAAAATTTTTTTTCACTGGCTATGATTGATGTATGGTTTGTTCCTAATTGGGCTGCCACCTTTTCAGCATACTCAATATCAACGGAGCCAGGTAATCCAATACTATATGTCTCTAATTTAGAAGGATCATCAAAACATTCTGCTACCAAAGCTGTAATTAAACTACTATCTAATCCACCTGATAAAAGACAAGCAATGGGTCGGTCTGTTGTTGTAACACGTTTTTTCACAGCTTCCCGAAGTCGCATATTAATTACACCTAGATAGCGATATAGTGTATTCTCTGATGGAACGGGATATTCGATTTTTTCCATAAAAGGGAAATGACTATATGATACATTAGTTTTTTCTGCCTCAACTCTATCATTAATACTATACACACTGTATGTTCCTGGTGTAAATTGTTTTAATGTTGAAGTACCCTTTTTAGTATCAGCAAAATAAATCAACTGCTTCATTTCAGATGCAAATCCAACGATTCCATCTGATTTAGATTCAATACTAAATAGTGGTCGCACACCATATACATCGCGAGCAACATATAGTTGTTGAGTGTTGTTATCATATAATATAATAGCATACACACCATCTATCAATTGAAGCATTGTTTCAAATCCATATTTCTTATAAATATGGATAATGACTTCACAATCTGAATTAGTTTGTGGTTCTATATCCAATTTATCATAGAGTGATTTGTAGTTATAAATTTCTCCATTACAAAGCACAGAAACACCACCATTGACAATGGGTTGATGTGATATAGCATCCAATCCATTAATTGCTAGTCTATGAAATCCTAAATCGATAATCATAGATTTAGAAGTAACTGATTTTAAAGCGGAATATTCAGGTCCGCGAAATTGCGCTGTCATAAAGGCAGAATTCACTTCTTCATTGGAATAATATTTTCCATCACCTCTGGCATTCTTCTCCTGAATTAATCCAAAAATACCACACATTTTATGGAATTATATATTTATATTTTAATTTTTTAATATCTGTTTACTTTATATATATGTACGGAGTAGTAGACGGAGTATACCTTTGTAATATGGAAAGAACGAATCAATTAAGTAAGCGAATGTATGAGAGAAATATACCTTCTGAACCTCTTAAAAGCGAAATTTCATTTCGCCCTGAACAGACAAAATTCACTGTTTTAGGTAAGGAAGAAAACTACCGTGACCAGAGTTGTGAACCACGAGATAAATATGCTAACTATGAACCAAATAAGATTTTCAATCCAGGAAATGGTGGAGCTCCTTGGTATGGATATGCCTCTAATATTAACAATGAGTCAACATTGCGAAATCAGTTTTTTGCTCTTCAAAAATGCGACCAGGCTAAATATATTCCCTCAACTAACAGTGAATTATATAATGCTAGAATTGTTGCTCAACCAATGCCTAGTCCTCATCCTCATATTTGTAGAAGAGATGACTTTGAGCCATTTCAACCAAATACTTGTGGTATTGCTAAACAGCTTTTCCACAACCATACACACCAGCAAATTAAAGACTTATAAAATAAATATAAATTTGGGTAAACTATATATTATTTTTTATTAGGATACCATATATCAAAGCAAAATGGATAAAAACTCGGAACTCGAATACTTAATGAATCCAGTTTTATATGATAAATACAAACAATTATCATGTAAAGAAGATGAGCTAATTTTTAAGAGAAATAGACAATTCTATAAAAAACGAATAGGACAAATGGCGAAGGATGCGCTGAGAGAAAAGCAAGACGTCCCCTGTCAAATTCTTAAATATTATAATGAATTTGCCAGACGATGTATAGAACATTTTAAATGTGAAGATGAAACAGAGTGTTATCAGACTGAATTAGGTTTAGATAGTAATAATAATGATTCAGTATTTACTGATATTAATACTATTACTAGTACGCATTCTGATGGTTTTGTTAATCCTGACCTAGGGAAGGGTATTGTAAACATAGATACACAATTATTTGGACAACAACCAAAGAAAAAAATGGTAACAATGGATAATTTTGTCAGAAAAACTACTAGTAAACCTCCTGTTCCGCCAATCATACCAAAACAAAAAGAAATAAATACGAATGATATAAAATACAGAACAAAGGGAGTTAAAATACCGAACAAAAAGCTTAAAAAAAAGAAATCTAAATAATAAGTAATAATGGGAAAATCAAAGAAACGTGTTAAGGATATTTGTAGTCCAGCAACTCCTGGAAAAAACGAAGAATTTACGTGTTATACAAGTGATTCACTGAACACATTGAAACAATTATGGAATAAGCGTCATCCCGATGCTAAAATTAAATCTAGCGACCCCAAAGAAATATGGCAGGCATTACGGGATAATTTGGGTAATGTTTGTGATAAAGAATCATGTTGGTTACGTCAGAATTTTGCCAAGCATGATTTAACAAAGGAACTAACGCATTATACTTTTGCTCCGCAAGCACCAAAAGAATGGAAGAAAAATATCAATGAATGGCTCAGCAGTATTGATATTGAAAAAGTAATGCGACAGTACGAACAATATTATCCATCATTCTGTTTTTTAGGACCCACACCAATTGATTTCGACTCATTAAAACTGTATGGAGAGTGTGTCTGGGAAGAATTGTGTAATTTTAATTTGCGAACAATGATTTCCAAAAATAAAAAGAAAATAGGTATTGTTTTTAATTTAGATGAACATTGGAAAGATGGCTCACATTGGACTTCGATGTTTATTGATGTACCTACCGAGCAGATATGCTACTTTGACAGTGGAGGTGACGAACCGCCAATTGAAGTCATAAAATTTAAGGACCGTGTTATTTCACAGGGTAAGGGGTGTGGACTAAAATTTAAATATCAAGAAAATAGTCCGGTTGAACACCAAATGAAAGATAGTGAATGCGGGATTTACTGTTTATATTTCATTAGTCAAATGATTAAAAAGGCGAATTTTAAACCATTTGAAGGAAAACGTATTCCTGATAAGGAAATGGAACGATATCGACGTGTCTTTTTTAGAATTTAAACTTGATCTGTGTTGTTTGGACCCGAACCTGAATTATATCGTGAGGGATTATATCTATTTCTTAAACCATTGTTAGTACTATTAAAACTATTATTGATAGTATTTGCTAAATTATTAGTTAAATCATTGCCTAAATTAAGATTAGATAATCCATTAATTATATTTGTCATCATATCCGGAGTATCTAATGTGAAATCAAATTGATAAACCTGATGATGTACGTTGGGATTTGCATTTGACGCTGCATTTGACTCTGCATTTGGCGCTGCATTTGACTCTGCATTTGGCGCTGCATTTGACGCTGCATTTGGCGCTGCATTTGGCGCTGCATTTGACGCTGCATTTGGCGCTGCATTTGACGCTGCATTTGACGCTGCATTTGGCGCTGCATTTGGCGCTGCATTTGACGCTGCATTTGGCGCTGCATTTGACGCTGCATTTGACGCTGCATTTGACTCTGCATTTGTTTCATCATTTTGTTGGTGTGTATTAGCCGCAGCTCCTTGTGCCTGTGTACGAATATCGTGACGGCATACAGGACAATTTACGTGATTACGAAACCATCTTAATATAGCATCACGTGTAAAAACATGTCCACAATGGTTTATTCTTAAAATTTCTGTATTTTCAGTAAATCGTTCCATAGTTATAGGACAACTAATAGTTCCTGGTGGTAAATCACTTAATGCAACCTGAGATGTGGCATTTTCTATTTCTGTTTGAGTAGGGTAAACAACAACATTATTCCAAAATGTATTGTTTAAAAAGTTAGCAGCCCAGTTTTGCATTGTGGGATTTGTATTTGTATTAATATTAAGTGGTGAAGTCCATATATTATCTGGATTAGTATAACGTCTACTATATCTATTTGTAGTATTGGAACCATATCTATAATTTCTAGTAGCAATTTGATAAAAATTTCTATTAACTAAATCTAGTTGGCGCATAATCTGATTTACTGTATCTAAATATCTAAGAGAAAATCTAGCATAATCATTATATAAATTGTGATTTGGATTCATTATAATAAGTAATATATATAAAGATTTTAAATCTATATTAATTAAGATATTATTAAATAAAATGTCCGACCAAGGATTAACCGGTCTTGCAAATCTAGGAAATACGTGTTTTATGAATACTTGTATTCAAATTTTATCACATACATATGAATTGTATGATTGCGTGAAAGATAAAAAAGTTCAAGAAAATACATTGTTAGCTGAATGGAAAAAATTGCGTGAATTAATGTGGAGTGAAAATTGCACGATTAATCCTAGTGGTTGGCTAAGATGCGTCCAGCAAACCGCACATAAAAAAGATTTAATGCTCTTTACTGGATACGCTCAAAATGATTTACCTGAATTTCTCCTTTTTATGATTAATACATTTCACGAAACGCTTTCAAGGAAGGTAACAATGACTATTAAAGGTGAAAGTAAATGTCATACAGACGATATGGCAATAAAATGCTATACAATGATGAAAAATATGTATCAAAAGGAATATTCTGAATTGTTAAAATTGTTTTTTGGTATACACGTTTCGCAAATTATTGATCCAAATCAAGGTGGAAAGGTAATGAGTAATTCACCGGAACCCTATTTTATTGTGGAATTACCCATTCCTCCCTCTAAATCGAAAAATATCAATTTATATGATTGTTTTAAGCACTACTATGAACCGGAAAAATTAGAAGGTGAAAATGCTTGGTATAATGAGGAAACGAAACAAAAACAAAACGTCCATAAGCAAATGGTAT
>Ga0213869_10003249_pt1 | contig 10869 bp, 7 predicted proteins | sample PICome_10_FD_160083 | JGI IMG/M metagenome (GOLD analysis project Ga0213869, IMG submission 160083) | Coastal seawater microbial communities near Pivers Island, North Carolina, United States - PICO132 | ecosystem: Environmental > Aquatic > Marine > Coastal | place: USA: North Carolina...
TCCCGCCACCGAGAATTCGCCGAACGCACCGCGTGGGCCTCGCCGCACCGCGTTGTTGAATCAGAAGGGTGGCGTGGGCAAGACCACCACCAGCTGCAACCTCGCGGCCGCCATCGGCGAGGAAGGGCGGCGGGTCCTCGCGATCGATCTCGATCCACAGGCCCATCTGTCGCTCCATCTCGGTGTCGACGGTGAGACCGTGGGCACCACCGTCTACGACCTTCTGGTCGATCCCGCGGCGGACATCGAGGACGCGATGGTGCAGGTGCGGGAGAACCTCTGGCTGATCCCCGCCTCCGTCGATCTCGCGGCGGCGGAGTCCGAGCTCGCGTCCCAGGCCGACCGGAACGATCTGCTTCGTCGACGGCTCGAGCCGCTCCTCGATCGATTCGACTACGTGATCCTCGACTGCCCGCCGAGTCTCGGACTGCTCACGCTGAATGCGCTGGCGGCGGTCGATGAAGTGATCGTGCCCATGCAGGCCCACTTCCTCGCGTTGCAGGGCGTCGGCAAACTGCTCGAGACGGTCCGGCTCGTGGCGGCCCAGGTGAACCCCAGTCTCCGGGTCGGCGGCATCGCCCTGTGCATGCACGAGACCCAGAGCACCCACGGCAAGGAAGTGGTCGCCGAACTCGACTCCTTCCTTTCCGAAGCGACCGGCAGCGGTCTGCCCTGGGATGGTGCGACCGTCCTGCGGCCCGCGATCCGGAGGAACATCAAGCTGGCGGAAGCGCCGAGTTTCGGCCAGTCGATCTTCGACTACGCCCCGTGGTGTCCCGGGGCCATCGACTATCGCAAGCTCGCGCAGCGGTTCATCGCGACGTGGGAGCACGGATCGGAAGCTCCTCTCGAGGCGGAAGCCAAGGTGGAGGCCGAATCGGTCGAAGCGCCGAGGACCGAGCCTTCGACCGCCGCGTCGACCGCGGCCCCCGATCCCGCCCGTTCCAACGAAGAGGCATGAAGCGCATCAGTGGAACGCGATTCATTCCGCCGCGGGGCACGCCCGCCTGGTGGGCGAGGCACTGGCTTCGATTCGCCGCCGTGGCGTCGGTTCTCGTCCTGTTCGCCGGCACGCACTATCCGAGGCTCGTGATCGGGGCGCCGGGCGACGGGCCCGACAAGATCCTGCATTTTCTGGCCTTCGGAACGGTCACCGTCCTGCTTCGCCTGTCCGGGATCGCGGCGAGCGGGCTTTCCGCGCTGGTGATCGTCGGATCGCTCGCGATCGTCGATGAACTGACGCAGGAGATCCCGGGACTCGGGCGGAGCTTCGACCCACTCGATCTCGTCGCGGATGCCGGTGGAATCCTGGTGGCGCTCGCCTGGATCGCGGCGCTCGGTCCCGATCGACGCGGCCCCGATTGGTTTCGGATTCGTCAGACCCGTCGTCTCGCGTCCCTCGTACTCCTGCTTTCAAGCCCTGCGAACTGGATGCACCTCGCGATCGCGACGTCGCTGGGGGCGATGGTCGGCGGGGTCTTCCTCGGGGTCGCGGGCCGAAACCCGATCGTCGGCCCGGTGACGATGGTGGTGGTGGGGGCCGCCGCGGGCGGAATCGCGGGGCTGGTGGCGTGTCTGGAGTCCGGGCGTCGCTTCTCGACGGCTCGGATGGACGAAACGCAACGGTGTCTCGACTGTCTCACGCCGAGCGCATCCCCGCGTTGCGCGGTCTGCGGCGGCCGATACGAGGGGCCGTCCGACCGCCGGATCCCCTCGCGTCGAATCGCCATGGTCGCGACGCTGTGGACGATCGGCTCCGCGATCCTTCTCTTCGGCGGGTATCTCCTGCTCATGCCGTTCTCCAGCGATCGCAACTGGATGGGGGCCGCCGTCCGCCGGTACGACGCCTTCGGGCTCAGCTTCGAGATGATGGTGGATGCGGCCCTCCTGGGGCTGATCAGCGCCTTCGTCGTACATCGATCTCGCCGTCGGATGTCGGGGATCGCCGCCCGGTACGGCATCGAATGCCTTCGTTGCGGGCATGATCTGCAGGGGCTGCCCGAGCACCTCGAGCCACGGTGTCCGGAGTGTGGGGAGGCCTTCGAGGCTGATTCGGACGCCGCCCACGTTGCGGTGCGGACCGAGTCCGAGGAACATGACGCTCGATGAACCCGATGCTCACGCGAATCTCCCCGCGCCGCCCACGCCTCCTCGCATCGCTGATCCTCGCGATGGTGGCGGGATGTGCCAGCGAACCACGTTTCCTGCTCGACAGCGACGTGCCCGCGCCCGAGGATGCGCTCGCTCGGGCGACGTCGGACGTCGCGCGAAAGTCCGGCGAACTGGTGCGGGTGAACAGCGTGTTCGCGACCGAGGTCGACGATCCGAGCGGGCGACTCGAGGGGCTCGAGAAGGCGTTCATCACCAGCGGGTGGGCATCCTCGGGAATCACCGCGACGGGTTCGACCGCCGTCTGCTTCTTCACGAAGTCCGGGCGGCGATGTCAGGTGCGGGTCGTCCGCAACGAGCTCGATCCCGCCATGAGCCGCATCTCCTACCACCTCGTTCCGAGCGACGCCGCCACCGATGGCTGAGCCTTCGCCGAAGGCGGGTCGACGCGGATTCGAACGACATGCGCTGACGGTCACCCTGCTGACCGCGGCGAGCCGTTTCGGAGGACTCGCACGGGAGGCGTGCTTCGGAAGACTCATCGGCGTCTCGGACGCCGCGAGTGCGTTCGGTTTCGCGTTTCTCGTCCCCAATCTCTTCCGTCGTCTCTTCGGCGAGGGTGCGTTGAGCGCGGCCCTCGTCCCCGAACAGGCGAAGCTCGAGGAACGGGATCCACACGCCGCGAGCCGCCTTGCATCACTCCTGCTGGCGCGGGTCGGTTTGCTGCTCGCCGCCGTGACGATCGTCGGCGAGGCGATCCTTCTCGCGGTCCCCGGGATGCGTGAGGACCTCGGCCTCCGACTGCTCGCGATCACGCTCCCGTACATGCCGCTGGTGTGCATCACGGCGGTGGCGGGGGCGGTGCTGCAGGTTCGAGGTCGGTTCGCGCCGGCGTCGGCCGCGCCGATTCTCCTCAACCTGTCGCTCGTGATCGCGGTCTTCATCGCATGGGGGGGGAGCGATGGTGCGGTCGACGCGACGCGGATCGGCATCGTGGGATGGGGCGTGGTGGCGGCGGGGGTTGCGCAGGCCGCGTGGACCTTGTGGGAACTGCGAAGGACCTCGCCGCGCGGCACGGTGTCCGCGGCGTCGGATCGCGACGCCCGGCTCGGTCTTCGCCGGGTGGTGACGCAGGCCCTGCCGATGATCCTGGGGCTCGGCGTGTTGCAGGTGAACACCTTCCTCGACGGTCTGATCGCGAGCTGGCCCACCGTGGTCGGCCCGACCATCATGGGACGGGACTACCCGCTGCCGGACACCGCGATGGCCACGCTCGGCTACGCGCAGCGACTCTACGAGTTCCCGCTCGGAGTCTTCGGCATCGCGGTCGCGACCGCGATCTTCCCGCAGCTCGCACGGGAGCACGAACATCCGACGCGATTCCTCGACACCCTCCGGCGCGGGCTGCGTCTCACCGTGTTCATCGGGCTGCCGGCGAGCCTCGGCATCGCTCTGGTACGGATCCCCTTCGTCACCGTCGTCTACGAAGGATTCGCCTTCGACGTCTCCGACGTCGACCGGGTCGCGTTCGTGCTGCTGGGTTATTCGGTGGCGATCTGGAGCTACTCGCTCAACCACGTCCTGATCCGCGGGTTCTACGCGCGGCGCGAGGCGATGACGCCGGTGCGCATCGCGATGGCGATGGTGGGCCTCAACCTCGTGCTGAATCTCACGCTGGTGTTCGGCACGTCGCTCGGGGTCGCGGGACTCGCCTGGAGCACCGCCGCCTGCGCGATGCTGCAGTCGTTGATCCTCGCGTGGGTCCTGTCGGCCCGGGTCGGTCGCCTCGCCGATCGTGAGGTCGCCGGGAGCGTGATGCGAACCGTGGGCTGCACGCTCGTCATGCTGCTCGCGGTCGGGACCGCGATGTGGCTCGTCCCCTTCCGCGAATTCGGGCTCGGAATCTGGGTGGGTGCGGCGGTCGAGCTCGCGTTTCTCGCGGTGGTGGGGGGCGCGGCCTTCTCGGGATCCGCTCGGATCCTGAAGATGCCGGAGCTTCGTTGGGCGCTGGGACGCGAAGTCGGGGACGCCTGAGCCGGCATCGAGGCATGCTCAGCCGGTCGTCGATGCCTCGGCCAGACGCCACTCGGAACCGGTTCGCTCGACCTTTCGGTAGAGCGTGTCCCGCTCGACGGGTTCGAATCCAGCCTCGGTCGCGGCCCGGCGGAGATCACCGACCGTGGTCTCCTGGTGGGTCGATGCGTTGTCGAGGTGGGTGATGTCGTACCAGACCACGGTGCCGTCGAGATCGTCGGCGCCGGCGTCGAGCATGAGCTGGGCCATCCCGAGCGTCTGCATGATCCAGAAGGCTTTCGCGTGCGGGATGTTGTCGAGCATCAGACGAGCCACCGCGAGCGTTCGCAGGTTCTCGAGCCCGGAAGGTCCGGGGAGTCGCTCGAGCCCGCTGCCGTCGGGGAAGAACGGAAGCGGGATGATCGTCTGGAAGTAACCGGTCTCGAGTCCGGCCTGGCCCGGCATCGGAAGTCGTTCGCCCGGATAGCGTTCGTCCGGTCCCGTGAGGAGCACGGCGTCGGGAGCGCCCGCGGATCCGATCCCCTGCGAATCGGCCCAGTTCCGGAGGGTGGCGTCCTGCTGGCGTCGGAGAAGATCCATGTGGACGAGTCGCTCGGGTCGTCCCTCCACGTGTCCGTAGAGCATCGTCGCGTTCGAGTTGAGGCCGATCTCGTGCGCCGCCCGATGGACGTCGAGCCACTGGTCGCTCTTGATCTTGCCCTTGAACGCGGTGTCGTGCGCCCGATCGTCGAAGACCTCGGCGCCGCCGCCGGGAAGCGAGCCGAGGCCGGCGTCGCGAAGATCCCGAAGCACGTCCTTCATGCCCTCGAAGCCGAGCTTGCCGCGCTTCGAGATTCGCTGGAGGTGGACGATCTCGACCGCGGTGAACGACTTCAAGTGCAGTCGGGGCGCCGCCTCGCGGATCGCCGAGAGCATCGAGGTGTAGTAGTCGAAGCCCAGCCAGGGGTGGAGGCCACCCACGATGTGGAGTTCCGTCGCACCGGCTTCGGCGGCCTGGATGGCGGATTCCGTCACCTCTTCAACGGACATCTCGTACGCACCGTCCTGATCCTTCTTCCGGTGAAAGGCGCAGAAGGAGCAGCTGAGGGCGCAGATGTTGGAGTAGTTGACGTGCCGGTTGACGTTGTAGTACGCGGCCCGCCCGTGCATCCGGCGACGGACGAGGTCCGCGAGACGGCACACGCCGTGGACGTCCTGCGTGTCGTAGAGGAGGCGACCTTCATCGAGATCGAGCCGCTGGCCCTCGATCACCTTCTCGGCGATCGGCTCGAGGGCTGGATCGAGGAAGCGGATCGGGGGGGGCTCGTCGACGGCGTGGTGGATCATGGTGGTCATTCTAGGAGTGGAGGGAGCCCGACGGACGGACTCGGTGAACGGTTCGACACCGGCTCGGAGCGGATTCGAGCGGGCTCGCACGGGTTTTCGGACCTCGCGGTGCGATCGCCCGGCTTCCCCAGCCTTCTCCGAAGCAAACCTTCCGCAGGAGTGCTGCAGTCGGGGTCCCCGACGGTCGATTTCCAGAGCATGCGCGGATTCCCGAGGGTCTCCGCCCGAGGCGGTTATTCGAGTTGCAAGGAAGGCGATCTCCAATGAGTGACGGACACGACGAACGGCGAAACCCCGATGAAGAACTCGAGCAGGCGGCGACCGCCCCGGCCACCGATTCGCCCGAAGCCGGGTCACGGTCCACGAGTGGCGACGTGTTGTCGTTGATCGAGGACGTGGAACGACATCTGACGCGGATTCGGGACGTGCAGAACCAGCAGGAGTCCGAATTCATGGACCTGGCCGGCCGGCAGCGTTCGGTCGAGACGGCGGAAGCGGCCCTCGCGTCACGCGGCGGCGAGATCGAAGTCGCGTCGGCGGCGTTGTCGCAGGAGCGTGATGCGCTGAACGAGGCTCGCGTCGAGTTGGATTCCGCGCGTGACGAACTCGAGGAACGCCGTCGGTTCTGCGACGAAGCCTCCGCGGAGCTTGAGTCGTCGAAGGCGGCGCTGGAGTCCGCTCGAGAAGAACTGCACGACGATCGCTCGGCCCATCAGGCCGAGATCGAGGCGTTCACGGCGAAGTCGCAGTCGCTCGAAGAGGAACGAATCGCGATCGAGGAACTCAGATCGGAACTTGAGGAACGCGAGCAGACGCTCGCCGAACGATCGACCTCGCTGGAAGCGATGCAGGCACGAATCGAGGAACTCGAACGCGAAGCGGTGGAGCGGAGCGAGACCGAACGGATCGCGTCCGAGGAACACGACCGTGCCCTCGCCGAGGCGACGGCCGTCACGCAGCGGCATCGTGAAGCGCTGGAATCGGTGGGGCGGGATCTCGAACAGGCGCAGTCCGAGCTCGTCGACGCCCGGGACCGGTCCGAGACGATGGAACGGGAACTCGAGTCGATTCGAAACGCACATGAGGCGAAATCGCTGGAGAACTCGACGCTGGAGACGACGATCGCGGAGTTCGAATCGCGCTGCGCGACGTTCGACGAAATGAACATCGAGCGTCAGGCGTCGCTTGACGCGGCCTTGGAGCGGACCACGACGCTCGAGGACGAACTCGGCGTCGCCCGGACCCGGGTGAACGAACTCGAAGCGGTGGTGGAGGAGGATCGGCGGCAGCTGGGGATCGCCGGCGAGAAACTGACCGAACTCGCCCGGGCCGTCGCCGAACAGGCGCCACGCCTGGAGCAGGGGACCGCGGCGATCGCGATCGCCACGGAGCAGCGTGAGCGGATCGAGCGGCTCGAAGCGAGGCTCGCATCGGAAGGCACGGATGCCAACGAGACGGTGGCGCGGGTTCGGGATGCCCTGGAATCGAGGATCGCCGAACTCGAATCGGCGTTGGAACAGACGTCGACCGGAGGCGTCGACGAGGCGTCGATGCAGTCGGCGGTCGACGCGGTCCGAGGTCCGCTCGAGGCGAGGATCCGGGAGCTGGAGGCGATGGCGTCGGATCCGGCGGCCATCGACGCGGCGACCGCGCCGCTGCTGGCCGAGATCGAGACGCTGCGACGCGAGATCAAGGACCTCGAGGGTCCGGAAGGGGCCGTTTCCACCGCCGAGCTCGAGGCGTTCGCGGAACGTTGTCGGCGGGCCGAGCAGCGAAGCGACGAACTCGAGACGGCGCTTTCGATGACCAACGACCGCGGTCAGGCTCAGGAGATGGCGAAGAAGCTCCGAGCGAAGGCGGAACGAATCAACGCGGCGGCTCGACATCTCGACCGTCGCAAGCGACGACTCGCCGCCGTGAAGGGGCGGGTCCGCAGTCGCGAGTCGGAGGGCGGTGGGACCGCCACGTTCCACGAACTCCAGCGACTCGAAGCGCAGCGCAAGGAACTCTCGCAGGTTCGCGAGTTCCTTTCCCGCAGCGAGCAGCAGATGGTCCGTCGCTGGGCCCGATCCCGTTCGGTGGCGATGGTGGCCTGGCTGGGCGTGCTGGCCGCGGTCTGCGTCGTCGGAAGCTGGTTCGCGGTGAGCGAGATCGTTCCGGTGGCCGGCACCGCGACCGTGGAGCTTCGTGCCGCGCCTCGCGATGGTGGTGTTCTCTCGAATGACGCGGCATCGGCCTGGCGTGAGTGGCATGAAGCCCTCGCCACCGATCCCGCCTTCGTCCAGGCGGTGGGTCGTCGACTGTCCGCCCGCGGACTGATGCCCAGGGGTGGTGAGACCGGGCTCGCGACGATGCTCGTCGAAGACCTGCAGTTCGAAACCGATGGTCCGGGCCGACTTCGTCTGGTGCTCGAGGGTGCGGACCGTCGAGTGCTTCCCACCACGCTCGATGCGATCGCCACCACGATGGCGTCGGAATCGGCGCGGCAGGCGCCTCGTCGAGCGGATGGCGCCCGTGCGGCGCTCAGCGGCGACCAGCCGACCACCGCCGGCGGTGGTTACGCGCGACTGATCGGCGGCGAAATGCCGGCCGCGCTGTTGTCCCTGATCGGGATGATCGCCGGTGCCTCGATCGTGACCTCGTTGCTCGTGATCGGTCTGGTCTACCTGACCCTCAGTCGTTCGAAGCGGATCTTCGATGCTTCCCACGATGAGGATGAGGGCGTGATTCCCGCCTGATCACCTGATGGCGTCCGAGAACCCTCCCGGTCGATCCCGTTGCCGGCGATGCGGGTGGTTCGAGGTGTCCGGGCACCATCCAAGGGAAGTTCCCCGGCCGCACGAAAGTCGTCCCGCTCACCCGCCGATGAGTTCCACAGAGGGCCGCCAACGTCGTGACGAACGCCCTCGGAAGGATGCACGTATGAGCCGAATCAACATGCCCGTCGGATGGCGTCTGGTGAACGAGGAAACCCCGATGGACACCGAGGAGACACGCCTCGAGGTCGAGAACGGGGATCGGTTCGGGGATTCGTCGCCCGTCATCGCCCGGATCGACGTCGATCAGGTGCTTCGGGCCGCCGACGAGGCCTCCCGCCTCATCGGGGATCTCGCTCGCGAACTGCACTGCCTGGGCGATTTCGACCACGGCAACGACGACGGCCCGCGAGCCGCCTGAACCAGAATCACAGCGAATCGTGCCGAATCGGCCCGTTCGAATCGACATTGCACCGCCCGGTCGTAGAATCGACCGGGCGTTCTTCGTCGTCGAATCGCGCCTCTTCCGGGTTATCGGAGCATGCCGTGCGATCTCGTCTCTGCAAGTCTGCCCCATCGTCACCGATCGGTCTCCATCATCTCGCCGTCGCCACCGCGCTGGTGGTCGCCGGGCTGGCTGCTTCGGCCGTCGCCCAGGTTCGGATGGTCAACTGGAACATCGCCCGGCTCAACGGCGATCCGCAGGCGATCGAGGAGGTCTTCGTCGCGATGGCGGACGACGACGTCCCCGGATTCGCGACGGCGCCGGCGATTCTGATCCTGCAGGAAGTGACCAACAGCGCGCGAGTCTCCATCCTGAACATCCTCGAAGACGCGATCCCCGGCGTCGACTATCAGACCGCGACCTTCACCATCGGCAGCAGCGAGAACGGTTCGGGTGGGGCGCAGATGCTCATCTACCGGTCCGATGTCTTCGAGGAGATCGCCGCAGGTCACCGCGACATCTCGACGGGGGCCGGTCGGAACACCGATCGCTGGCAGCTCAGGAGCCTGGGATCGACCGACGATGCCGGCATCCTCTGGGTCTACGGAATGCACTTGAAGGCGAGCAGCGGCAGTGCCAACGCGGAGACCCGACGGCAGGGGGCGGTCGCCATTCGAAACGACGCGGACACGCTGCCCGCCGGAAGCAACATCGTCTACGCGGGTGATCTGAACGTCTACGGAAACAGCGAGCCGGCCTATCTCGAGTTCCTTTCCGGAGGCTCGGGCCGCGCCGAGGATCCGCTTGGAACCGACAGTTGGAGCGGCGCTTCCAACGCGATCAAGCACACACAGAGCCCGCGTCTGAACGGGGGCGCGCTGGTGGGTGGCGGTCTCGACGATCGATTCGACTTCCAGCTGCTCTCGGCACCCCTGTCCGATGGCGATGGATTCTCGCTCATGCCGGAGACGTATCGATCCTTCGGCAACGACGGTGATCACTACAACGTCTCCATCAACACCGGAAACAACACCTATTTCCCCGGGCAGACCGCTCGATCCAACGGATTGGCGGACGCCCTGCACGACGCCAGCGACCACATCCCGGTGGTCTCCGACCTGATGGTTCCGGGTCTGCTCACCTGCGTGCTCGACGGCAACCTCGGACGCGTGGTGAGCGGCGGCACCGCCTCCGTGACCGCATTGATCGCCAACGCCCGGCAGGTCGTGGTGGTGGAGGCCGCGTCGCCGCTCGAGTACTCGGCCGTCGGGGACGGCGTCCTCGTCGGTGGTGGGAGCGGAACCGCTCCGTTGCTCCCGAGTTTCGACACCCAGTCGTTCGGGCTCGTGGCGGGTGTCACGGGCGACTTCACGGCGTCCGTCGAAGTGGTCGCCACCAGTGGCGGCGTCTCCCAGCCGGAGTACGACCTTTCGTGCAACGGTTTCGGAATCCGACCGGCGGCACCGTCGTGGTCGTCCGCATCGGTCGTGACCGACACCACGGTGGAGGCCGCATCACCCGCGGACGCGGGCGCGATCTTCATCGACGTTCCCGTTCACAACGTCGGCTGGAGCGGGGTGCAGTCCGCGCTCGACCTCGACGCGGCGAGCGGGCTCGGTGGAGGCTTCTTCATCTGGGAGGGACTGGGGACCAGCGTCGCGGGCAAGCCGGGATTGCTGCGGTTCGGATTCAACACCGCGGGCGCCGACGAGGGAACCCACGAGGTCGATGTCACGATCCAGGCGACCGACGAGGACGTTCCGGGCGAGACCACGCATTACATCACGCTCACGCTCGTCGTCACCATCGGCGGCGACGAACCGGTGCCCGGTGATTTCAACGACGACGGATTCGTCAATGGGGCCGATCTCGGTCTGCTCCTCGGCGCCTGGGGCCCTTGCCGAGATTGTCCGCAGGACCTGAACGGCGATGGCGTGGTCAACGGCGCGGATCTCGGTCTGGAGCTCGGCTTCTGGACCGGTTGAGGGCTTTGATTCACCCGAAACCACCGGGAATCGAAGAAGTTGAGTGACTCGGGGGCAAGAATGTTGTCCACTGTTACCTACCACCGGCAGGGTGATCGCATCCCCGGATTCCAATCGATGCAAGCTACCGACGATGTCAGGAGACATGCCGTGAAGAGCCGTACCCCGTTCGCCACCCTCGCCTTCGCCACCATCACCGCGGCCTCCGCCACGG
>Ga0213869_10003250_pt1 | contig 10864 bp, 8 predicted proteins | sample PICome_10_FD_160083 | JGI IMG/M metagenome (GOLD analysis project Ga0213869, IMG submission 160083) | Coastal seawater microbial communities near Pivers Island, North Carolina, United States - PICO132 | ecosystem: Environmental > Aquatic > Marine > Coastal | place: USA: North Carolina...
GTCCTGCGACTCTGCAGCTCAGCAGACTTAGGTCCTGGGATTGCTGTTTTTAGAATTCGTTTTTGTTCAAGGCTCATAGATGAATTCTAGATTCGAATTGCCATTTTTATCATTCTCAACTCGCAATGCTCACGGAGTTCTAAGCTTTATCAAATGCGCACTGTTTTAGTTCTGGGTTCAACTGGCTCGGTCGGCACTCAGACTCTTGAGTTGCTTGAGGCAAATCCTGAAAAATTCAAGCTCGTTGGCATTTCTGGGAACTCCAACAAAGAGCTCATAGAGTCACAGCGAACCAAGTTTTCACTCTCGCCGGATCAAGTTGCTCTGGGTCCGGTGGCCGCTGCAGATTTGGTTGCTGCCACAAAGGCCGATGTTGTTGTAAACGGCATCACCGGCTCAGCTGGGCTCAAGGCCACTATGGCCGCGCTTGAAGTCGGCAGTCAATTGGCTCTGGCTAATAAGGAGTCCCTGATTGTTGGCGGAAAACTGGTTACTGATCTGGCAAAGACCGGTCAGATCCTGCCGGTTGATTCCGAGCACTCCGCCATCGCACAATGCCTGATGTCTGGCCGAAAAGGCGAGGTGGCTAAGCTGGTGCTGACCGCATCTGGTGGTCCTTTTCGAGGCATGTCCCTAGCGGAGCTCGAGTCTGTAACTCCGGCGCAAGCGCTCAAGCATCCAACCTGGAGCATGGGCAAGGTGATAACCACAAACTCGGCGACCATGGTCAACAAAGGCCTTGAAGTGATCGAGGCACACATGCTCTTCGATGTTCCATTTGAGGACATTGCGGTGACCGTGCACCCGCAGTCGATCGTCCACTCGATGGTTGAATTCTTTGACGGTTCGGTAATTGCTCAAGCCTCAATTCCAGACATGAAGCTCGCAATCGGTTTTGCATTGGGGCATCCTGATCGCTTGAAAGATGCGACTCAGCCAATTGATTGGTCTCTTTCGCACTCATGGCAGTTTGAACCTCTAGATGAAGATGTGTTTCGAGCCGTGAAGTTGGCCAGACAGGTCGGACTTGCCGGAAAGACATTTCCGGCTGTTTACAACGCTGCCAACGAAGAGGCTGTTGAGGCATTCCATCAAAACAAGATCTCGTTTCTAGGGATAACCAGCATCATCGAAGAGGTGTTGCAGCTCCATGAGCCCAGCGACCTCAGCCTTGAAGGAGTTCTGAATGCGGAAGCCTGGGCCAGACAAGCAGCGAATTCGCTGATAGCTAAGGCGTGAAATCTTTATAGTCGGTAGCCTTGAGGGGTGATTGACGCACTGCTTTACATAGCCGGAATTGCGGTTGTCCTGGTCGGGATAGCGCTGTCAATCGGGCTACACGAAATCGGACACCTAGTTCCAGCCAAAATCTTTGGGGTTCGCGTGAGCCAATACATGATTGGGTTCGGCCCCACGGTCACATCCTGGTTCAGAAACGGCACCGAGTATGGCCTGAAGGCCATTCCGCTTGGTGGTTACATCTTGATGGTTGGCATGTATCCACCAGAGGCCAAAAAGCCCTACCGCGGACCTTTTGCGAACTGGATCAAGGATGCCAGGAGCCAGGTTCGAGACGGAATTTCTGAGGGCGATGAGAACCGCCAGTTCTATAAGCTTTCGGCTCCCAAGAAGCTAACCATCATGCTTGGCGGACCGTTCATGAACCTAGTTCTCGGCATTGTTTTGATAGTGGTTGCTCTCAGTGGCATCGGGACCATGCAGACCACGATGACTGTCAATCAGGTCTACCCGTGCCTTGAGGCCAGTGCCGATGGGGATTGCCCGGTAGGAGCCCCAGAGTCGCCGGCAAGCGTTGCTGGCTTGGTTGCAGGAGACAAAGTCACTGCCGTCAATGGCAATGCTGTTATTAGCTGGAGCGAGGCGGTGGCGGAACTCTCAAAGAGTCAAAGTTCTCCCTCAACCTTGACCGTTCTTAGGTCTGGGAGCATTGTGCAGCTTCCGATTCTTCCAACTTTTATGGAGTCACAGGTCTTCTCCCAATCCGGAGAGGCACTCACTGATGCTGCCGGCTTGCCGGTCACCGAGCTTCGTCCAATCCTTGGAATCCAGCTGCAAGCCGACATGGTGCCCGTTGGAATCGGTGAATCTTGGAATTTCGCGATGGCTGCGACCGGAGCGATGGCCAGTTTTGTGCTGGATCTTCCAAACCAGGTCTATCAGGTTGCCTCGAGCACGTTTGGTTTTGGCGAGCGAAATCCAAATGGGGCAGTTTCCATTCTCGGAGTTGGCCAACTGGCGGGGGAGCTCACCGCTGCTGACATTGGAGTGGGGGCAAAACTTGCCTCGCTGCTACTGCTGATTGGGTCATTGAACCTAGCCCTGTTCGTATTCAACATGATTCCGCTGCTGCCGCTTGATGGCGGCCATGTGGCGGGTGCTCTGTATGAGAGCGCCAAGCGCAGACTTTCGATGCTATTTTCCAAAAAGGACCCTGGCCCAATTGACAGCGCCAGGGCGTTGCCACTTGCCTACGGGGTTTGGGTGCTGCTTATCTTTACAGGTGCGATACTTATCGTTGCCGATTTAGTGAATCCGATTCGTCTGGGCTAGGAAGTATCTAGACGTTTTGGCTGTTGAGGCTTTGAGCAAACGAGAGGTTTGAATTGCCAGCTGTAAATCTTGGGCTACCGAGCTCACCCCCGCCAACATTGGCACCTAGAAGAAAAACCCGCCAAATTATGGTGGGCAAGGTTCAGGTGGGAAGCGAAGCACCGGTGTCAGTGCAGTCAATGACCACGACCCAGACCACCGACATCAACGGAACGCTTCAGCAAATCGCTGAGCTGACCGCCACCGGTTGCGACATCGTGAGGGTTGCCGTCCCCACTCAAGAAGATGCCGATGTTCTGCGAATCATTGCCAAGCGCTCTCAGATTCCGGTAATCGCCGACATTCACTTCCAGCCAAGGTATGTTTTTGCTGCAATCGCGGCAGGCTGTGGTGCAGTGCGAGTGAACCCGGGAAACATCAGAAAGTTTGATGACCAGGTTGGTGCTATCGCCAAAGAAGCCAAGGATGCAGGGGTTTCACTGCGAATTGGCGTGAATGCGGGATCTCTTGATCCGAGGCTTTTGGAAAAATACGGGAAACCAACAGCCGAGGCCCTGGTTGAGTCAGCTGTCTGGGAAGCAAGCCTTTTCGAGGAGCACGACTTCCACGACTTCAAGATCTCCGTGAAGCACAATGACCCGGTGGTTATGGTCAAGGCTTACGAAATGCTTGCAGAGCGCGGCGATTGGCCGTTACACCTAGGCGTTACCGAGGCGGGACCAGCCTTCCAGGGAACAATCAAGTCGGCCGTTGCATTCGGTTCGCTTTTGTCAAGGGGCATCGGTGACACAATTCGGGTTTCGCTCTCTGCGCCACCAGTTGAGGAAGTTAAGGTTGGCTTCCAGATTCTGGAAAGCCTGAACCTTCGACCAAGAAAACTTGAAATTGTTTCCTGTCCAAGCTGTGGCCGGGCCCAGGTTGACGTTTACACCCTGGCCAACGATGTCACAGAGGGGCTTTCCCACCTGACGGTTCCGATTCGAGTGGCTGTTATGGGTTGCGTAGTGAATGGCCCAGGTGAAGCCCGCGAAGCTGATCTTGGGGTTGCCTCTGGCAACGGCAAGGGTCAAATTTTCGTGAAGGGTGAGGTCATCAAGACCGTTCCCGAGAACGAAATCGTGGCAACGCTGATTGAGGAAGCTAACCGAATTGCTGCAGAAATGGACAGTTCACTTGTCGGAACGGCACAGGTTAGCGTCGGCGAGTAGCTAACATTGTGCTCATGCCATATCGCCTGAGCTCATTATTTTTCAAGACCCTCCGCGAGGACCCTTCCGACGCCGAGGTTGAAAGCCATCGCCTGCTAGTTCGTGCAGGGTACATTCGTCGCGCTGCCCCTGGTGTTTTCAGTTGGCTGCCGCTTGGGCTTATGGTCAAGAACAAGATTGAGCAGGTAGTGCGCGAGGAAATGGCCGCCGCTGGGGCTCAAGAGGTGTTTTTCCCAGCACTGCTACCAAAGGAGCCCTACGAGGTCACTGGTCGCTGGGATGACTACGGCGACAACATCTTTAGGCTGAAGGACCGCAAGGATGCGGACTATCTGCTGGCGCCGACTCACGAAGAGGTCTTTACTCTGCTGGTGAAGGATCTTTACAATTCCTACAAGGATCTGCCGCTTAGCATCTACCAGATTCAGAACAAGTATCGCGACGAAGCACGCCCCAGAGCAGGTCTTCTTAGAGGGCGCGAGTTCGTGATGAAGGATGCCTACAGTTTCGACATTTCTGACGAGGGGCTAGAGGTTTCATATCAGGCGCAGCGCGATGCCTATGAGCGCATTTTCACCAGACTCGGCCTTGAATACGCCATTGTCAGCGCGGATGCCGGTGCTATGGGTGGCTCCAAGTCGGAAGAGTTTCTAAACCCCTCTGAGATCGGAGAGGACACCTTTGTGCGCTCCGCTTCGGGCTTCGCAGCCAATGTTGAGGCAGTTAGATTTGCGCCGCTTGAAGCCGTAGCGCCACCAGCGGAAATGGCCGAAGTTCACGATTCACCAAATACCCCAACGATTGCATCACTTGTCGACTTCTCGAACGCCAGCCATCCAAAGTCGGATGGCACCTGGAGCGCGGTCGACACTCTTAAGAACGTCGTGTTGGCGCTAATTGCTGCCGATGGCAGTAGAGAGCTAGTTGTGGTCGGCATCCCCGGCGACCGTGAGGTCGACCAGAAGCGTGCCGAAGCGTTCTTCGGTTGCGATGTAGAGCAGGCCAACGAAGCTGATTTCAAGAAGCACCCGGGCCTAGTAAAGGGCTATATCGGACCGACCAAGGGTGGAGTTCAATTCCTTGGCGAAAAGGCGGAATCTAAGCTTCGCTATCTTTTGGACCCACGGGTGCCCGAGGGCAGTGCCTGGATCACGGGTGCCAACCAAGACCAGAAGCATGTTTGGTTCTTGACCTACGGCAGGGACTTTTCTGCTGATGGGATTGCCGACATTGCTGAAATCAAGGCCGGAGACCCGGCTCCAGATGGCTCGGGGCCACTCGAGTTGGCCAGGGGCATTGAAATTGGTCACGTCTTCCAGCTCGGCAGGAAATACGCCGAGGCTCTAGACCTGAAGGTTTTGGACGAAAACGGCAAGTTGGTGACGGTGACGATGGGTTCCTATGGAATCGGTGTCACCAGGCTGGTGGCCGTGATTGCGGAGGCCTTCCACGACGACAAGGGCCTAACTTGGCCAGATTCTGTTGCTCCGGCCAATCTCCACATCATTGCCACCGGCAAGGATGAGGCGGCATTCGAGGCAGCCGAGACCCTCACTGTTGAGGCTGAGGAACTCGGTTTGACCGTGATGCTGGACGATCGCCCAAAGCTGAGCCCGGGAGTCAAGTTTGCTGACGCTGAGCTGATTGGTAACCCTTGGATCATCATTTGTGGTCGAGGTGTTCAGGATGGTGAGGTTGAGCTTTGGAACCGAGTGTCAGGTGAGCGTACTCAAGTAAAGATAGAATCAGCTCTAGCCGAGCTAATGGCCAAGCGCTAAGTAAATAAGGAAAAGAGGCGAGTCATGGATATAGATCTACAAGTTCTTCGCCTTTTGGAGCGCGAAAAAGAAATCCCATTTGATGAATTGGTACTGATTATTGAGGCTGCCATTCTGGCTGCTTTTCACAAACATGTCGGCGAGCAGCCCAAGGGCGCTCGTGCCGAGCTTGATCGCAAAACCGGGCACGTTCGGGTTTTCCAGGCTCTTCTAAACGAAGAAGAAGAGCCAGTTGGTGAAGAAGACGTTACCCCAGAGGGCTTTGGCCGAGTTGCGGCATATGCTGCCAAGCAGGTCATTGCCCAGCGGATGCGGGAAATTTCTGATGAGGGGCTGCTCGGGGAGTTCAAGGGCAAAGAGGGAGACATTGTTTCCGGTCAGATCCAGCAGGGATCTCGATCGAACATGGTCTACATCAATCTGGGCTCAATTGAAGCGCTAATGCCCCCAGAGGAGCAGGTTCCGGGAGAGCCATACCTGCATGGAAGCAGAATCAGAGTTTACGTAACCAGCGTTCAGAAGGGTCCACGCGGTCCTCAAATCACCGTTTCTAGAACTCACCCCGGCCTGGTTCGAAAGCTGTTTGCTCTGGAGGTTCCAGAGGTGCAGTCGGGTCAGGTTGAAATTGCCTCAGTTGCCAGAGAGGCCGGCCACCGCACCAAAATTGCCGTCATCGCCAAGGAGCCAGGCATTAACGCCAAAGGTGCCTGCATCGGTGAGCTGGGTCAGAGAGTCCGCGCCGTTAGTGCCGAATTGAACGAAGAGAAGATTGACGTGGTTGATTTCTCAGAGGATTTAGCGACATTCGTTGCGCATGCACTGAGCCCAGCACGGGTGTCCGACAGCTTCGTGCTGGATGCCGCAACCAAGGCAGTGCGGGTGCTGGTGCCCGATTTCCAGCTTTCGCTTGCAATTGGCAAAGAAGGCCAGAATGCGCGCCTTGCAGCCAAGTTGACAGGTGCCAAAATCGACATTCAGCCGGACAGCATTTTAGAGGGATAGCAACATTTGCTAACTGGGCATAGAATGGACCCTATTCGGACCTGTGTTGGCTGCCGCCAACGAGATTCGATGCAGAACTTGCTGAGAGTTGTTTCAATCGAAGGCGAGCTTCAAGTTGACCAGCAGCGAAAGTTGCCGGGACGAGGAGCTTGGATTCACGGTAATTGCTCACAACTGGCTCTGGATCGAAGAGGTCTAGTACGCGCCTTAGGGGATTCCAAGACGGAATCGTTTGAGACATGGCTTAGGAATCAGGCAGAAAATATGGCTGACAAAAAATGAGTAACTCGAAATGAGACCCGCTCAGAACTAAGGCCTTCCCTGTTTGGGTAGGCCCCGAACAGGAGAAAACAAGTGGCGCTTCCACGCGTATACGACATTGCTAAAGAAGTTGGTATTGATACCAAGGTTGCTTTAGCCAAACTAGAAGAACTTGGCGAATACGTCAAAGGTGGTTCTTCAACCATCACCCCACCAGTGGCTGAGAAGCTACGCGCAGCTTTTCCAAAGAAAGAAAAGCCTGCTAAGAAAGAGCCAGAAGCAAAGGCAAAGCCTGCAGCACCAAAGGCCGCTAAGCCAGAGGCGCCTGCCAGCGAAGCACCGGTGGCTCCAAAGCCAGCTGATCCAGAGAAGCCAGCCGCTACTGCGGCTGCAGCAGTGGAGCCAGAGGCAAAGCCTTCCCCAACTCCTTTGACTGGAACTCCAAGGCCAGGCAACAATCCATTTTCGTCTAACCAGGGCATGGGAATTCCACGTCCAATGGCTAGGCCAGGCAACAATCCGTTTTCTTCAAACCAAGGCATGGGTCGACCACGTCCAGGCGGAGCACCACGTCCAGGCGGAGCACCACGTCCAGGCGGAGCAGCTCGTCCAGGCGGCGCACCGCGCCCCGGTGGAGCACCTCGTCCAGGTGGCGGAGCACCACGTCCAGGCGGCGGCGGAGCACCGGCTTTTGGAGCTCCAGGAGCACAGCGCCCAGGATTTGGTGGCCCAGGAGGTAGACCAGGTCCAGGTGGCCGTGGTGGCCGCGGTGCGGGCACCGCAGGCGCCTTTGGTAAGGGTGGCTCGCGAGGTAAATCTCGTAAGTCCAAGCGGACAAAGCGCGAAGAATACGAGCAAAGAGAAGCACCGAGCCTTGGTGGCACCATGGTGCCACGCGGTGACGGAACCACGGTCATCCGGGTTCGTCGCGGCTCCTCTATTCAGGACTTTGCCGACAAGATTGGCGCTAACGCAGGTCAGCTAATCACTGTCTTGTTCCACTTGGGTCAGATGGCTACCGCCACTGCCTCGCTGGATGAAGAGACCTTCCAGATTCTGGGCGAGGAGCTTGGCTACAAGCTCGAGGTTGTTTCTCCGGAGGACGAAGAGCGAGAGCTATTCGAAGGCTTTGGGCTTGATATCTCAACCGGCATCGAGGAAGAGGAAGACGGAGACTTGTCTCCAAGGCCTCCAGTTGTCACGGTTATGGGACACGTTGACCACGGTAAGACCAGGTTGCTGGACTCAATCCGTAACGCCAACGTTGTGGCCGGTGAAGCCGGTGGCATCACCCAGCACATCGGTGCCTACCAAGTGCACACCACTCATGACAACAAGGATCGTGCGATTACCTTTATCGACACCCCAGGTCACGAGGCCTTCACCGCGATGCGTGCCCGAGGTACTCAGGTAACTGACATTGCAATCTTGGTTGTTGCAGCCGATGACGGCGTCATGCCTCAGACAATTGAGGCACTGAACCACGCGCAAGCTGCGCAGGTGCCGATCGTTGTGGCTGTGAACAAGGTTGATAAAGAAGGTGCAAACCCGTCCAAGATTCGTCAGCAACTAACCGAATTCGGCTTGGTTGCCGAGGAGTTTGGTGGCGACGTCATGTTTGTTGACGTTTCAGCACTAAAGGGCAATGGAATCGACAAGCTGCTTGATGCAGTGCTACTTACTGCCGATGCCGCACTCGACCTTCGGGCAAATCCCGACAAGGCTGCCCGCGGTGTTGCAATTGAAGCGAACCTTGACAAGGGTCGCGGATCTGTCGCAACAGTGCTTATTCAGTCCGGAACGCTTTCAGTCGGTGACGCCATTGTTGCCGGAAGTGCCCACGGTCGTGTTCGTGCGATGTTTGACGAAAACGGCGATGCGGTCACCTCGGCGACACCTTCAAGGCCAGTTCAGGTGCTCGGACTTCAGTCTGTGCCAAGAGCCGGTGACACCTTTGTGGTGGCAGACGACGAGCGTCAGGCAAGGCAAATTGCCGAGAAGCGCGAAGCTGCCGACAGAAATGCTCTGCTTGCCAAGACCCGCAAGAAGCTCTCACTTGAGGACTTCACCAAGGCGCTTGAGGATGGAAAGGTTGAGTCACTGAACTTGATCATCAAGGGTGACGTTTCTGGTGCCGTTGAGGCCCTAGAGGACAGCCTGTTGAAGATCGAAGTTGACGATTCCGTTCAGCTACGCATTATTCACCGCGGTGTTGGTGCCATTACTGAGTCTGACGTGAACCTAGCTACAGTTGACTCTGCTGTGATCATTGGATTCAACGTCAGGCCAGACAACAAGGCCAAGGAGCGCGCGGACCGAGAAGGTGTTGACATTCGTCACTACACAGTCATCTACAACGTGCTTGACGACATCGAGAGCTCCCTCAAGGGGATGCTCAAGCCTGAATACGAAGAGGCTCAGCTTGGAACTGCGGAGGTCCGCGAGGTCTTCAAGTCTTCCAAGTTTGGTCTGATTGCAGGTTCCTACGTCAGAAGCGGACTAATGCGTCGAAACGCAATGGCAAGAGTGCTTCGTAACGGTGAGGTAATTGGCGACAACCTAAAGGTTGAGTCGCTCAAGCGCTTCAAGGACGACGCGACCGAAGTCAAGGCTGACTATGAGTGTGGTATCGGTCTGGGTGACTTCAACGATGTCAAGGTCGATGACGTAATCGAGACTTACGAGATGGTTGAGAAGCCGAGGGCATAATGGTTGATCACGCCAGGGCTCGCCGTTTGGGCGAGCGAATCAAGGTGCTAGCTGCCGAGGCGCTTGCCAAGGTGGTGAAGGATCCGGATCTTGGGTTCGTCACTTTTACCGACGCGAGGGTAACACCTGACTTGATGCAGGCACGGCTTTATTACACGGTGTTTGGTTCCGGTCCCGACAAGGACCGGACCATCCAGATTCTCGAGAAAAACACCGGTCGTCTGCGCGGCGAGATTGGCAAGAAACTAGGCATTCGCCTAACTCCCACCCTCGAGCTGATTCTTGATGAGGTGCCCGAGAACGCGGGCGCTCTGAATGACCTGCTTGCCGAGGCCAAGAGGCGTGATGAGGAACTTGAAAAGCTTGCCAAGACTGCTAAGCCAGCTGGGGAAGCGGACCCTTACATTCACAAGACCCAGGCTGAGTAATGGCTTCTGGCCTGGTTCTCATTGACAAACCTCAGGGCTGGACGTCACATGATGTTGTGGCGAAAATGCGCGGGGTGTTAGGGACCAGAAAAGTCGGTCATGCCGGCACGCTTGACCCCATGGCCACCGGCCTTTTGATTCTTGGTGTTAACTCCGGTACCAAGCTGCTTCAATATCTGCTGGGTAAAGATAAGACCTATCGCGCAACAATTCGTCTTGGTGAAACCACACAGAGTGACGACGCCGATAGCCCTGTCGAGCAAGCGATTGATGCCTGTTCGATTAGCACGCTAGAAATTGACCAAGCTATCAAGCAGTTGACCGGAGAAATTGAGCAAATTCCCTCAAGCGTTAGCGCCAAAAAGATTGACGGCAAGCGCGCCTACGACCTTGTCCGCGAGGGCAAGGAGGTCCAACTGAGGCCGAAATTGGTTTCCATCCACAGCTTCGAACGACTCGGAGAGCCGGTCGTGTCTGGCCAGGCAGTAGAGGTTGAGGTCGAGGTTCGATGTTCCTCGGGCACCTACATCAGGGCGCTAGCTAGAGACGTCGGCACCGAACTCAAAGTCGGTGGTCACCTGACGGCGCTTCGTAGAACTGATATTTCAGAATTCAAGGTCAGTGATGCCACAGCCATGGAGCAGGAACCAGTGGTGGTGCCGATGATTCAGGCAGCCACGAGCTTGTTCCCGGCAACTGAAATCACAAGTGAGCAGGAAACCGATCTGCGCCATGGCAAGCGAATTGTTTTGGATTCAGCAGCATCGAACTTGGCAGCGACCAGGGAAGGCGCACTGATAGCACTCATTGAGTCGGTCGGTTCTGAATACAAGTCCATGGCAGTGTTTGAGGCTCAAGCATGATTGATCTCTATTTCCTGATTCTTGTTTGGTACGCAGTGGCAGCA
>Ga0213869_10003253_pt1 | contig 10852 bp, 10 predicted proteins | sample PICome_10_FD_160083 | JGI IMG/M metagenome (GOLD analysis project Ga0213869, IMG submission 160083) | Coastal seawater microbial communities near Pivers Island, North Carolina, United States - PICO132 | ecosystem: Environmental > Aquatic > Marine > Coastal | place: USA: North Carolina...
CGACAGGCATCTCACGCGTCCGTAGCGAACAAACAGACCCACTGCAACCCCTTCCAACCGTTTTTGAGAGTTGGATGGGTAATCGGATAACCCCATGCAACCTATCCTAATTGATTGGTTGATAGTTCAAACAGGGGTTCCAACATACCGTTGAAACCAATCAACATATTGCAAGGGCTAACTGCATAAACCGATGCAACATTATGCTCATCAATTGGTTGATAGATCCAACTGCGTAAAATTACGGAGGGTATTATTTTTCAAGACCAAAAAAGACGAATTCTTGAGTATGTCAAATACTAGAAGTTAACCTGAAGGCGCTAGTTAGATTTCCCAAACTCTCCATTCATCTTCAGGCAATCCACGGTAATACCATTTCCCCGAGTCTGATGGCCACTCTAACCAATAGTATCCATCATCTCCCTCTTTACCTTCGTTGTCTATTGGCGGATGTTCTAAATTAGAATCGCTGGGGTTTTCTTCGATTTGTGGTTCTCCATTTTCTTCTTGCTCATTTATGTTATGAACAAATTCCTCAGTATTTGATTCTATGAATTCTTTTGTAATTTCTTCGTCTTTTCTTTTACGTAATAGAATAACTGTGGTGGTAATAGCTATAATTCCTAAAACAGATACTCCAACAGTAACTGTTGGAATTTGGTCTGCAAATGAGGCACTAGATTCTACGCATCCATCTGGTTCAACGATTTGTTCTAACGCTGTCTCTGAACATTTGTCTGAATTATCTCCAACTCCATCACCATCAGAATCTAGTGTCTCATTTCCATCATTGGGGAATGCATCAGAATTATCTCCAACTCCATCACCATCAGAATCTAGTGTCTCATTTCCATCATTGGGGAATGCATCAGAATTATCTCCAACCCCATCACCATCAGAATCTAGAGTCTCATTTCCATCATTGGGGAATGCATCAGAATTATCTCCAACCCCATCACCATCAGAATCTAGAGTCTCATTTCCATCATTGGGGAAGGCATCAGAATTATCTCCAACCCCATCACTGTCACTGTCTGTGGTTTCAGATGAATCTGATGGAAATTCATCGAGATAATCTGGAACTCCATCACCATCGGAATCTACTGGACACCCTTGAGTATCAACAATTACGCCTATTGGCGTATTACTACAGTTATCAAGATAATCTGCAACTCCATCGGAATCAGAATCGATTGGACACCCTTGAGCATCAACTGTAACATTGGCAGGAGTATTTGGGCACTGATCTCCAGGTTCAGAAACACCATCATTATCGTCGTCATTATCTTCAATAAGATCGTGACAGCCATCTGAATCTTGGTCAACGCTAGGATTTGAAACCCAGCCAACATAACCCCGTGGACATAAATCTACAGTATCTAGCAAACCATCATTATCATCATCCATATCTTCATCAGAATCTCGACAACCATCATTGTCGTTATCAGTAACAGCGCCACTGAGCCAATTCAATTTGCCAGTCGGGCAAAAATCATCTTGGTCAAGTTTGTTATCATTATCATCATCACCGTCTTCCAAAATATTTGTTTGACAGCCGAGAATAACATAATCTGCCAAACCATCTCCATCATGGTCCTCTCTCACACAATTGTCTAGTGGCCATGGATCTATGGAATCATTGAAGCCGTCATCATCATCATCATCATCTTCAACCAAACCTGTGCTTGAATTACCAGTTAAATCATCTGGTAAACCATCATCATCTGTATCTGTTGTTGCGTGGAAATCATAGGGAAAAGAATCCACTGTGTTGTCATATCCATCACCGTCTATATCCGCATCCAAAGCATCACAAATCAAATCAGAGTCCATATCAGGCGGAATTGAATTATTATCTAGTGGGTCGCTGTAGACTACACAAACTCCCGTCGTCTCTTCATCATCCGAAAAACCGTCATTATCATCATCTAAATCTTCATCGGAATCTCGACAACCATCAGAATCAAAATCAACACTAGAATTGGAGGTCCAGTTTAATTGGCCTTTAGGACATGAGTCATTAATATCCCCAACTAGGTCATTATCGTCATCTAAATCTTCGTCGAAATCTCTACAACCGTCTGAATCGTAATCGCTTGATCCATTTGGAATCCAGTTGCTTAGTCCATTAAAGCAAAAATCCTGCATATTCAAAATTCCATCCATATCATTATCTTGATGAACAACGATAAAATCTGTGAATTGTCCCTCAAAGTAATGTTGCAAACTCAAGTAAATATTTCCAAAATCATCAATCCCAATCCTAGACCACCGCATATCATCAGCAGAAATTGCCCAAATGGGTTGCCCAGATGAAGTATCATATTTGGCGAGAAAAACACCACGGTCATTAAACCCAAATGTAATCGATGAGGTATGGGTCCCTACAACAAATAAATCATCATAACTATCAATAATTATCTGATCTGTTCGTAAAGTATCGAACCAGTTGCCTGACCCTGTGATAAGACTAGCCCATTGATACACTCCAAGGTTACTTATTTTAGCAATGAATCCTTCAATAGTTACTTTAGTATTGTCGCTGTTGTTTAAGGAAAATGAATCAAATGTTATGGAGCCTGTAAAACCACCAAAAATGTATGCTGCTCCGGTTGAATCAACATCTATCGAATTATACGTCGCTGCTTCGGTGTATGGCACGTTGTAGTTCGGTGTACTCGTGGATGGTGCAGTGGTATAAGCCGAATTATTCCATAGTTGAACTCCTAATGAGCTGAATTTTGTGACAATAACACGGTCATCATAAGTGCTTAAACAATATACTTCGCCCATAGAATTAACTGCAATTCCATGAACGCTGAGACTGAAATTGTCAACAACCGGAAGTATCGCCCAATCCCAAATACCATAAGTGGTTATTTTTGTTATAAAGCCTCCTGTAGAACTTAGGTTCGTATTTCCAAACAATACATTAGGAGAGGTAATCCTACCAGTAATGTAAGCATGACCATTTGAATCTAAATCAAGATCATATACAACCGCCTTCCCTCCTTCAGAATTTTGAGCCCATTGCCATGAACCAGTAATATTCAATTTGGCAACAAAAATAGAATTATTTTGATCATCACCTATTAGAGAATAAGTTCCGAAGGTGATGTTTCCGGTAAATCTCCCAGTAACATAAATGCTGTCATTAGAATCAACTGTGATATCTGTAATATCTCGATACCCATTATCATGCTCTACATCTATTGCCCAATGCCATGAACCAGAATTATTCATTTTGGCAACAAAAATCTTATCGCTATCATTTGTCGATAAATCAATTGTTCCAAAAGAAATATTTCCTGAAAAGCGACCTGAAACAAAACTGTTGCCAGCATCATCAGTCGCGAAAACAGAACTACTGATATTAACATCGTTTTCTACTGACCAACCCCAATATTGATCCGAAAATAAATTACTATTTTTCACACTAGAGCCAAATGAGTCAATTGGTTGATTTAAGCTATAATCAGTAGGTTCAGATTGTCGCTTTTCAGTGGAACTTTCTGTTTCCAAGACGTTAACAGATGAAGAAACAAATAGAAAAACCAAAACAAAAACTAATGCTCTTCTCATCATTAAGTCCTAGTATGAGATTTGTTTCAAAGTTATGGGTGCCTCCTACCTTATTTATCTTTTTGAATAAACCCTTGCAACACCCATGCGTGAGACGGGTGTTGAATGGGTACCGACGCGTGAAAAACGCATCAAAGGGTATACAGAGGGGTTCGATAAATTGAAATCACATTCCAAGTAATTATATCTAGTGAATATTAGGTTAGCCTGTGAAGAAGTGTCGAGATTGTGATAATGAGGTAACCACAAACTTTGCCAATCTTTGCAATGTTTGTTTGCATGCTCCCATATCTCAAGAATTAGATGATAGTTCCGATGATTACCTGCCTACCTGTGGCCTTTGTGAAAACCATGCACCTGAAATGTTTGGGAAAAATCTAAGGATAATCAAAAGAAATGGCGATAAATCATTGTTAAGATGTAGTGATTGTGGTTATTCATGTGGGTCTTGTGAACAAAAGATAGACCCAGATGAACACTACAATTCACGAATTTTGAGTCTTAACTTCTCGAATGGCTATCTTCGCTGCCATGAATGCTCAAAGAATTTTACTGGATTATGTCCTAGGTGTGAAAAAGAAGAGAACATTATTCAATTAAATGATGTTTTATCAAAAACCTATCCTCCAAAGTCTCCAGAATGTAATTCTTGTTTGAAATTGTCCAGATATGAAAGGAAACTAGGAAGTCCTAGTGAGATTTTACAACAATACAACCCCGAAAAGAAATTCAAAAACTCAAACCCAACTATTGTAGAGATTATGAATGAGATTCCGAAGTTTATTGATCGGATACAGATGAGAAGAGATATTGAATACATTAAGACAGATGAACAACCTATCATTACAACCGTAAAGATAAGGAGTCTGGGTGACACATATTCTCGCAATCAAAAAGTCAAAATTGGTTATCACAGGAGTTGGAAAAAAGTCTTGCATAATTACGAGCTTTTTCTGAGTAAAAATTACCGAATTTCTCGGATTGAAGTTGACACTTGGAAAAGGAAAGGCGTAATTGGAACGAAATATGAAGAAAACTCATACTTTAACTATCCAGTAATTATTCATTACCATCTTTTACCATTAAATTAATTTTATTAAATTAGATAACTCGTGCGCCGACATATCATTTCCATGAAATCACGAGGGTTCTTCCAAACCCCTCAAGAGATTATGGAATAGTACAATGGGTGTTCAGTCCCCTAGCACACACGCTAGCGACTAAAATGACCCACGCAAAGCCCATGCAATCCTCAATTGTATTCGCATGGGTAATCGGATGACCCCTTACGACTTATCCGAGTTGCTTAGTTGATGCTCTGTAATTTAGGAGATGATTTAATATGGAACTCTACTAAACGCTGGTTATGTCTAAAGCGCCTTTGTTCGTGATGGTTGGTTCAGGAGTAATCATTATGATTTCTCTGATAATGATTGGTTCTGGCATGATAGATATTCAAGAGATTGATGTTGAAAACGAAGCTGTATTCCAAGGCACATCGGGAACTTTCCAAGCAGAAACATATGGTGGCTATACGATATTTGTAAATGATCAATTCACATGTGAAGAAACAACTGTGTCGATCACTGATGGAACGGATGAGTTGTTTGTCCTTGAGTGTGATTCTGTTCTTGATGAAGCAGGATGGAGATCTATTGGTGTAATCGATGTTGAAACAACCGGTCAATTATCTGTGACTTCTAATCACGAAATTATCATCGTGGATGATGTCGTTTATTTGGAAGAGGGAGCGGGATTAATGTTCGGCGGCGGAGGTTTATGCTGCATTGGAATAATTGGACTTGTAATCGGGATTATTATGGCATTTAATCAAAAAGGTAAGGGGGGTCTCCAGCATGTCATCATTCAGCACCCAATGATGCAACAGCAGTACCAACAACCAGTGCAACAGCAGTACCAACAACCAGTGCAACAGCAGTACCAACAACCACCCCATGGCCCTTAACGCCAGTCGTGATTCCTAAAAGAAAAACCCACCATTGCAAAGGGGGCCCCTTCCAAAATACGTCTTTTGGAACGGTACCCTTCCAACAGACATCTCACGTAAGGGTGTTGGAAGGGACAACAACAATTAGCAGACCGATTCATCAAGCATCATGGCGGGTAGACTGAATTGGCTATCGGATATGCTTGGGAAAAATCAATCCGAGCAAATTCAAGCGATGAAAGACAGAGCAGGGATGATCATGAGAAAATCTAGCGTATCTTCTGCTAGGATTGTAGTTACTACAGATGTTGAGGGGATTAAGCATTACTACAATGTTGGCTTAGTTCATACCCTTGCAAACAGTACTGATGGTAGAATTCGGAAAATGGAGAAGATACTGAACAACTTCATCAAAGAACGAAAATACAGTTCTAAACTAAAAGACAGAAAAATGACCAGTGAAACACCATCGATTGATTCCCTGACGCGGGATAGATATCTATGTCTCGTAGTTTCAGATTTGGCAAAACTGCAAACCTGCAAACGCAAGGCACCTGCTGAAAATCCAAATGATTACAATGCGGGAAAAAGAAAAAAAGGATTGGATGGAAAATATTGGATTGTAGCAAAAACTTGGAGACGAGACAATAACTGAACTCAAACCATCAACAAATCAATTCGGATGTGTTGGAAGGGGCTATCCGAAACCCCATCCAACAGGGAGAAATCGTTGGAAGGGCTTTGCGTGGGTCTGTTTGTTCGCTACCGATTGCTCACCCGTCTAAGCAGAGGGCCCCCCTTTGCAAATCAATTACTTTAATACGGAAACCTCGTAGTGAAACACATGGGGACTCTTTTCATTAGGCTAAAAGAAAAAGGTAAGAAACTCAAAGATTTGAAGAAATATCTTTTGGAGGATATTACAATTCGAAGCCCTTCTGGTTTGATTAAAAAAGATCGAAGCCCTAATGCAGTGACAAAAGGAAATGAAGGCATTAAACATGTAAAAGTTGGAGATTTGGTGGTAATTATTCATGAAAAGGGATATCATGGCAGGTCTGGAATTGTTGCTATTGGTAATTCAACTACTGCTTGCTTGAGCGTTGATCATGATACCACAAACCCCCCCATGTCATCACTAGAGCCATATGCCGTAGCGTTGAATTCAATTGAATGGCATTGCGATAAGGTATCGACTACAAAGCAATTGGTTCCAGCAATTGCTGAAATTGATTTACAGTGTAAGTTGTCTGGTCCAGGTTGGAGATATTCCCATCATGATTTGAGAGGCTGCATAAGTAAATTACTTGGGAATTAAACACTCTAATCAGAGGGTTCATCCGAATACCCATTGCTCAGGTATTGAGAAATCAAAGGGGTTGCAGTCGGTCGGTGCAAACGCTACCCTTTGATGACCCATCGCGTCAGAGGGCTCCCCTCTGATTGAAAGGCGATTATGCAATTAACAAGAATGATTAGGAGCCAATATGAGCGAATTTCTTAACCCCGATTGGTGCGGATTAAGTTGGAGTGATTGGATTAGTTTTAATTCACCAGTTGCCGATTTCAAAGTCTTTGAAACAGGTCCGGGGTTATATCGTGTTCGCCCGGTTGGAAAGGATGTTTTGATGTATATTGGTCAAACAAGAAGAGACCTAAGAGAACGAATCAGAGCCTTGGTTGTAAACACAAAGAAAGAGGAAATGCCGTGGAATGATCCACACAGATGCGCTCCTTGTTTATGGGCTTGGGCTGATTTTGAAGGATGGAATTTTGAAATTTCAGGGGTTTCCTCATATTTACCAGGTCGTCAAATCCAAGGATTAGAAGCCTCACTATTTTGGAAGTATCGTACTGAAAAGAACGCAACCATGCCGTGTAATTTCGGTAAATTTCATCCGGATTATATTCGGCCGAAAGATACGAAATCAGGGGTCAGGGGCGGAAGGCTCCTGCACGGTAAAAAAAATCCGAAAGGCGGTGAATGTTCGAAAGTTCTGCCTCTTCACGGTAATCCGACAGACAATGATTGGATGAAACTAGAATGGGAGGAGCCCTTTTCGATTTCAGAATTAAAGATTATCAGGAATAATCCATGTGTCTACAAAATTTGGAAAAATGGCGATGAAAGGCTTTACTATATAGGCCAATCTTTGACAGCAAAGAATAGATTGAGGAGTCATTCAAAAAAATCGTTTGTCGAAGAAGATACTGTATTTTCAGTTTGTTATCTTCCAACCGAAACTCCTGACTATCAGTTGAAAGAAATCGAATCTGATCTAATTGGCACATATTATTCGGTTTACGAGGATGTACCAATTTATCAATTTGCAAACGCTAACTAACTTCCGTGATTCAATGATTTGTCTTTCTAATCAAAGGGTCAATGCACAAACCCACTGCTCAGATATTAATCAATCAAAGGGCTTGCAGTGGGTCTTGTCAGACGCTAGCGTTAGCACGACAATGGTCTTACAAATACACATTTTCCATTTCTAGTTGATATTTTACATCAATCGTCATAGTCCCATTTTCTTACTTTACCACCACGGTAAGCATTTCCGGAGGGTTCACCATATGGAATGCAATGTTTACAGACTCCTCGTTGATCTTCTTCATCGAAAAACCTCATCATACCTCTGGTAAACCGGCGCCCACAGGATGTGCACGTTATTGTTGTACCTGACATGTCATCAGTAGAGATTAGCAGTTGATAGTAATTATGATTTAGGTGGTTTACTTTTGTTCAGGAGGGGTCATGGTAACAACCCTTGTACACAATCGGTTTGTACACTAGGGTTTGCAGTCCGTCCTATTCGTGCGTAGCCATTGAAATGGCGGGTGTGCAATGGGCTCCTTTGCATTTACAAGCCTGATTTCATCTTTCAATCTAAATGGCGCATCAAGTATGTTACCTACGGGAGTATAGAATATATTGAAGTATTAATTTCATAAAGATAGAATCCATTCTATCGTCACAAATGGCCCAACCATGACAGAGATTGTTCACTCTATCGCCTTGACTGTCGAACTTTTGATTTCTGGATTCCTGATGTATTGGGGATACAGAATGATGAAGGAAAGTTGGATTAGACAAAGGAAGTTGATTTGAATGGATACAATGCCTACTTACACAAGGTCTTGGACGGAAATTGAGTGGATGTTAGCAGAAGCTCAAGAACAAATGTTGGAGCAAAGAGCCAAGTTCAATCATCGCAAACGAATACGAGACAAGGAGGGCTGTCGTAGAGCGGCTGCTAAATTTGCTCGTGCCAAAGGTATGGCCGATGTATTGACTTGGGTTATTGGAGGAAAAGGCGCTCCAGATCCAATGGCTGGGTTCGAAGAAGTCGGCGAGAACCAGTTTATTGGAGATAGGTTCCGTTCCTACATGAACAGAGTCTAATTACCAAATGCCAAGCAGAAGAAGCAGTATCGGATGCATACGAAGGGATGTTCAGTCCGCCAGTACACTCCCTAGGCTCGTGGGTGGTCTGAAGAACAATGGGCACAGTATGGAACACAGTGGTTGGAAACCAAAAGTCAGTACTTTTTTTCAAAGGCTTCATGTATGGCGAGTTCTTGGGTTGGCTGAGGAATAGCCATGACCCACGTAGTTACGAGCACCTGTGTCGATCACAAATACCAAGAATGCGTCGCAGTATGCCCTGTTGAAGCATTCAGAGAAGCCGAAACATATCTGGTCATCGACCCAGATGAATGCATCGATTGTGGAGCATGTATTCCAGAGTGTCCAGTCGACGCCATCTTCGCAGACACCGATGTCCCTGATGAAGAAGAGTCTTGGATTGACCGGAACGCAGAGGAATCCGTCGACGCAGAAATCGCAGAAGGCGATTCTCCCGTCCTCGCTGACGACTAAGGTCGTCTCTATTTACTGCATGACCTAAACTAACGTTCATGAAGGTCGCGCTCAAGGCAAAAGTGATTGAAATGGTTCGAACAGACTTTACCCAACTGCGAAACGGTAGTGATTTACTCAAGCGTGGCTTTGCCCGAATGCAACAGGGTGGCGTTATTATGGACGTCGTCGACCCTGATCAAGCCGCCATTGCCGAAGATTCCGGCGCTGTGGCTGTTATGGCGCTTGAACGAGTTCCTGCTGACATCCGCCGTGATGGTGGAGTCGCTCGCATGAGCCATCCTGACATGATACAAGGCATCCTTGACTGCACTTCCATCCCAGTGATGGCCAAAGCACGTATCGGCCACGAAGGTGAAGCACGTATCCTCGAGTCAATGGGGGTCGACATGGTCGATGAATCTGAAGTTCTCACTCCAGCCGACCCTTTCTTCCACATCAACAAAAACGATTACTCAATTCCGTTTGTTTGTGGAGCCACTGGACTTGGCGAAGCAGTTCGTCGAATCTATGAAGGTGCTTCCATGATTCGTACCAAGGGCGAGGCAGGAACCGGAAACCTGGTCGCTGCTGTAACTCACGCACGCCTGATTGACCAAGAGATTCGACAAATCCAATCGTTGGACGATGCAGGCTTGGAAAAAGTTTCGAACATTATTGTTGATCGTTACCGTGTTCTTGCTGACACCTCCGAACTACCAGGACATTATCCAATGACGCCGTTTGGAGCCATAGACGACAACATGAACAATGACATTCTCGAAATTCTTAACCAGGTCAAGAACATGGAAAGACTTCCCGTTGTCACGTTTTCTGCTGGAGGCATCGCTACGCCTGCCGACGCATCTCACATGATGCGATTAGGAATGGATGGAATTTTCGTCGGCTCAGGAATCTTCAAGTCATCCGATCCAAAAACGATGGCTGACGCAATTGTTCTTGCGACTGCACACTATGATGATGCATCAAAGGTAACCGAAGCCATGGCTATGACGCTTGGCGACCCAATGAAGGGCGATGAACTTGAAACGCTGGAAGTCCGTATGGACCAGCGTGGCTGGTAATCACTCCAAGGGGTTGGAAATTCCCTCTTCTCCGAGGGCCCACTTGAGCGTCTTTACGACACCGTCCAGTGCCTTGTGATTTCGTGCGGCCTCTTTCATACCGTCCCTGTCCTCATTCCTTCGGCATTCTTCGAACCACACCTTCCACTCAGCACGCTTAGCCTCAGCTTTGTTGAGCATGTTTTCGATTTCTTCCCAAGTGCGGTCGTAACTTCGAACAGGTGTGCCACGAGATGACATATGGGGTGTGCGATAACCCAAGGTATTTGAGCCAAACGCCAACATGATTACTCAGGATTCGGGATTCGGCAATCTTTGAGAACGCTACCAGGCTTCAAAATCACACCATCACCAAGAATGACATTCTCTAACGAA
>Ga0213869_10003257_pt1 | contig 10842 bp, 9 predicted proteins | sample PICome_10_FD_160083 | JGI IMG/M metagenome (GOLD analysis project Ga0213869, IMG submission 160083) | Coastal seawater microbial communities near Pivers Island, North Carolina, United States - PICO132 | ecosystem: Environmental > Aquatic > Marine > Coastal | place: USA: North Carolina...
GAGTTTGCTCATCCAAACTTTCGTAAGGATAAGTTAAATCACCTAAATCATTTAAAGAAACTATTTTAGTATTATTATTTAAGTATGATTTTCTAATTCTTGCGTTCAATATTGTTGCTTCAAATCTTGGATTTGTTCCAATTAAAAAAATAAAATCAGATTCTTCAATTCCATTTATTGTTGAATTGAATAAATAGTTTTCCCTTTTACTTGTATCTACAAATCGATTATCAGATCGAGATTCATAATTTTGAATATCCAATGTTCGATCAAAAAATTCTTTAAAAATATAACTTGTTTCCATATTTGTTAGATCACCAACAAAACCACAAACTTTTTCTTTTGAAGTATTTTCAAACTTTGATTTAATAATTTTATAAACTTCTTCCCATGAAGCTTTCTCAAATTTTCCATTATATTTTATAAAAGGTGTGTCTAGTCTTTGATTTAATAAACCATCACAAGCATATCTTGTTTTGTCTGAAATCCATTCCTCATTAATATCTTCATTAATAATGGGTAATATCCTTTTTACCTCCCAATCATACGTATCAACTCTTATATTTGATCCAATTGCATCCATTACATCTATGGTTTCAGTCTTTTTTAGCTCCCAAGGTCTTGCTTCAAACACGTATGGTTTTGAAGTTAGAGCTCCTACCGGACATAAGTCAACTACGTTAGCTGAAAGTTCAGATTGCATTGATTGCTCAAGGTAAGTTGTTATTTGCATATCTTCACCTCTTCCAATTGCACCAATTTCAGGTACACCTGCAATTTCTGTTGCAAACCTTACGCAACGTGTACAGTGAATACATCTTGTCATTTGAGTTTTGATTAAAGGACCCATGTTTTTTTCAGGAACTGATCTTTTATTTTCTTTAAATCTTGATTTATCTACTCCATAAAACATAGATTGATCTTGAAGGTCACATTCACCACCTTGATCACACACTGGACAATCTAAAGGATGGTTGGCTAGTAAAAATTCCATTACTCCTTTTCTGGCTTTCTCGACAAATGCTGTATTAGTTTTAATGTTCATGCCTTCTGCTACAGGCATGGCACAAGAGGCAACAGGTTTAGGAGATTTTTCCATCTCAACTAGACACATTCGGCAATTTCCAGCTATAGAAAGTTTTTCATGATAACAAAACCTTGGAATTTCTGCTCCAGCTTTTTCACAAGCTTGAAGGACGGTTAAACCTTCTTCTACTTCTATATCAATATTATTTACTTTTAATTTAAGCATTTTTTTTATCTAATAAGTGTTGATCAACCAAATAAGGAATTGTATTTTTTTTCTCTACAATAAGATCTAAATTATTTCTTTTTTCTATTTCTTTTTTAAAATGTCTTAAAAGACCTTGCACCGGCCACGAAGATCCTTCTCCGAAAGCACATATTGTATGACCTGCAATTTGATTAGTGACATCTCCTAGCATCTCAACTTCATCTTTTGTCGCTTCTCCTTTTGCCATACGCTCTAGCATTCTCCACATCCAACCTGATCCTTCTCTACATGGTGTACATTGTCCACAACTTTCATGTTTATAGAACCTAGCAATTCTTGCCATACATTTAATAATGTCTTGATCTTTATTTATTACTACTATTCCTGCTGTACCTAATCCACTTTTTTCAGCCATTAAAGAGTCGAAATCCATAGTTAATGTCTCACATTTTTCTTTAGGTATTAAAGGCATTGATGAACCACCAGGTATTACAGCTTGTAAATTATCCCAACCTCCAATTACTCCACCTGCATGAATTTCAATTAAATCTTTTAATGGAATATTCATTTCTTCCTCAACATTACATGGGTTATTGACGTTTCCTGAAATACAAAAAATTTTTGTACCTGTATTTTTTTCTCTACCGAGTGAAGCAAACCATTTTCCGCCTCTTCTAAGAATGGTTGGAACAACAGCTATGGTTTCTACATTATTAATTATTGTCGGACATCCATATAACCCTATTAAAGCTGGGAAAGGTGGCTTTAATCTGGGTTGGCCTTTTTTTCCCTCGATACTTTCTAGTAATGCTGTTTCTTCACCACAAATATATGCGCCTGCACCATAATGAATATAAATATCTAAATCCCATCCAGTTCCAGCTGCATTTTTGCCAATTAATTTTTTTTTATAGGCCTCGTCTATTGCTACTTGAAGTTTTTGACCGTCAACAAAATATTCTCCTCTAATATAAATATAACAAACATGAGCTTGAACTGCGTAAGCAGCGATCAAACATCCTTCTATTAATTTATGAGGTTCGAACCTTAAAATATCTCTATCTTTACATGTACCAGGCTCAGACTCGTCACCGTTAATAACAAGATAATGTGGTCTTGATCCTACCTCTTTAGGAGCAAAAGACCATTTTAATCCTGTAGGAAATCCAGCACCTCCTCTACCTCTAAGTTGCGAGTCTTTAATCTCATTAATTATCCAATCTCTTCCTTTTTCAGTTAATTCTTTAGTATTTACCCAATCACCTCTTTTTTGAGATGAAGAAACGTCTGTATCCATATCATTATATAAGTTTTGAAAAATTCTATCCTGATCTTTAAGCATTTTTTAAATCCATTAATGTTTTTCTATTATTTTCAGGTTCATTATTAACACGTCCTCTATAAGAGCCTGGTTTTGGTGTTTCACCATTTAAAATTTTATCTAATATTTCTAAAGTTTTTTCTTTATCAAGATCTTCATAATAATCATCATTAATTTGCATCATGGGTGCATTTACACAAGCTCCAAGACATTCAACTTCCATCCATGAACAACTCTTATTACTTGATAATTCATTTTCATTATGAGAGATTTTTTCTTTACATGCTTCAACTAGTTTATTAGCTCCTCTAATCATACATGGTGTTGTTGTGCACACTTGAACAAAGTATTTTCCAACAGGAGATAAATTGTACATAGTATAAAAAGTGGCAACTTCATAAACTTTTATGTAGGGCATCTCTAAAAATTTAGCGATATATTTCATTGCAGCCAAAGGTATCCAATTATTATTTTGTCTTTGAGCTATATAAAGCAAAGCCATCACAGCACTTTGTTGTTTGCCTTCAGGATATTTAGAAACAATAATTTTAGCGGCTTCTAAAGATGAGGAATTAAACTCAAAAGTTTCAGGTTGTTCTTTTGCAGGTCTTCTTAAACTCATCTATCAACTTCTCCAAAAACTATATCCATTGAACCTAATACAGCTGGTACATCGGCTAACATATGACCTTTTATTAAATAATCCATAGATTGTAAGTGTGAAAATCCAGGTGCTCTAATTTTACATTTATATGGTTTGCTTGATCCATCAGAAATTAAATACACACCAAATTCTCCTTTGGGAGCTTCTACGGCAGTGTAAATTTCATCTTTTGGTACCCTGTAACCTTCAGTGAAAAGTTTAAAATGATGAATTAAAGCTTCCATAGATTGTTTTATATCTTTTTTAGATGGTGGGCTTATTTTACCATCTAAAGATTTTATTGGTCCTTTTTCCATTTTTGCTAAACATTGTTTTATAATAAAAACACTTTCTTTCATTTCTTCAATTCTACATAAATATCGATCATAACAATCTCCATTTTTGCCAACAGGGATTTTAAATTCTAGTTGATCATAACAATCGTATGGTTGTGACTTTCTTAAATCCCAAGGAACACCTGAGCCTCTAATCATCACACCAGAAAAAGAATAATCTAAAGCATCCTGTTTAGATACAATTCCAATATCAACATTTCTTTGTTTAAAAATTCTATTATCAGTTAATAGGGTTTCTAGATCTTCAATAATTTTAGGGAATGTCTCACAAAACTTTCCGATATCATTTTCTAAACCACGTGGCAGATCTTGGTGAACACCACCAGCTCTAAAATAATTGGCATGCAGTCGTGAACCTGAGGCTCTTTCATAGAAAGTCATAAGAGTTTCTCTTTCTTCAAAACCCCATAAAGAAGGAGTTAAAGCACCAACGTCTAATGCTTGTGTAGTTACATTTAAAATATGACTTAATATTCTTCCTATTTCACAAAAAATTACTCTTATATATTGTGCTCTAATTGGTACATCGATATTCAATATTTTTTCAACAGCAAGGGCAAAAGCATGTTCTTGATTCATTGGTGCAACATAATCTAATCGATCAAAATAAGGTACTGCTTGCATATAGGTCTTATTTTCAATTAACTTTTCAGTTCCTCTGTGAAGTAAACCTATGTGTGGATCAGCTTTTTCAACAACTTCACCATCAAGCTCTAAAATCAATCTTAGAACACCATGTGCTGCAGGGTGTTGGGGGCCAAAATTTAAATTTAAATTTTTAATTTTTTTTGTCATTATTTTCAATTTCTTCTTTGATATATTTCGTACCTTCCCAAGGACTTTCGTAATCAAAGTTTCTGTAATTTTGCTCTAATTTTACTGGTTCACTAATGACTTTCTTCTGTTCCTCGCTATATCTAACTTCACTATGTCCTGTTAATGGAAAATCCTTCCTTAATGGGTGACCTTCAAAACCATAATCTGTCAATATTCTTCTAAGATCTGGATGATCTTTAAATGATACGCCATACATGTCAAAAACCTCTCTTTCCATCCAATTGGCGCCTGGATAGATGCTTGTTATTGATGGTATTAATTCGTTTTCATTTATTAAATAAGTTAAAATAATTCTTTGATTAAATTCATGACTTAGAAATAAATAAACCATTTTAAATCTTTGAGTATTTTCTGGGTAATCAACAACTGTAATATCAATTAGTTGTCTAAATTTTGTTTCCTGATTTGTTTTTAAGAAAAGTGTCACATCTATTAAATCATCTTTATCAATTTCAATGTACAACTGGTTGTGTTTAATATTGGTAGTATTAACTTTAGTAGTTAATTCTGAATTTATTTTTTTTTCTAGATCTTCTAAACTATTCATAACTATCTAATAAACGATCCTTTGTTTCTTATTTTTTTTTGAAGTTGAAGTATACCGTATAATAAAGCTTCAGCGGAGGGTGGACATCCTGGTACATAAACATCGACAGGTACAATTCGATCACAGCCTCTAACTACAGAGTATGAATAATGATAATAACCACCGCCATTTGCACAACTACCCATTGATATCACGTACCTTGGTTCGGGCATTTGATCATAAACTTTTCTTAAAGCTGGAGCCATTTTATTTGTAAGAGTGCCAGCAACAATCATTACATCAGATTGTCTTGGCGACCCTCTTGGTGCAGCTCCAAATCTTTCTAAATCATATCTTGGCATTGCAGTTTGCATCATCTCAACAGCACAACATGCAAGACCAAAAGTCATCCAATGTAATGAACCTGATCTAGACCAGTTTATTAAATTATCTAGTGAAGTTGTAATAAAACCTTTTTCACTAAAATCTTTGGCCAGTTGTTTAAATTCTTCAGGGACTTGATCTATTTTATTATTCATTATAACTAATTTTTATTCCCAATCTAGAGCACCTTTTTTCCATTCATAAATAAAACCAATCGTAAGTATGAATAAAAAAATCATCATAGAAGAAAACCCTAATATGCCAATATTACCGAGTGAGATTGCCCAAGGAAACAAGAATGCAATTTCTAAATCAAAAATAATAAATAAAATAGCAACTAAATAAAATCTAACATCAAATTCCATTCTAGAGTCTTCGAATGGTTCAAATCCACACTCATAAGCAGATAATTTTTCTGGGTCAGGTTTTTTTGGCGAAAGTATAAAGTTTACAACTACAAAGGCACAACTGAGCCCTAGTGCTATAATTAGAAATAATATAATTGGTAAGTAATCTTTTAAAAATTCAGATAACATGGAAATCTATATACCAGTTTTTATCCTTTGTTGAAGGGCTGATACGTCACATTTTAATTGATATTAACAGAATAAATCAAGAAAAGTGGCGGGAGTGAAGGGACTCGAACCCTCGACCTATCGCGTGACAGGCGATCGCTCTAACCAACTGAGCTACACCCCCACTTTAGTTATTTTGGTGGGTAGTAAAGGACTCGAACCTTTGACCCCCTCGGTGTAAACGAGATGCTCTACCAACTGAGCTAACCACCCTAAAACAAGGCTACTTATTACATCAACAGTTTAATAAAGTAAATTAATTATTATTGAATACTAGCTTGAGATTTATCGTCTTTTTTAGATATATCAACCTCTACCCACTCAGTTCTTTTAAGTTCTTTCGTTAAAGCAACTTTTAAAACCTGATCAGCATGTTCAACTGGAGTTATCTTTATATCATCAATAATTTTTTTAGGCATATCAACCAAATCTTTTTCATTTTCTTTTGGAATTAATACTTCTTTGATCCCTGCTCTATGAGCAGCTAATAGTTTTTCTTTTAATCCACCAATTGGTAATACTTGTCCTGTTAAAGTAACCTCACCTGTCATTGCAACATCTCTTCTAACTGGAATTCCAGTAATTGATGATACAATAGAAGTTACCATTCCAATTCCTGCAGATGGACCATCTTTAGGTGTAGCTCCTTCAGGAACATGAATATGAAAATCTTTCTTTTCAAATAATGGAGGAATAATTCCGTATTCTAAACATTTGGATCTTACAAAAGATTTAGCAGCTTTAACAGACTCTTGCATAACATCTCCAAGTTTTCCTGTAATTTGCATTCTACCTTTACCAGGCATTGTTACAGTTTCAATTTTTAAAATCTCTCCACCGTATTCAGTCCAAGCTAAACCTGTTACAATCCCAACTCTATTTTCTGCTTCTAGTTCACCAAATTTAAATTTAGCTACACCAAGAAAATCAGATAAGTTTTTATTATTTATGTTTACCTCTTTTTCTTCACCAGCAACTATTTTTTTAACAACTTTTCTAGCTAGTTTTGAAATTTCTCTTTCTAGATTTCTAACTCCAGATTCTTTTGTGTAACCTCTAATAACTTCTTTGATAATATCATCATCTACTTTCATTTCTTTATCTTTCACACCATTGTCTTTAATTTGTTTGGGTAAAAGATATTTATTAGCAATACTAATTTTTTCATCTTCTGTGTAACCGGCAAGTCTGATTACTTCCATTCTATCTAACAGTGGAGGTAAAATATTTAAAGTGTTCGCAGTTGTTACAAACATTACATCTGAAAGATCATAATCAACTTCTAGGTAATGATCATTAAATGTAGTGTTTTGCTCAGGATCTAGAGCTTCTAATAAAGCAGATGAAGGATCTCCTCGATAATCATTTCCAATTTTATCAATTTCATCCAATAAAATTAATGGGTTTTTTGTACCTGCTTTTTTCATCATTTGGATTATTTTTCCAGGTAATGATCCAATGTAAGTTCTTCTATGACCTCTAATTTCTGCTTCATCTCTCATTCCGCCAACAGACATTCTTACAAACTCTCTGTTAGTAGCTTTTGCAATAGATTTTCCTAATGAAGTTTTACCAACACCAGGGGGTCCAACTAAACATAAAATTGGTCCTTTAATTTTTTCCATTCTTTTTTGAACAGCAAGAAATTCTATTATTCTCTCTTTAACTTTTTCAAGACCAAAGTGGTCTTTATCTAAAATATTTAAAGCTTTTGTTAAATCAATATCAACTTCACTTTTCTTATGCCATGGAAGTTCAGTCATCCAATCTAAGTAATTTCTAACAACAGTAGCCTCTGCTGACATTGGACTCATATTCTTTAACTTTTTTAACTCTTGTAAGCATTTCTTTTCAATTTCTTTAGGCATTTTTGCTTTAGTAATAGCTTTATTGAGACTAGTTGTTTCATCTTTACCATCTTCAATTTCACCTAATTCTTTTTGAATAGCTTTTAATTGCTCATTTAAATAATATTCTCTTTGAGTTTTCTCCATTTGAGTTTTAACTCTTCCTCTAATTCTTTTTTCAACACCAATAATGCTTGTTTCATTTTCCATTATTTTAATAATGGCGTTTAGTCTTTTCTTAACATCAACTGTTTCAAAGATTTGTTGTTTCTCAGAAATAGTTGCGTTTATATGAGACGCTATATTGTCTGCAATCTGAGATGGATCTTTTAATTGTTTGATAGTATTAATAGTTTCACTTGAAACTTTTTTGTTAATTGAAGTTAATTTTTCTAATCTTCTTAATGCAGTTGCTGCAAGCGGATATAAATCTTCATCTTTGGTTACAACATCATTATAATGAGCATATTCACAAGTTATAAATTTTTCATTATCTTTAAAATCTAGTATTTTTACTCTCTTAATACCTTCAACTAATACCTTTACTGTTCCATCTGGAAGTTTTAAAAGTTGAAGTATACTTCCTTCACATCCATACATAAATATGTCAGTTTTTTTAGGATCATCAATTTCTGAGTTTTTTTGAGTAACTAGAATTATCTTTTTATCTTTTTTCATTACTTCATTTAAAGCTGAAATAGATTTATCTCTTCCAACAAAAAGTGGGATTACCATACTTGGAAACACAACGATGTCTCTTAATGGTAACAATGGCAATGTGATTTTAACATCCATGACCTTAATATGGATATTATATATTATATTGCAATAGGTTTTTATTAGTTATTAAGGATATTAAGCCGCTGAAGGCTTATTTGACTTTGCTTTACTGTCTCCTTTAGCATGAACCAATATAGGTTGAGACTGTCCTCTTGCGGCACCTGCGTCAACTATAACTTCTTCAATGTTATCTTGACTCGGTAAATCGTACATAGTTTTTAATAAAATATTTTCTAAGATTGATCTTAAACCTCTTGCACCTGTTTTTTTCTTAATTGCTTTTTGAGCAATTTCTTTTAATGCATTTTCTTTGAAAGTTAATTTTGCTCCATCAAGTTTGAATAACTCTTGATACTGTTTGGTTAAAGAATTTTTAGGTTCTTGTAAAATTTTAATTAATGATTTCTCATCTAAATCTTCCAGAGTCGCAATCATAGGTAATCTTCCAATAAATTCCGGAATTAAACCAAATTTTAATAAGTCTTCAGGCTCTAGTGTTTTCATCCACTCGCCAGTTTTTTTATCTTGTGTATTTTTAACATCTGCGCCAAAACCAATTGATGTTCCTTTGTCTCTTTGAGATATAATTTTATCAAGGCCTGCAAATGCACCTCCACAAATAAATAATATATTTGTAGTATCAACTTGTAAAAATTCTTGTTGGGGATGTTTTCTTCCTCCTTGAGGTGGAACACTTGCAACTGTTCCTTCCATAATTTTTAATAATGCTTGCTGAACACCTTCACCAGATACATCTCTAGTTATAGAAGGGTTTTCAGATTTTCTGCTAATTTTGTCAACTTCATCTATGTAGACAATTCCTCTTTGAGCTTTCTCAACGTTGTAGTCAGAAGCTTGTAATAATTTTAAAATGATATTTTCAACATCTTCTCCAACATAACCTGCTTCTGTCAAAGTTGTTGCATCAGCCATTGTAAATGGAACATCTAGTATTCTTGCTAAAGTTTGAGCTAATAATGTTTTACCACATCCAGTAGGACCTACTAAAAGAATATTTGATTTTGCAAGCTCAACATTTTTGCTAGTTTTGCTTTCATAATTTAATCTTTTATAATGATTGTGAACGGCAACAGATAAAACTTTTTTTGCATGAGGTTGACCTATTACGTAATCATCTAAAACTGCACAAATTTCTTTTGGTGATGGAAGACCATCTTGATGTTTTACAAAAGTATCTTTGCTTTCTTCTTTGATGATGTCCATACACAATTCAACGCACTCATCACAAATAAAAACTGTAGGGCCAGCAATTAATTTTCTTACTTCATGTTGGCTCTTTCCACAAAAAGAACAGTAAAGAATATTTTTATTATTAGTTGTCATAATTTTTTAAACGAATCAATTAAGTTACCTTATTATAGATGACTCATACTAATCAAGTTTGGATTGTATCACATCCAATATGTTGTGGTTTAGGATCTTTTTTCTACTACTTCGTCTATCAAACCAAAGTCTTTAGCTACTTCTGCTGTCATAAAGTTATCTCTCTCTAAAGCAGATTTGACTTCGTCTACAGTTTTACCTGTATGCTTGGAGTAAATTTCATTTAATCTTTTTTTAAGTGATGATACTTCGTTTGCATGTATTTCAATGTCTGTCACTTGACCTTGAAAACCTGCTGATGGTTGATGAACCATTACACGTGAATTTGGAAGAGAAAACCTTTTACCTTTTGTTCCAGCTGCAAGTAAAAATGAACCCATCGAAGCTGCTTGACCAATACACAAAGTTGAAATATCAGGTTTAACGTATTGCATGGTATCATAGATACCGAGACCTGCAGTAACAAGTCCTCCTGGACTGTTAATATACAAATAAATTTCTTTTTTAGGATCTTCTGCTTCAAGAAACAATAATTGAGCTGTAACCAATGATGCAACATTATCATTTATCTGACCTGTTAAAAAAATTATTCTTTCTTTTAAAAGTCTTGAATAAATGTCATATGCTCTTTCACCTTTATTAGATTGTTCCACTACCATTGGAACTAAAGTGTTCATATGTTCAGATAATTTTGTTGTCATAAGTTGATTCGTATTACTTATACAACTTGAGATTACTTTTTGCTAACTTTTTTTGCTACAGGCTTAGATTTAGATGCTTTTGTTGAAGGTTTTTTTTTATCTGCAGATTTTGTTTTAGCTTCTTTTTTTGTTTCTTTTTTCTTTTCATCTTTTCCGTGATCATGATTATGGTCGTGATTATGGTCATGTTTATGAGCTTCTTTTAAAATCTTTTCAGCTTCTTCTTTGGAAATTTCTTTTTTATTCGGTTTAGATTTTTCTTTAATTAAATTTAAAATCTTTTCTTCATAAACA
>Ga0213869_10003263_pt1 | contig 10825 bp, 9 predicted proteins | sample PICome_10_FD_160083 | JGI IMG/M metagenome (GOLD analysis project Ga0213869, IMG submission 160083) | Coastal seawater microbial communities near Pivers Island, North Carolina, United States - PICO132 | ecosystem: Environmental > Aquatic > Marine > Coastal | place: USA: North Carolina...
TTGGCGTCACTGCCCTTTGGAAAAATTCCCGATCGTCGGGATTTTGGGCGCATGGGGGAGGTGGAGCGCGTGCGTTACTGGCGCCACTGTGTCGATCAATCGAAGCGCCTAGCCGACGAGTTTGAACAGCTTATTACCGGGGATGACCCACTGCGAGGCGCGGTGCATATTTAGGGAGCGATGTGCGGCAGTGAAGCTTGCAGGTCACGGGTTCGAGCGGTGCCTGGGTAGCTGAGATCGCGTGCAAAATTGCTCGCGGTGTCTTAGATAAACGCGCGTTATGCCGCCCCGGGCATGGCAAGCCCTTGAGAGATGGTTCAAAAGTCCTTAGCATGCGCTCCCCATGCCGGTGTAGCTCAGTTGGTAGAGCAGCGCATTCGTAATGCGAAGGTCGTAGGTTCGACTCCTATCTCCGGCACCAACCCTATCCCCCAAACCGTTTATTAGAACGTGCTCTCTAATTCCCTAGGAATAACCCTCACCCCGCCAGACCGCATAGTTACTTGTTCCGAATAAGTTTGTGGCTATGGTTTAGCAGTACCTGCAGTAGCGCCCCGCTGAACGATTCCTGACACAGCTTACCTCGACGGCGGCAACATACGACGAATCAACAGTAACAAGGGGAACGACATGACCAAAGCAAGCAGCGCTAACAAAGGTAATGTGGGAACAGGCGCGACCGGGTCCAACCGCAGCAACAAGTGAAGCGTCGATTCTTTCTGGATGTTGTAATCTGCGAGCGTGCGTCCATCTTCAAGTTGTTTGCCCGCAAAGACTAACCTTTGGTCTTCGGGCGGAATGCCTTCCTTATCTTGAATCTTGGCTTTGACGTTCTCGATGGAATCTGACGGCTCCACCTCAAGGGTGATGGTTTTGCCTGTTAAGGTCTTGACGAAAATCTGCATCGCCAGTGCGTCGATCGGCATTAGTAGTGCCAAGGACACCAGCGCGGCCGCAGTAATTCGTGATCCCATTCAGTTCTCCGTTTTCCCACAGGCCACCATACACCAAAAGATATCCAAAGCCCCGTCAGCGCACCGTGGGGCTAAGGCAGGATTGGCTGCAAGGTAGCCATAGCGTTCCTGTAGCTTCCTATCCGTTAATGTTACTCCCAACATTATTTGCGCACACCTAATATTCGGCGGCTTCTGTATCGGAATACCCTGTCTGGGTGCGCCGCATCCGTTCAGCTGGTGTCTGTCTTGGAACGGCCCGTGTGGCTCTCAGATCCTGCGTAGGCCATCATTCTTCGCGCTTTCACGTTTCAAAAACGCGATTTGATCAAAGACCCTGTCTGTCTCTGGGGAGAGCCAGGTTTTTCAGTGGGGTGGGCCATTTGCTGTCGATGTTGGGTCTTCAGCCATAATTTTACGAAGCTGAGCATCGAGCCAGTAAAGCTCGTAGTCATTTGCGAACTTCCTTATTGCCGACATCGGTTTGCCGGGCTGGATGGATAAAATCGAGCAAATAAAGAAAACGAAGATGGACCCGATGCTCCAGCTCGCAACCAAGGACATCGATAAGTCCCGCCTGCAGTTGAGCGGCCTGCAAAGCGACAAAGGTACTCACACAAAGAAAGGTTTCTTTGCCAAAAAGAAAAGCGATGCGATGAAGCACATCGGATTGAGCTGACCGAGCAGGCAACATCACGCTGTAGTCTGGAGCGGATCATAAACTAGAGGTCTGGGCTCAGTTCAAGCGTCCGACTTTTTTGGTTTGCTCAACTAGCGGCCAAACACGCTCAAAGTCGTCATCACCTAGCGAAGTACGAGGCCCCAGTTCTTCATCATGAAAAGCCAGCTCGGAAAAAACATTGGCTTCAGATAGGCTAAACCAAGCTCTACGAGGAGTAACATTGGTTGCGGACTCTAAACGCTTGATGACGGACTGTTGGTAGTGGTCCGCCAACTAGGGCGGCAGCGGCCTTAGTTGATACCCGCCGCTAACCGTTCAAAAATTATAGCTAACCGTTAGGCCAAGCACCCGTTCTGCCAGAATGTTGGTTTGGGTATAAGAGCCGCCCGTTGCGGTGATGTCGTAGGCATCGGGCCCTTGTTCATAGATCACCTCATCAGAATCGAGGAGGTTTTTAACCCATAAGCCAATATCCCATTGCCTGCCACTATGCCTTAGGCCGCCATACACGTTGACCATGTGATAATCATCGAAGCTGCCCCGCGTTATGCCTAGCCCTGCAGAGGCGTCGGTATTGTCTCGCTCATCGGTGTACTTGTAGAGCCCACGCAGATACCACTCATTAGAGCCCGCTGGGATAAAATACTCAGACTGTAACGATACCGATAGCTCCGGCTCGCCGCCTAAAGATTCACCCCCGATATCACAGAACCCTAGCACTTCACCGGGTGCTCTATCGTTGCAGGGCGCCTGTGCGCCGCTATCCCACTCCCCCTTGGCATAAGCCAGCGCACCACCGGCACTCCACCGGTCGCCTAGAAGAATTTGGCCCTCGAGTTCTATGCCCCAAATGTTGGCATCACCGTTATAAATCAGACCACCTGAAATGGCATTTGGATTACCGGCATCGTCCAAAACCTGAACACCACGGACAAACCCAAAATATCCGTCAAACATTTGGTAATAAAGGGCGCCATTTAATGCGGCTCGACCGTCGAGGTAACGGCCCTTAAAGCCTACTTCAAGAGCATTACTTGACTCTTCGTCATGCAGTACGTCTGCCTCGCCGTTGGGTAACAATGCAACAGCCGGCGTTGGATTAATTGAAATACCGCTTGGCCGATAACCGCGGTTATAGGCAGCGTAGACAGTGGTATTTTCTGTCCAGTTATGGCGTAAGGTTAGCGAGCCTGTTATCGCATCCTCCTTGGTGTTTTTATATTGGTCGCTAATGCCTTCAATGGGAAACGCTGCGGCAATACCACCCTCAACGATGTCAGCAATAGGGACTAAGGCTGCCGGTAAATAATTTGTTGCCCCAAAAAACACGTCAGCGGCGCGGTAAGAATCATATTCTGTCCAGCGAAGACCCGCCTCTAGTGTGGTGCGATCGCTCAGGTGAAATTCATTGAACGTGAAAAAGGCCAGCTCATCGCGAGTCACGGGGATAGCCCCTACACTAGAAAAGCTAATGTTCAGGGGCGGTGCCACAACTGAGTTTGAGGTGAAACTGGTCTCGGTATCTTGATCAAGATAAAAAACACCAATCATCCAGTCCCATACATCATTTCCCGATGAAGACAGTCGCAGCTCTTGGCTTAGCGTTTCTGCCTTGGTGATGGAGTTCTGATTCGTAGTGGCTTCATCAATGCTTGAAGGGTCGCCATCGAGGGTGATGTAGTTTGCCCGATCATTTTCCTGAAATGAATTTTTAGTGCTCTCGTTGTAACCGGTCACTGACATAAGGTCCAAATTGCCCAGTTGCCAGTCAAAACGCAGGTTATAGAGATCATAGTCTAGCGTCGCACCTTCATTGGAGTTAGCGAAGCCGACTCTGTCGCTAGCGCTAACAGTCGGTCTAATGCCTAGAGCATCAGTGCCTCGAAGCGCAGAAGGTCGCCGGGTATCGCGATCGTAGTATTGGTAAACAAAATTTGATTTTAGGTTTTCCGTCATCTGCCATGTAGCACTCAAACGCAAGGAAGAGACCTCGTCTTCAGGGTCGTCAAAGCCGGTTGTCGTGTTCGTGACGTCATTGGAGTTGTTTGTATCATAGACTCCTGCCACTCGAGCGGCGAAGACGCCATCAACCAGTGGGGCGCCATAAGCAAACTGAGCGTTGATCCCATCATTATCGGCGACGGAGGCCTGAATACTGCCACTAGCCTCTGTGAGGCTGGCGTCGCGGGTTACCAGGTTGATTGAGCCACCAGGAGAAGTACGACCCTGCAGGGTGCCCTGGGGGCCACGCAGTATTTCGACTCGTTCCATGTCGTATAACCGACCGAAAGCGATATCGCTTCTAACGACCTGGTCATTCCAAAACACCGACACCACACTACTGGCGCCGGACTCTGGGTCAGTGCTAATGCCACGTAGAGAAATGCTGTTATTGCGAGCATTGGGGACACTGAGCGTCAGCCCAGCTGTTTGCAGTTCAAGATCCTTAAATTCAAAGGCTTTGAGTCGATCAATTGAAGCCCCAGTCAATACATTAACGGTGCCTGAGATATCCTGAATCGTGGACTCGCGTTTGGTGGCTGTGACCACAACCTCTTCAAGTACAAGGTCTTGAGCCATAGCAGGAGAAACTATTGAAGCAACCGCCAGGGCCAGTACACTTGATGGACCAAGTTTTGTTGTCGATTCATTGTTGGACATAGGAATGTCTCCCGTAACGTCCAGTGCGTCGAGCCACACCGGATCAGTTGATTATTATTATCTGTCGCTCACAACGATCCAGGCACCAATAAACCGGGGCTTTTACGTCGCTTCATACTTTAACGTATCACAACACTAACAATTTCACCCCTTAACGGTCACCCTGTTGTTATAGTCCATTTTGTTTTAAGAGCCGAAGCTCACTGAACCCAAGCGGAGACTGTTTCAGACCTATCGTCAGATTCCTTTTGTCAGCGGGTCAGCTGGATGGAAATCGTTGGCGTTTCAGGACACTCTTGGCGACAAAAACCTAGGGGCGACCAGACCAATGAATCCACTTACCCTCATTCAGCAGGCTTGCTGCGTGGTGCTATTAGGCTTGCTGTCTCCGATTGTGGCAGCGTCAAACCTCCCTCCGGCCAACCCTTATCTGGCCGATTCCAATTATGCAATGGCTCACGGTGACCCTGCCCAACAGGATGCATTGCCACAGTCGGGACCCATCGATAGATCACGATCTCTCGGGCAGAGTGAAATTCAATACACGCATACCGGACCCGCATTTTTTGGGATATTGACGTCCGGCGAGTACGCTGATGACAAGCGGGTCTTTTGGGGTAATGGCCTCGATCGCATTGTTAAGCTGGACTACGACTCTCAGGCAATTGTCTCTGAGTATTTCTTTCCGGATAGCGAGATCTACACGCAACAGCGCGCCGAAGAATCGATAAGGGCATTCGATGCCGATAATGACGGTCTATTTGCGCTGGTTCATGGTTTTCGTGAGGCTCAAAAACTACGCAGCCTATCCAAACTTTACACGCTTCTCGATCGAGACCACGTCTACTACATAGGGAGCAAAACCGGCCTGATTACGGCTTACGGTGATGCAGATCCCAATAACTCCCGATCCCCCATTGTTAAACTGCGCGAATTTCAGTTACCCGAAAACGTGACCGGACCCGTCATGGGGCTTTCGATGACTTACGACGGCTGGTTAATCGTTGCCACTGAACATGGGTATATTGCGGCGATCAGTCGCGATTTTACTAAACACCATGTGATCCGTTTGAACTACGCTGAGGGTGCTGAAAACAAGGCGACTAAACCTACCGGTTACGGCTGGATACGCAATGCCTTTGCCATCGACAGGCGTGGTGGTATTTACATCGCGTCGCAAGATCATATGCACAAAGTGGTGTGGACGGGCCAGGAGCTCAGTCGTCAGGAAAAGGACGGCGCCTGGACCTCGGGGTATCTTAATGAATGGGGTCATGGGACGGGTGCCACGCCGTCCCTGATGGGATTTGAAGAAGAAGACCAGTTTGTGGTGATCACTGACGGTCAGGACCAAATGAACGTGGTGTTATTTTGGCGTAATGAAATTCCCAATGAGTGGCAGGGGCTTGAGGGCGCACCCAACCCACGAATAGCCGGTCAGATTAAGGTAACAATGGGTGATCCGTTGCTCACATCTATCCAGTCGGAGCAGTCTGTTGTTGTGGCCGGTTACGGGGCCTTGGTGGTTAACAACCGGCCTCGAAATATACCCTGGTACCTACCCGAACGTGCCGTTGGGTTGCTAGCGGGTTATCTGGGAAGTAACACCAAACACCAGCCTTACGGTGTGCAAAAGTTTGAGTGGAACCCCATTTCTCAGCGGCTCGAGGAAAGCTGGGTCAATAGGGAAGTTAGCTCTCCCAGCTGCGTACCTATTGTGGGCATTGGGTCAGATACCACCTATCTGATTGGTGCGAGGAAGAACCAATGGACTCTCGAAGCACTGGACTGGACCACCGGGGAAAACAAGTTCCACTATGTAATTGGTGGCCAGCGCTACAACGTTATGTACTCGGGCACCCTTATCGATATGGATGGTCGTATACATTATGGGACACCCTGGGGGCGAGTACGACTAACGCCTCAGTCGCAGTAACGCACACCGTCTTTTACAGCGTGGCCTTTACTCGAGTCGCTGTTTTGACGGCGCCTCAGGTGCTGCCATGGTCCAGGCCTGGCCCCTCAGTCCTTAATGCATACCCCGTAGGACCACCAGCGCTGTGAGCAGTTGTACTCGAGCCTGCCTCGGGCGCCATGCTGCCAGTCAAGTACCCTTAGAATTGTCGGTGTCGGTGCCATACCGGTAGTGCCATGATCTTGCAGTTCTTCCAACGGTATTGGATAGCCCGCCCAGTCACGCGGCGCGCGCCACCCCGGCGGTGGAACAAGCTGCGAGCGAGTGCCATTGATCGGATACAGTGCACGCCAGTCGAGTATTGCCTTACTTAGATTCTCAACAATATCGGGATAAACGGCCGCCAGATTGTTGTATTCGTAAGGGTCGTCAGAAATTTTGAACAGATAGTTAGTGACAGTGATTGCTATTTGTTCCTGCTGCACCTCCTGCACCAACTTCCATTCCTCATTAAAGGCAGCAAAATTGAAGTTGCCATAAATAGGAATTTCAGAGCCGAATATAAGTGGCGCGTCCAAGGGTACCTCTGCTCCCGATTTTAACGCGGGCCACATGTTCCTGCCGTCGAGTGCAAAGCTGTTCCCTGGCCTGACATCGGCTGCGTCCGCTATAGTCGGGAAAACATCCATAACGCTCATAATTTGATCAAATATTTGACCAGGCTCCAGCATGGCAGGCCAGCGCATTAGGGAGGTGACTCGTATGCCGCCTTCAAAGGTCTCTCCCTTACCGCCGCGTAGCGGTGCGTTATTTGCGCCGCCGTAAGAGTAAGCCGCCCCACCATTGTCACTAAAAAACAAGACAATCGTATTGTCTGCAATACCCTCCTGGTCCAGCGTGTCCAAAACGCGACCGATAGCTTGGTCCATGGCATCAACCACAGCGGCGTACATAGGTCTGGCGCTCGGTTGGAGCATCACTTTTGAAATAAGGCGCGTGTCGTCGGTTTGCCGAGAACGGGCCAAGGGTAAATCGGTTTCAATATTTTTGTATTTGTCTTGGAGTTCCACCGGCGCGTCCAGAGGCGTATGGGGGGCGATAAACGGCATATAAACGAGGAAAGGCCGTTCGCGGTCGCGTTCGCGAATGTACCTAGAGACTTCATCAGCGAGGAGGTAAGTTTCGTAGCCTTGGTCATCTATGGATACGCCATTACGCTGAAAGTCCTTGCCACCCTGATTGGAAAAAGGGGGATAAAACCCCACTTCAGTGTGCAGATGACCATAAAAGTGTTCGAATCCCCGGTTATTGGGGTGATAGGTCATCTGAGCGTGCCCCAGATGCCATTTACCGACGATTGCCGTCTGGTAACCCGCCGCTTGAAAAGTTTCAGGCATGAAATGCTCATCGGGGTGAACGCCAATATTATCCCAGGGAAAAATCACTCCGTAGGCCACACCAAGTCGAATGGGGTCACGCCCTGTCATTAGGGCAGCGCGGGTAGGTGAGCAAATGGGTGTGGTGTAAAAACGATTCAAACGTACGCCCTGTTGCGCCAAGAGATCGAGGGAGGGCGTATCAATGTTGCCGCCATGATACCCAACATCGGCCCAACCCAGATCGTCAGCGACCATGATCAAAATATTGGGTTTTTGTGGTGTGGCTGACGCCGGTGCGCCAAGAATGACGCACAGAAGCAACAGGGCTGTAAGGAGTTGCGATACGTTTGATCTTTTATGAGTCATTGAGGCAGTCCACAGGTCCTGTGATGAATTTGGAGGTTGTAAAAACCTCGCGTTAAGTAAGGTCGGGCAGCAGGTGCTAAACGCCGTGACAAGAAAATTCGCCTATGACTTCTCTGCTTGCTACTGCGCCGTCTGCCTGTCCGTGCAGAGCCCCAGAAATGTTATACCCGCTTCTGATTCGGTTACCGTAATTGTTAGCCTGCAGTTTCTCACGTAATTTGGAGTAAGGGGTGCTGAGCCGCATTACCTCATGCTTATTATGGTTGGCTTAGTGGGCCTATTCGGTTTTCGCAGCCTCAAGGTTTAAACTGCGGTCGACTTGATTTTGCGTATTAGGCAGGAGATGACGTATGCACACCTCAAAGCGGTCAATTATTATGTCGATAAGGTGGCCAGCGATCGTGATCGTGATGTGGGCAGGGCAATGGTTGTTTCTACCACTGACCTATGTCCAACATGAATATTTTACCGCTTTTTTAGCGGGTTGCGTGGTTACGACGAGTGCGATTGCTGCATTCACAGTACACCTTTCGCTTCAGGACCGTCGTAAGCAGCGGCTTTGGAAGGGGGCGTTGTGGGTGGCTGAGGGTGAGGAGTGGCAAGGGCCGTACTGTACGCCCTGTCATGAGCGAGGCACTTACGCGCTTATGGACCAATACGCGTGTTGCAATAAGCCCGTCTGTGAATACCGCATACCCGTTGTCGAGCACCCGCCGACCAAACCGCCCACGGCAAAAAGCTAAATTCACTCACGCGCCATTCGGCATCGCATGACGTCTTTGGCGTCAGCCACCACATAATAAGGAACATGCCAGGGCAGGGCCGCTAGGGGGCGAGCAGGATTTCTGTAAGCTGCCTTTGACAGCACAGCGCAAAATTCAGGGGAGATAACCACGTTGCCAACAGACTGTCGTTTAAAGCTTGCTCAGTTCCACCCGGTTTTTATTGAGGGAATGGGCAGCTACGATGAGCGTAGGCCAGATGTGGTGGCCGATCACATCACCGAACAGCTTACCAAGCATTGGGCAAAAAAACCGCCGGGGAAACCTCTGATTATTATGATTCAAGGCGACCCTGTCGCTGCTAGGGGTATTTCAGCGATTACGCCTTTGGTCGCAAATCACCTTGGCATCGCACGATGCCTAGTCTGTCTTGATGATCACATCGCCGACTATCACTCGGCAAACGCTGACCGGGAAAATGTAGTGTTAGAGCTTCGTTACTCAGAACTGGTCCAGCAATTAGCGAACATGCAAACCGATCTTCCTCATGACATAGAGGCGGCTATCGATGAGCAACTAGCCCGCAAGAATCGACAACGTGAAGCCCGAGGTAAACCATTACTAGCAGACTATTTCCGTCCTTTCGCGCTGCTTCAGGAGGTTACAAAGGCGGCATGCGCCGGTCTATGTGGCGAGATTACGGTTATTCATACTTCTGCAGAAATCTCCGAATTCTCAGTCACCAGTTTTTTTACCGTGGGCCTAACATTAAAGCTCGTGAGTGCCGCTGATATGGTTAGTTTTGGATCGATCGACGGCAGTGATAGTGTGGGCGTTCTCTAGGGAAGGAGATGCTTGGTTTTGCCCTCAGATACCATCAGGGCTATTTTTCTCACTGTTATAAGGATTATCGAATGAAAGTTGTACTGCATGGTTTGTTATCTGTAACCCTACTCTTGTCGACCTTGGTCTTTGCTGATGGGCACACACCTTCAGAGGCTACTGTTAAAACCGCCATAGAGACCTATTGGGAGGCAAGAAATACGAGTGACGCTGAAACCGTCGCCGCGATGGAAAGCCAGACCGGCTTCTTCGGCACTAATTCAGACGGGAGCTTCCACAAGCCTATGTCTACGGCATCGGCCGACGACTGGGAAAAAAACATGGTTGGCAACAACGCCAATTTACGGGTGGTATATCCCGAGGCCACTGAGATCGCTGACGGGGTTGTTTATGCGCGTTACTACGCAGAAGGCGTGGTGGGCACCGATGGGAACGTTTCGCCCTACCGCACGCGCGTCACCAGTGTTTGGTTGAAAGAGAGTGATGGCGAGTGGCGTGTAAAATCCATGCACTTTTCGCCGGCTAATTACGGCGGCACTCACAAGACCCAAAGTTCCGACTTTGATGACTAAACCGCAGGCGTAATGAGAGCGATAAAGCCACCACAGCCCCGCCCAGCCGAAACTGGGCGGGGCGCAGTTACAGCCGTGGTGGCGTATTTATTTGCGCTGATCGCGTTGGTTTTTTCGGCAACATCTTTAGCCATTGATCCTGAAGTTGATGCGGAGATACGCGCATTGCTCGGCGCAGTCTCCAGCAGCGGGTGCGACTTTAAGCGCAACGGCACCTTGCATTCTTCAACAAATGCCGCAGAACACTTGGCACTTAAATACAGCCGTGGTGAGCGTTACGTTGCAACCACCGAAGACTTTATTAATCGCTTAGCGTCAAAAAGTTCATGGACGGGAAAGGCTTATGGGGTTGTTTGTCAGGGTGACGAAACGCCCAGTGGGGAGTGGCTTCATGCCCGGCTTTTAGAGCTCCGTACGGGCGGACCTGAATCCTGAGTACGTATTTATTATTTCTTTAGGCGGTACACCAAAGGGTTGGTCGATCAGTCTAGAAGTCAGCGGCAGATCATGCGGCGAATCGAGCCGTCGCCATTAAGCTCTGGCTGACAGTGTTGAATGCTAGTGGTCTTTGGTGGATTACCACCCGTGTGACTGCATGCGGCGCACATGAACACGATAATAACGCCTATGAGTATTTCTTGCCGGTAAGGCGTGCCCTTAGCCTTTGGTGTCTGAGTAGCAGTCATTAGTGCTTCCAAGTAGGGTCGGTCCAGCAGGCGCCAATACCTCAGG
>Ga0213869_10003270_pt1 | contig 10811 bp, 12 predicted proteins | sample PICome_10_FD_160083 | JGI IMG/M metagenome (GOLD analysis project Ga0213869, IMG submission 160083) | Coastal seawater microbial communities near Pivers Island, North Carolina, United States - PICO132 | ecosystem: Environmental > Aquatic > Marine > Coastal | place: USA: North Carolina...
TGAAGATGATACACTTAATGATAAATATATGACTGATATTAAATTTTATTTAATGAATATATCTAGACGTAACAAAAAAGAAATAAATGATTTTATTGATAAATTAGAATTACAACTAAATGCTTAATTGATAGTTTCAATTTTAATATTAAAACATTAATATAATATCAATATGTATTCTTTAGTAAAAAATCTGTATAAATATAGTGGTAAGAAAGAATTTAATGATAATTTAGTAAATTTTATTTTTAGAGAAGCCGAAGATGATTCATCTAAATATAAATCACCTTATATCAAAACTCCAAAGAAATGTACTACTATTAAAAACAGGGCTTTTAAAAATAATATTTTCCTAAAACATATACTCTTATCAGATGATATTGAAACAATATATCCAAATGCTTTTAATGATTGTAGTAATTTAGAAAAAATCATATTACCAAAAAATGTCAAGTTTATAGGTAAATTAGCCTTTACGGATTGTAATAGTTTAGAAGTAATAATTATTCCAAATAGTGTACAAGATATTGAATATGGGGCTTTTAATTCTTGTAAAAATTTATATCAAGTAGTTTTACCAAATGGTTTAGTTGAGATTAAATATGCTACATTTGCTCGGTGTAAAAAATTAAAAAGTATAGTAATTCCAAATAGTGTACTGTATATTTGCGATGAGGCCTTTGAAGGTTGTGAAAGTTTAGAAAGTCTTATTTTATCAAATAATTTAAAAATTATAGAAGAGGGTGCTTTTGCGTTATGTAAAAAATTAGAAAGTTTAATAATTCCACCTAGTGTAGAACAAATAATGGATTCTGCTTTTGAAAGATGTATAGGTCTAAAAACAATTATTATTCCAAGAAAATTTGAAAATAGACTTGCTGTAATATTTGGAGGAGTAAATATATTTTCTGTTAATATAACTTATATCTAAATTAAAGGTTTTAATAAAGTTTATTTATTTTTTATTAAATATTTTAATATCTTAATTATGAATGATTACGTATTAAAAACAAGAACTGGGTATATAATAGCTCCACAAGATTTTATATTATCATGCAATACATTTCGATCTATGTTTGAAGATACAGGTGATTATAGTAATAAAGATCCTATTACTGTATCAAATTTATACAATGATCAAGATGTAAATGATTATATTAAATTATATTTGGAATTAGATTCATTACAAGTTACTAATGAAGATGGCAAAACTTTATCATATCTAGACTATATTACTGAATATAGAGAAGAGTATATTAGAAATTATACAGAAACTTATAAACCCCCTCCATATATGTTAACTTTAATTGATATGGTTAACAAATTAGGAGCCAATAAACTAAATCATATTTTATCATTAGACTCTTTTTTTGATAATAAAAAACTAAGATGTGGTATTATGGTAATGATTGCTGCGTATGTTTATTATGTTAGAAATTTAGAAAGTCAACAACTTATGGAATCTATAGTAGATACTGTCAAAGATCATAATTTATAATGTAATGTATGATTTATTTTATATTTTTATTTACTTTTAATGGATTAAAATTGATTTTACATATTATTTTTTGTTATATTATTAATTTTTATAAATAAAATATTATGTCAGATAATGAAGATGGTTATACAACTCCTGCAAGTGATTTTGATGATTTTGTAATTCATGATAACCAGATTATTAATCAGGAAATAAAAAAACTTTTAGGGAATGAAATATTAAGTAATAATAATTTAAATATTTATTCTATTAATAGTAAAAATAATGTTAAACAATTTATAAATCTAATTAAAACATATTCTTATAATGCACCATTAAATAAAAATCATCTTGAAAGTTTAAAAAAAGAGTTTAATGATAAGTCTGTTCTTGTTAATACATTTATAATTGTGTATAATGAATTAGATGAAAATTATTATTTATATGATGGTCATCATAGAGCAGAGGTAATTAAAAGTTTACCTTTACTTAAATGTCCTGATCATATTATTGTCAATAGTTATATTATTAAAAATTTTAATGATTCAAATGCTGTAAAGTTATTTAATGAAATTAACTCAACTAAACCATATTTTAAAAAAGAAATTACTGAAATTTCTAAAAATATCATGAATAAATTAGAAATTAATTTTAATAATTCTAAAAATAAAATTATAACTGATGCTGTAAAAAGACCTAATTATCCATTCTTATCTAGAAGTAAATTTATGGAAAAAATACAATTAGAACTAGCAAAGTATCATGAAAAAAGAGGCATGATAGTTGAAAATGATATATATAATAAATTAATGCAAATTAATGAAAAATTAAAAAAAAAGTTTTTAGGAAGTATTCAACAACCTTTATCTTTAGCTTCCTATTGTAAAAATAATAATAAAACTAGTAAGCAAAAAAAAGAGATACAAAATAGATTTGAAACTATTGGTTGCTTTTTAGGAGTTGATAAACATTATGAATATTTGAGTGAACTTAATTTCTAATAATTGTTTTACTTATTAAATTCTTCTAATTTTTTTTTAGTATTTTCAAATAAAATCTTAGCATTAATTTCATCTAGTTGTTGTTGTATAAATTCTAATTTCTTCCTATCATTATTAATTTCTTTAGTTGTAGGTATACTATTATATTCATCACTTATATTCTTAATTTCTATATTTAACTCATTTATTAAACTAGTATTTAATTGATTTTTAAATTCATTACTTTGCTTGATGTTTTTATCTAAGGTATCAATACATTTATTAATTTCATTATCTTCTAAATTCAAATATAATTTTTTAATTTTATTAAAAATATCCATAAAATCAACAATATCAATTGATTGAAAATTAACTAAAATTGTATCTATATCTAAATGATAATATTTAAAAATAGACATAATATTATTTATACTCTTATCAAATATTATACAATCTGATGTTGATTTATCAGAATAAATATTCTTTGAATTAATATTAAGAGTTACTAATTTTTGTAATAATTTTTTAATACCTTCTATTTCTTCTTTGTTTTTATCTATCTCTTTATTAAATTTCTCTATAGAGTTATTAAATTCTTTGTCTAAAATTATAAATTGTTTTAATACTTCACATTTATTATCGAAACACTTAAAAATTTCTTTAATATCTTCAATATATTTATTATTTTTACTAATATCTGTCCAATCTTTCCAAAAATTAAGTTCATTACTCATAGTTATTGGAGGAGAGTGCTGTAGTTCATTTATTAATTTATTTTTTTCATTTATCATAACATTTAACTTAGCTATTTCTACTCCAATATTAGCTGCTTCAATTTCATTTTTCTCTTTTTTTTGATTCATATTTAATTTATCCTTTTGTTTTAGTAATTCAGTAATTTCATTTTTAATTATTTTTATTTGTTCAATAAATTTCAAATGTTTTTTATGTATTTCTTCTAAGTTTTTAAAAAAGCAATCTTTATTTTTTTGATAATCTAATAAATAATTTAAATCCTGTTCGTAATATTTTTTTACATCTGTATAAAAGTAATCACCTCCTTTTGGTCTTTTGTTAAAATAAGGTTCATTATATATATACGGATATACATTATATTTTTTTAATAATTCTTTTATATCATTTGTAAAATAATTGCAGTTTAAATATTTTATTTTATTTGGATGAGTACAAAATGTGCGTTCAACTATGTTTTTAAATCTATTATATGAAAATTGTAAAATAGTTATTTTTGAAATATCATAAAACTTTTTATAATTATTATTATTTATTTTATTTAATATTAAATCAAAGATATTAGAAATATTGCTATTTAATGATTTATTTATACTTTCAAATGATTCATGTATTTTATTTAATGAATATAATTTATTTTGTTTTTCACCCATAATATTAGATAATTTACTAAGTTTATTTCTTAAACAAATAGCACTACAAACCTTCAAATTTATTTTAGCATATTCATACTCTTTTTGAAGTTTTTCTAATTCTAAAGAATTATTCATAATTATTTTATATAATCTATAAATTTTAATATGTACTTTAATAAAAAATATTTATAATGATTCAATTTTTTATTACACCTTTGAATATTTAAAACGCTGATTAAATAAAATTAAAACTTAATTTAGAAGATTTTGAATTAAAACTATAATTAAATTTACTACTATCTTGATTTGATTTGAAAAATATTTTATTTCTTTTTGAAATACTTTTCAAATAGAAATCTTTTGAAATATTAAAACCTACATATTTAATCCATTCCTTCTGTTCTTCAATAGATTTTGATTTCCAACCACAATAAATACAAATACATGCTTGGTTTTCATCAAAATGTTTTTTAACATCTTCTCTTTTATCTTGCCATATTTTGAACCCTGTAATGCCTACTTTTTTGTATAAATATTCTAATTTTTCATAATTTGTAGAATGAATATCTATAAATATAAGCCATTTACCAATTCCTGTTTTATGACATCCAAATCCAGTTTCGAGATCTGGACAACTAAAATATCTTCTGAAAAACCAATATAATATTTGCTTTTCAATAAAATTTTCTTTATTTTTATATGGATAAAACCAATGCTTAAAAGGTTCATTATCTATACCCTGAGGAATATACCACATTTTCTTATCATTATCCCATTTTCCTCCGTTAAATTTACATTCATCCTTTTCTTCAAAAGGGCAATAAATATACCTTTTATTTGGATATAATTCATTCATTGTTATTCTTTTCTAATTAATAAAGATTAATAAAGATTAATTAATATTAATCAATTTTTAATTAAATATCAGCATTTAAAATGTTCAAAGGTTTAAAATAATTATTATAATATATACATTTTAATCAGATGAAAGTTCAGCTATTTCAACAATAGTTTCTAGCGTTGACGCACTGGCGATAAATTTAGCTTTATGTACAAATAATATTTCATCTTTATTATTAACATTATCTCTAAGATATTTTTCATCTTTTAACTTTTTAGATTCATAGTTGATAGTTCTTATTCTCCAATTCTCATTATCTTTATATATAATCCAATTTATGATATCCTTGTAAGTTTTTTTATTATAATACTTATTAACGCATTTATACCAATTAAGACAATCAAAATCTACAATGATATACTGTTTATCATTATTTTCATCAATTAGTAAACTTATTCTTTTATACTCTTCAGCAAACATAGTGTCTTTTGAATATAATTCCATAATAATTATTTTTGATACAAATTCAGTATATTTTACTGCTTCCATAAATTTGTTAAATTGTATATCATTATCAAATACTTTATCACTATTAAATCTAGCAACCATTCTAGATATTCCCGTATTAATAGAGAATTTATCATTATTTTGTTTTAGACCGTTATCAATAGCGTCAACTTCTTCAACTAAATTTTTATAATAATCTAAATATAATTCTTCACTTATATTTTCAACTCCAAGGATTGTCTTTAAGTAAGATATACCATATTTTTTATAAACCATTCCTGCACTAGAAATAAGTATATCATCTGTAAAAGTCTCATTACAATCTTCTTGATGATGATCAAATCTATCTTTATCTGGATTATATGTAAATCCTACATCAATGACAATATCTGCTTTTTCAATAATATTAGCATCTCTTGTTCTAACTAGTTTATTATCAGGAAATATAGTATTTAGTAATGTATAAGCAAATACTTCATCAGCATGAAATTGTCCATTATGCGTTACAATTATTTTAGTCATATTAAATATACTGTCTAATATATATAATCTGATTTTCAATTTTTTGAAACAAAATTGATTCTATTAAATCATAAAGTGTTTTTATTATACTATAAAATAAATTATGTCCACCCAAACTACTGATAATCAAACAATAATGCATTCTGAAGATGAAAGTGAAACTCAAAGTGAAACTCATACTGAAAGTAAGACCGAAATTTATATTAGGAAGTGTGAACGGTATACTGTTCAACGAGCTTCGGAACCACTCAAGATTCATGTAGATAATCTCAGGTTATGTGAACCACCTTATCAAGGTACTACTAATCAAGACCTATTGAAATACTTGAATGAAAATGTTTTTGATAATGAGGAATGGTATGATATTAACAGAGGGGTTTATCCTAATAGTGAAATTACAGGAGAAGATTTGTATATTGAAACAGAATACTTTGATTCTAGGGAAAAAGGTGCTGATGAATGGATGGAACTTGGAGTACCTAACACCCAATGGGTTAAAACAGGACAATTTGAAATCCTAGAAACAAATCATTATTAATTAATCAACAAATAATTAATTATTAAGTTAACTAATTTTATTTTTTTTAAATTAAATAAATATCAATTGAAAAATTAAATTATCAATTGATAATCTTAATTTAAGAATATTTTCCATAAGTTATTTAATTATTAATATAAATGAATAATCCAATTTGTTCTAAAGGTGCTGTTAGATCACAATTACATGGTATTGAATCTCAGCCAATTATATATGGTTTTTTTGAGATAATTGATAATAGAAAACATACAAATTCTAATAAAGTTTTTATAGATATAGATAAACATAATAAAATATGTACTATTGGTTACTCAGAATATTCTACTGAAGAAAATATTGAAAATACTGTAAAATGGTTTAATACAAATGATAATCATAAATATGTCAATAATATTGCTAGTAAAGGTATAGGTTTAAAATTTTTTGAATTTAAACTAATTGGAAAGTGGAGACATATAACGTATTCTGAAGATAAAGAAGAATATATTTATACAGAAATGAATACAAATATTATAAATAGCGATAGAAAGGATGAAAATATAAATGATTTAGAATTTAATAATACATTAAATAAGGCAACTGAATTTATAAAATATGATGAAGAAATTAAAAAATCTGAAGAAAGTATATTTAAAAATATGGATAATAATTATCCATTTACTCCTAAAACAGTATTTCGTTGTACTAAAATGAATATTTCGAATTCTTTTGATGAGTATAAGAATGATGATAATAATGGATATAATTTTAATAACTTAATAAAAAAAATGAGAATTAAATATTATGAAGAGATAAAAGATGGTTTTGAACTATATTTAAAATTACCTGGATATGAAAATTTCATTCAAATTAAAAGTGAGGATAGTAAAGATATAATTGGAACTACAAATAAGTCAGATGAATTAAAAATAGACTTATTTATTGATCAAAATAAATATCTAGGATATTTTTTAAGAATAAAAGACAAATATTATAAATTATGTAAAAATGGAAACTCAATATTAAGAGAAGAAATATTTGATATAAATAAAGAGCCTGATTTTGAGTTATCACAATTTAAAAATAATTTAAATAAAAATGATATTGATAAGTATATAATTGGTAATTCAATTGAAAAATTATATACTGGATTACATATAAAAATTGGTGGAACCTTTATTAGTGACCAATCAATTCCATGGTCTATTGATAAAAGAAATATGCCTGGTGCTTCTCAATTTAGAAGTGTTCTCACATGTTTATCAAATGAATCTAAAAATATATTAGCAACAAAAGGATTGAAGGCACTATTTGATATGACTACAATGAAAAATTTATCGGATATATGTAAACAATGTGCATATATATATAAAAGTTTTTTAAATACAGGGTCTGATGATCCAAATAAATATGTAACTATTTCATCTACCAATAAAAGAAAGGAAAATAATAAAACAATATCTGGGTATATTTATGTAATAAAACTATCTGATAATTTTTATAAGGTGGGTAAAAGTAGTGATAGAAAACGTATTTGGGATTATACTAAGGAAAGTGAAATTAGTAAAATTAAATCAGATTTTAAAGATGAAGATATTGACTTTTATGAAATTCCAAATCTAGTTTTCTTAACTTTAAAAAAAATTGACGATTATAGTAAAATTGAACAAGAAATTTTAACACATGTAAATGATAGTAATGAATATACTGTATATTATAATAAAAAAGGTAGTGGTATAAGAGAATATTTTAGTACTAATAATTGGAATAATGTTTACGAATTTATCAATGACAAGATTAACCCAATGTAATTATAACATACTAATAGTTAAATCGATTAATGTATCAATATGATTACTAAATTTTTTTTGAAAACATGAAGGATGTTTAAATTGTTCATGTGGACAATCAAATTGTTCAATATATAATTTTTTATTTTTATCTAATGTTTTAAGACCAAATTCATCATTAATATAGGTTTCACTTGATCTTAATGGTATAATATTCAAATTATAATTAACATTAGCTTCAGTAATATTATAAAATTCAAGTTTACTACTATCTACTGGGGTAATTACTGTATCAATACTAGACCAAACTACTAAAAAGTTATCTAGACTAATAATATTATTTTTATATTTCTGATAATCAGGATGATCTATTTCATTATTAATATATTTTAAAAACTTATTATCAATTAAGTATTCACTATATTTAAAAGGGTTTTTCCAATATTCTAAACTTTTTAATTCAATCCAACTAGAATAAATACCCATATGGGGTGACCCATAACTAATTAATGAATGAACAGGTTTGATTAAATGAGAATATTTTTCTAAATAACATCTAGCAATCAATCCACCTTGACTTACTCCTAGTAAATTAATTTTAGGAGCAGTAATATTAAGATTTTCAATATTTTGACCAAATACTTGACATTGTTTGTTAATATTCCAAAAGATACTGTCTAATTTACCATTACCTATTTCTAAATTATGAACTACAATTTTTTTGGATTGTAAATAATTTTGGATATCAACTAAGTCTGATGAATCTCCTCCAATACCATGAATCAGTACTGTTGGATAATAAGATATTGTTATATATAGTAAAATATTAATGAACATAATGGTATTTTATATATTTAAATAAGTGTAATTAGTTAAAAATTAGAATAAGAATTAAATATATAAAAAATAAAATATCAATTTTAAGAATTAATAAAAAAATTAATTAAAAATTTTTAATCAAAAATTTATAGTAACAAATTTATTTAAATTCTGCTCCTGTCAGTTTAACTCCAAGAGCGCGTTCCATCTTTTTTATTTGAGCAATATTTGGTTTGGCTTTACCTGTTTCATAATCTGCAATGACTACCTCAGTTAATTGGGTTCGCATAGCCAATTCTTTACGGTTCCATTTTTTAGCAGTTCTTCCAGTAATAATAGCCTTAGATACTTTTGGATTTACTTTTTCTACTTTAAATGTTTCTCCATTTTCATCTAGTTTTCGCATAGCATTACTGTGAGTAGCATCAAACTTTTTTTGAGTAGTAGTCTCTCCTTGACGTGCTTTTTGCTTTTTAATGTGAGGACCTTTTCCACGAATCACTACTGGTTTAAAATCTTGATGGTCATATCCTTCGTTATTGTTCATGTTAATATATTTATTAGATATAAACTTAAATATTTCTTAATTATTCATTACTAAATAGTTAAAAAAATCAATTTTATGGTTATATGATTCCTATTGATTAGTTTTAATTATACTTTTACTCATAATAATTAAAAAATATAATTAAAAATTGAAATTGTTTGGTGTCTAGATTAATTTTATTTTATAATAAGCATTAATAATTTTTAAACTTTATTAAAATGGATCAAGATACTGTTGGTAAACAATTTCATATTAATATTATGAATGACGCTAATTCAAAAGAACGCGTTGAAAAATCTAGTAATCAAAGTGAAACATATATTCTTTTGATGAATGAACAACTTAATAACAGGGTAAAAGAGTTAGAATCTGAATTGAATACATTGCGTCAAGATAGTGATTCTATTGCCGAAGATAATGAAAGAATGGAAAAAAGTTTAACTTATCAAAGGGGACTTCTTCATAATTTTGATGAAATTAATAAAAATTATAAAGATTTGAGAGAAATTTATACAGATTATGTATCAAAATATGGAAAAGATATTGATTCAATTAAGAAAACCCAAAAAATGGCTGAATCATTCAGAATGCAGTATTATTATACAATGTCACTACTATTTACTGTAATGCTAGCAACTGGTTTTATTAATTTTGTAAATGCCTTGTTTATGGCAATGACTGTTTTTGGATCATATTATTTGGCTATTTATGTATTTAGAGTAGATAGGAAGTCTATTAGTGTTAAACATCTAATGAATCAACATCAAGAAGGTTATCAAACTTTAGATACTAGAGTTAAATCACTTGAAACAAAACTTGATAAACTACATAAAAATAATGATCATATTGGAGACTTTATTGATAGTATTTAATAACAAGTATGTAAATTAATTTTTAAGAATTTTTAAACACAAAAAATTTTAAAAATAAAAAAAATTTAAAATATTAAAATTAACAACCAGTTAACCATTGTAAACTTTCATAATCTGACTTTTTAAATATTTTTTTTGGTTCGTCTATAGTTTGATTACTATAAATTGATTCAGATATTTTATTTTGTTTTAGTTGATCATTATTATACTGTATAGTATCATATAGATTGTTATTACTATTGTTATTATTATTAAAAAATGTAACCTTTTTTTTATTTCTAATATCAAGACTTTGAACTGATTGAGTAATTGTATTAATATCTTTATTATCCATTATATATTATAATTTATTATTATTTTTTTAATTATTTTTTTAATTTTTTTTTTTAATTATTTTTTTAATTTTTTATTTTAATTATTTTTTTAATTTTTTTTTTAATTTTATTTTTAATGAATCCATTAAATAAATAATTTATATTTTTTATTTTTATATTTTTTATCTAATTAAAATAATAATTACTTATTAAAAATTATTAAATTTATTTTTTAAT
>Ga0213869_10003276_pt1 | contig 10802 bp, 14 predicted proteins | sample PICome_10_FD_160083 | JGI IMG/M metagenome (GOLD analysis project Ga0213869, IMG submission 160083) | Coastal seawater microbial communities near Pivers Island, North Carolina, United States - PICO132 | ecosystem: Environmental > Aquatic > Marine > Coastal | place: USA: North Carolina...
GTCACGTATTTTGACAGAGTTGTAATGAGATTTATAACTCAAACCATATTTATATTCATATGTATCATTTAACAACGCCATATAGTCGAATGAATGACCACAACCCAATTTAATTGTGTATTCTTGATTTAGTTCATTACCACTAATTAAACATTTGTTATCATATTCAGCTTCATTATCACAAATAATATCATTATGAGTATTTTCATTTTTATTTAGTTCGGTATAAAAATCGAAGCCCTCTGGTAGTATGTAATTCATTATTTAGATAATTAGATAATATTATTATCTCTATATTAATTTAAGTTTATGTCAAAAGACGCACCATTATGGGGAAAGTATACTTGGTATTTATTTCATTGGTTTGCTGAAAATATAAAAGAAGAATATTTTCAAGAGGAGAGAGAAAAATTAATACAAGTAATAAAAAATATAATAATGAGTTTACCTTGTCCTTCTTGTCAAGGACACGCATTAGAATATTTGAAAAAAAAACCAATTGAACGAATACAGACAAAAGAACATTTACGGAGCTATCTATTCGTATTTCATAATGCTGTAAGCAAAAGAGGTAGAAAAAAAATATATGAAATGGATATTTTGCAACAATATAAAAAAGTTAATATAAAAATATTAGTAGATACTTGGCTTAATGTTTTTTCCGCCGGAAATCACGTTCGCCAAGATGATTTTATGCTTAAAGGAAATATTCAACGCGTAAAAAACGAAACAGTAGCTTATATAAAAAATAATTACAGTAAGTTTGTGTAATTTATAAGTTTTTCAATAACTCACCGTTTTTATAAACGGCACATTTAAATGTTTGTTTAGAAGGACGGTTGCAAACAACCTTATTACTTAGTAAATCGTCAATGTAGAGAAGTTTTTTATTGTCTGTTAACCAAAAAAGGAAGAACCAACCTGTGCCACAACCAAAACCTAGCATTATTCCTATTACTATATCAATAATATTATTACATTGCTTCATATATCGTGTAATTCCATTACCAATTATAAAAGTAAGAAGAACAATAATCATCCAGGCATTAGCAGGGGTCTCTCCTTTAAACATAGGCCATAATAAATAAGCTGCTGTAAACGTTAAGAGTACACTATTTAAATCTGGAAGTGTATATTGTGTGATTAAGTTAGGTAAATTAAATGTATAACATTCATTGATCCGGTCTACACGACGACGATCACCACCTATTCTATCTTTAAATAATTGCTGGAATCCGATTCCAATTATAAAGGTAAGCAAAAGACCACCAAGATAGACAAATCCCTTAGCATTTTGATTAAAAGCCGAACCAATTACTAAAAAGGATGAAATAAATATTACACCAAGGGACATAAAATATGAAAAAATATCTGAAAAGTTTAAATCAACAGGCATTTTATAGTATTATTATATATGTATATAATAATATGATGAAAAATTTACAACACAACCTTTTATTTTATACATTTATCACATTTTGTGTTTTGCTTTTGTTATACACAATGAGCTTAATTAGTAATTTTTTTGGGGTGACTTTCCAATATTATGGAGTATATATGTTCTTTGGGGCGGCTGTCTTATTTCTTTATTTAGTTTTACCTAGCAAACATCAAAATATTTTTGCTTAAAAATTGAATTAAAAATAAAATTATTATTAGAGTATTATACATAAGAGACTTATTGAAATGGCACAAGTTCAAGATAAGATTAATTCCCTCATTAGTGATTATATGAAGTTAATGAAGGAAGCAATTGGAAGAAAAATTAGTGATACAGGAAGTATCTCGGAAGTACAAAATTTCATTCAGGAATATCCTATTCTTGTCCTAAAAGAAGGTGATTATTCTAAACGTAAGCGTGTTAAGACAAATGTACCCCTATACGAAAAATGTTTGGCGAAGTGCGCCAATGGAGACCAATGTAGCCGTAGAAAAAATAAGGATGTAGATTATTGTGGTACTCATATTAAGGGATGTCCTCATGGAGTTGTTTCTAATTCTGACACTACTACCAAACATTCAGCAAGTGTAACTACTGAAAGTGGTTTAGGAGGCTCATCTATGCTAAATGGTAGTGGTCCAGGTAGTGGTATGGTTAAAAAGCAAATTCACGTTTGGTTGGAAGATATTAATGGTATAATGTATTGGATTAATGATGCAGGTTCTGTATATGATACAGGTGATATTATGAATAGTGTAGAAAACCCCCGCATTATTGCTAATTATGAGAAAAAAATAGAAGGTGATAACGAAGTCTATAAAATTATAGGGGAAGTTCGTTAGCGTATTCCTCTGGAATAAATTTGAAATTGATAATTTCATTATTACGTTTGAAAATGGCATCGCTTTCCGATGTTTTCTTTTTCTCGAAGAATTCCGGTTCTTCATAACAACGTGTTGCCGTTTTAAATCCACATTTTGGAAAGCAAGCAGGAATATTATCTGATGTATCTCCCATCACAATTTTTATAAATAGATTGCGTTTTGCATCATATGATGCTGTCTTTCCTTCGGCAATATTTTTGTATTTAAGATTGAAAATATTGATCCTGTCGCTCACAAGTTGGAGATAATCTTGATCGCTTCCCATAATAATACATCGCAATTCTGGGTTCTCCGCTGTGTATTTTCGCACGGCAATAGCAATACAATCATCTGCTTCCAGTTTTGGATGTCTATACACCTTAACAGCGCTCCCCTTTTCAAATAGTTGTTCATCGTAAGCCATTTGGAAGAATGGCCCACCTTGAAATCCATCATAATTGCGGTTGGCTTTGTATTCTGGGAAAAGATTCATTCGCCATATATCACGACGAGGGCAATCGCGAGCTACATAAATAGTAACTTTTGTTTTATCTTTTTTCACATTGATTCCAAGTTTTTTGGGAATTTCGGCAACCTTTTCAACAAAAGTAGCCTTGAATTTTTCTACGAATTCTTCATTCTCAATCGGTACATCAAGCGGGTCTTCTGGGCGAGCAACTTTCCACCATTGGGTAAGGGCGAAGAAACGGTAGAAGATGAAATAGCTGGCATCAATGAAGATGGCAACTTCGCCACCTTTTGTACCTTCAATAAATGGGCTTACTTCTTTTGCTTTTGGCATTTTATGACCAGACCTTAGATATGATATTATCTTATTTTTAATATCATACATATATTCAATTTTTACGTGTTCTTCTCTTGTGCTTACGAGTTTTTTTAGGAGGTTTTTTCTTGCGATGTTTTCGTGTTCTCTTTCTAGGTTTTTTCCCACCAGCTAATATACTACTGAAAGTTCCCTTATTCAAGTTTTCAATATAGCGCTCTTTCTCTTCTGGTTCAGGATAAACTTCATCCATTCGTGCTAAAATAACACGTTTTATAGCATTCCACTGATCTTTGTCGGGTGAATCTTTATCTATCTCTGTGGCATACTTCCAGACGATTTTTATTAGTCCTTGATTTATCGAGAATTCTTCTCCAATTTTTTCTTTTCGAAGAGCTTCACCCTCTGTTCCGGGTTTGATATCTAGATAAGATCCCCAATCGATTAATCTAAAATCTCCAAGAGTATCCGACCACATTACATTACTTGTGTGTAAGTCGGTATGATAAAATGGAACATCAAAGTATTTGAATGCTAAGTTCACTAATTTTAATCCTTGTTGATGAGTAAATTCCCCTCTTAATAAATCCCGCAAGGTTATATCCATTTTTTCCATCACATAAATATATTGATTCGGGGCATCACTGACATAAATAATTTTTGGAGAAATATTATACTTTGAGAGATCTTCTAAGATTTGGACTTCACTTTTATACATAACTTGTTTATCCCTAACAAATGGCAATTGAAATGGTAATTTTTTGGCACGACCCCATCTGTCAAATGCCTTTTCAATAAAATTTAACTTAACTTGTTTTACCACATAATTTGGGTTTTCGTGTCCTTCTTTATCTCGAAGGCGATAAACATTGCCAAAAACACCTTCGCCTATTTTGTTTTTGGAAGTTAAATCCAAATTTTGGAGATCAACGCCCATAAGATCTACTGATTCTGAATCAACTAAAAATTTTCCATATTTTTTAATATCGGGAGATGCCATTATATTATTATTAGAAATTAAAAAAATTGAAATTAAAAAACTTCTCTTGATATCACGCAATTGTTAACTTTCAACAGAGTAGTTAATTATGCCAAAATCCCACAACAGATTCGGAAACGAAGACGAAGAGTATCGAAATTATGAGGACTATGAAGATGACGGTTGCCCTTCACCTTATGTGAACGAGCGCCCTCCTCGACAGGAAACGGGTGGCCCATTCTACGATGTAAAACACTTTTGTCCAAGCTGGGGGAAATGTTGCCGCGATAATCTTAGATTGAAACCTTATTATCTCCCGATTAGAGAAAGAATGTCGGCATGGCAAGCTCATCGAGTATTTGATACGTATAATAAAGTGCTAAACGACACACGACAAATTTATGGTATGGATTGGAAGGAAGATATGGAAGTTTGCGCGAAGGATATTGTAAAAACGAAAGAAAATGCTGAAATTCTTATCCAAGCATTTGCTACTTGTAAATGTTGTGAGCGACATAACACACGCAAACCAATTTCGCTGTGTGATAAATATTGGAAAATAGTTGAAAAAAAGGAATTTGATACCTACAATGATCGTTGGTGTGCTTGCCCTTGTCGCTCAAACGCCCGTCTTATTCAGAAATATTTTTAGACCTTTCAACAATAAAATTAAAATTTAAATATAAAAGCCATAACTAATGCCTAGATATAGATTCAGGAAGGATTATTATTACGAAGTGTTTCCTGAGGATAAAGATATTTATGAACTTGACTATTTTAATGAAAGACCCAAACTAAATAAAACAAGTGGTTCATTCTTTGATGTGAAGCACTTTTTTCCTGGTTGGGGAAAATGTTGTCAGGATAATCTTGATTTGCAAGCTAAACATCTAGTGATTTAAGATGGAATGACATCGAAACAAGCTCTTTAAGTTTTTCGCGCACTGAGTAGTATTTTATATGGTATGTGACAAATTTATGGTGGTTATTGGAGTGGAGATGTGAGAGTTCGTACAAAAGATATTGTAAAAACGAAGGAAATGGCAAAATTTTAATTAAAGCGTTGAATGAATTTAAATATTGTAAACTACACTAAACACGTAAACCAAAGACACTTTGTGATAAATCGTGGGAAGCAATGGAAAAGCAAAAATTTACTGGGGAATTAGAACTTTGGTGTGCTTGTCCCTGCCGCCATAACACGCGCCCTATTCAGGAATTTATCTAAATTAATGATTTAGAATTAAAATATTTTTTTTTTAGATATACTTCCTAAAAAAAAATATTATTACTAATATATTAATTTTAAATGGTTTCGATAGGAATAATTGGATTAGGTTTTGTTGGTGGAGCGGCCCAAAAAAGTTTTAAAATAAATGGGGTAAATGTGCGCGTATTTGACAAATATAAAGATGGCGGTATTGGATCTATTGAAGATATTATTTTATGTGACATAGTTTTTTTATGTTTGCCAACACTTTATAATGATATCTTAAAATCATATGATAAAACTGCAATTAAGGAAGTTTGTAATAATTTAGAACAGCGTAAATTTAGTGGATTAGTTGTTGTTAAATCAACCGTTGAACCTGAAACAACAAATAAGTTATCTATTCAATATCCATTATTACGTATTGTTCATAATCCAGAATTTCTCACGACGCGTACAGCTTTTGAAGATTTTCATAATCAAGATCACATTGTTTTAGGAAAAGGTCCAAATGCTAATGAGGAGGATATGAAATTGTTAATGTCATTTTACAAGAAAAATTATCCGAAAGCAAAAATAAGCACATGTAGTGCGATTGAAAGTGAATCGATGAAAATTATGTGTAATAGCTTTTATGCAAGTAAGGTAATGCTTTTTAATGAGTATTACTTATTATGTGAAAAAAATGGGACTGATTTTAATACTATTAAAGAGTTAATGTTAAAAAATAATTGGATTAATCCAATGCATACCTTGGTTCCCGGACCTGATTCAAAATTATGTTATGGAGGAGCTTGTTTTCCAAAAGACACAAACGCATTGTGTAATTATATGAAGTCAAAAAATAGCAATTGTAAAGTATTAGAATCGGTTATTGAAGAACGTAATATATTGCGTGATTATAATACAAATATTATTTCTTCAAATAAATTAAATATTTGATAATTTTTAAGTATGATAATATATAATGATATATAATGAAAAAATCATCCTTATTGAATAATCCAAAAAAATAAAGTATTGGCGCCTTGATCTTTTTTATAATTATAATTTTTAAGTTTATATTTATCAAAAAAAAACGTTTGCTTAAATCTTTTTACAAATAAGAGATTTTAACATATGTAATTTTTTTGTTAATATAAATTGTTCTAATAATTATTTACCAATATTTACTACTGATTTAGGAATTTGTATATTATTATCGCTTTTAACTATACCTGTTGTCGTAAATTAATTCATATTTGTACTCGTTCTAGGCGTTTTACTTCTAGGCGTTTTACTTCTAGGTGTATTACTTCTAGGTGTATTACTTCTAGGTGTATACGTTTTAGGGTTTTTAGGTTTTGGTTTTTTAAAAGCAATTTTAAATGGATCTTTTTGTTTTACCATTTTAAATTAAAAAAAATAAAATAAAATTGATAACTAAATTTAATTAAAATAATAATATATTTTAAGTGTAAATGAAAAATATATTATTTATAGCTAAATTATCATCATTTCAGACCCAAAATAGTCCAAATCGTTATTATTTTCTTAAATATTTAGAAAGTAAAGCAAATATAAGAATAATAAATGATAATTATTCAACTAACTTAAAAAATTGGTTAGAACAGAATAAGAATGAATTTAGACCAGATATAATAATATATTATTTTTTAACTAGAACAAAGGTATTTTCTAAAATAAATATATTAGATTTTAAAAGAACAATTAGCTTATATAGAATTCCAAGCATAATGATATTTGAAGATTCTCATTATATAAAACTAGTTAATGAAGTGTATAAAAAATATAATTTTAATTATTTAATTAGTCTTTATAATAATAAAGAAATAATAAGTAAACTAAATTATTATAATATTCCAGTATCAGTATGGAATCATTATATAGATACCTCAAAATTTAACAATGATAATAAAAAAAATAAAAAATATGATTTTCTTTTTTATGGGTTTAATAATAAAGAAATATATCCGTTAAGAAATAAAATTTACATTGCTCTAAAACAAATACAAAGAAGTAATAAACACATTAAAATTAAAATTATTGAACACAATGGTGAATATAATAAAAGAATTAATCCTCTTCCTACACAACAAGAATTATCATCGTTAATAAGTGAATCACGATTTTCTTTTGCTACTTCAAGTAAATATAATTTATTTATTAAGAAATATATTGAAATTCCATTGTCGGGAGCTACTGTAATAGGTAATATTCCCAGAAGTTATGAAAACTTATTAACTAATAATATTATTAATATAAATAAATATTCTTCTGTAAATTCTATAAAAAAAATATTGCTAGATGCATATAATAAAAAATATATTCATATAGAAAATAAAAATAAGTTTTTTTCAGAAAAATTAAAAAGTAAATATTGTTACCAACAAGGTTATAATGATTTAAATCTAATCGTTAATAATATTTTAATTTCTGTTAAGGATTATAAAAAAAAGAGAAAAAATACGAAAGAATTTAAAAAAATGGACTTATTACCTATTTCAAATTACAGTCCCAGTAATTTAAGTATTGTTAGAAATAATATAAGCACTATAAATGAAAATACCAATACAAATACCAATGCAAATACCAATACAAATACCAATGTAAATCGAAAAATTTTTAAAAGGAAAGAGGTATCATTTAGGTTTAATATATAAAAATACTTTTTTTTTATTTATAGTAAATATAAATGACTCATATTTTATCCAAGAGGCTACAATGTGATTTAGAATTATTATTAAATGGTGGTTTTGCTCCATTAAAAGGATTTTTAAATAAGAATGATTATGAAGGCGTTGTTGAATTAATGCGCTTAAAAACAGGAGAATTATGGCCAATGCCAATTGTTTTACCAATCAATGATAAAATAGTTGAATCACTAAATTTAGGAGAAACATTAACTCTTTGTAATGAAGAAAATTTACCATTAGCTTACTTAGAAATAGAAAGTATTTATAAACCTGATTTAATTAATGAATGTGAGAAAGTATTTGGTAGCTCAGACGATAATCACCCATATGTAAAAATTATTATGAGTTATAAAAATTCTCATTATGTTGGAGGAAAAGTAACAAAGATACGAGATATTCCACACTTTGATTTTGGTGATATTAGAATGGTACCTAGTGATACAAGAAAGTTTTTTAATGATAATAAATGGGATAGAGTGGTTGGATTTCAAACAAGAAATCCTATGCACCGCTCTCATTATGAACTTACACGATATGCTATGAAAAAAGGGGAGGCAAAATTATTTCTTAATCCAGTTGTTGGCATAACTCAGGATTGTGATATAGATTATTTTACTCGTGTAAAATGCTATAAAAAACTAATGAGTCATTATTCAAAAGATAGTGCTATTTTATGCTTACTTCCATTAAGTATGCGTATGGCAGGTCCCCGTGAAGCTGTCTGGCACGCATTAATAAGAAAAAATTATGGATGCACACATTTTGTTGTTGGGAGAGATCATGCTGGTCCATCATATAAAAAAAAAGATGGGAGTGATTTCTATGGTCCCTATGAAGCTCAGGAATTACTTCTCTCTGTTGCTGATGAAATAGGAATTAATTGTATTCTATCTAAAATGATTGTTTATGCTATTAACAAAGAGGATGACAATGACTGTAAATATGCTTCTATTGATAACATTGATGAAGAAAAATATAAAGTAATGAAAATATCTGGCACTCAACAGAGGGAAATGTTGCGTACTGGTGTAAAATTGCCTGAATGGTTTACATTCCCTGAGATAGAGGAAGAATTGGTTAAACAGTTTAAATCGTCATATGATAAAGGATTATGTTTGTATTTTATTGGACTTTCTGGTTCAGGAAAAACAACTGTTGTGAAAGCATTAAGAGAGAAAATGAGAGAATACACAGAAAAAGATATTTCTATTTTAGATGGTGATGTTATTCGACAAAATCTTTCAAAGGGATTAGGATTTTCTAAGGAAGACAGATCTACTAATGTTAGACGTATAGGTTATGTAGCTAGTGAAATTGTAAAACATGGTGGAATTGTCTTTTGTTCGAATATTGCTCCTTATGAAGATGATAGAGAATCTAATCGCTCTTTAATTGGATCATTAGGACATTATGTGCAAGTCCACGTTAACACGTTATTAGATGAATGTGAAAATAGAGACGTGAAGGGATTATATAAATTGGCAAGAAAGGGTGTTATAAAACAATTTACAGGGATTAATGATCCATTTGAAATTCCAGTAAACAATGAAATTACAATTGATGGTAGTACAAATATATCACTTAGTGATAATATTGATACAATAATAAGTTTTTTAATAGAGAAAAATATTATACATAATAATAAATAAATATTGGGTAACAAGGTAAGCTTTTACACCTTTGAATATTTAAAACGCCGTTTTAATTTAATTATCATATTTTTTATGACAAATATTACATAACATGTAAATTGGGCATATTTCGTGCTTTTGTATAAATAATTTTAGAATATCTCCTGATTTTATGGGGGTATTATTATCAATATATAAATCATTTATTGCCATCATTAGCAAATCATGACGTGAATAAATATTGCAATGTGCTCTTTCAATTTGTCTAATCCCAGTATTTCCTATTTTACCATTACAAATAACACATTCATCAGCCGTTTTAAAGAATTTTTGAACAAGGTTTTGCGCAAGACCCATATTAAAATGTTTAGCTATTTGTTCTTTTTCACCACAACAACCCATTGTATCGTCAAGGAGTCTATTTTTAATTGTATTCAATCTTTTTGAAATATATAATTTTTGTTTTTCCAATGTTTTTTTATAGATTTCACTTTCTGAATTGTTTAAATTTTCCATTTCATATTAATTTATCTAATTAAGTAATATCAATTTTTATATATATTCCGCGTTTTAAATGTTCAAAGGTCCAAAAATCTTTAACCCAAAACTTTTTATATAATATATTTTGATTAAACTTTTTTTAAAAGTTTACACGAAATGTTGATTCATATATTTCTGTAAACTAAAAAAATGAATCTCTTTTGCTTCTTCACTATCACTAGCTAGGTGTAATAAGTTTTTTAAATTAGCATCCGGAACAATAAGTGTCTTATTTGTTTCCAGTTGAAGTGCGTTTTCCCTTATATAATTATGAATATATTTTGTCACCTCTGTGCGCGCCATAGTAGTACCCTTTTCTTTACCTAAAAATTCGCATAATTCCTCTGAAATTTTGCTTGGCTTAGCAAATCCAGATGTAGCTTTCTTCTTTTTCTGTTTTATTTTTTGTTGTTTTATTTGTTCTCTCTTAACCCTACCTTCCAATGACTTAATTTGATTTTGTATCACAGTAATATTTTTTTTTAATTGCCCCAAATTTTGTAAGATTTCATCGAAGTCTTCACCAAAATCCATCACTATTAATACTTATTTATAAAATACTAATGACTTAACAACGCAAATTAAAATGATGAATATATTCACAAAATATTTTGAAAAAAAATATTGATATTAAAAATGAATATTTATGTTTTCGCAA
>Ga0213869_10003280_pt1 | contig 10793 bp, 2 predicted proteins | sample PICome_10_FD_160083 | JGI IMG/M metagenome (GOLD analysis project Ga0213869, IMG submission 160083) | Coastal seawater microbial communities near Pivers Island, North Carolina, United States - PICO132 | ecosystem: Environmental > Aquatic > Marine > Coastal | place: USA: North Carolina...
AAGGCAAGGAAAAGAAAAGAGAAAAAAATCGATCGCGAGAAAAGGCGAGAGCGTTTTTAACAACAAACAACAAACAACACCGTTCGGGTGTTTTCTCTTCATTCATTCATTCTGTTTTGACGGCGCCTTTCGCGCTGCGCTTTGAATATCTCACCTTCTTACGACGACGCAGAAGAAGAAGATGGCACCACCCGGACGGAAACAACAACAGAACAATACTCGGTCGGCGTTGTCGGAACAACTCTCGAAGCTCGCGTCTGCGTTCCCGCGAGAAAATACCAGAGCTCTGAAAGGAGGCAAAGCGTCGATACTTCACACGGCGAGAGATGCGGCGGACGTTCGATTGGAAGAGATTCAAGAGAGAGCGCAAAAAGCGTTCGAGAACGTGAGGAGAAGAGATGGACGGTTCGACGCGTTCGGGAGTAAACTGTTTTATACCGCGAACACGAACGGCGTTGGGATGTTTGGAGATGACGCAGAAGGTGAAGCGTTGGAAGGGTATCAAAAGCAAAATCATCGAGAAAAACTGGACGCGAAAGAGAACGAGAAGCTGAATAAAATCATCAGGCAGTTTCTGAGGCTGTTCGCGTCCACGTGCGGGAAGATTTTTGGCGGCGACGAGGACGAAGCGACGGCGAAGGACGAGACGTTGAGAGAAGAAGCGGCGGACGGCGCGCATATTTTTGAATATCTCATACGGAGGTTTAAAGTTAACGTGTATAACGTGGACGACGTCATCGCGTCTTTGTTGCCGTATCACGGAACCAATCAGTTCGTGAAGGTGGTGCAAACGTGCAATTTCGAAAACGCGAAGAAGTTCGAGTGGATGCGAGGGGTGAAGGAAAGCGGCGCCAAGGTGCCGAGAGAGTACTTGGCGAAACGAGTGGCGAAAGACAAGGCGTTTTTAACCTACATTTGCGATAGCGCGGTGGAATGCTGCAACGGCCAAAGTAATAACGATTTTAACGCGACGAACGGTACGACTTCCGCGAGTTCGGTGAGTCATTCGTTTTACGTCGTTTTAATGATTGAAAGTCTCGATTGGATGAAACGCATTGAAAGCGCGCATTTGCAAAGATTTTTGACGTATTTAGAGCCTGGATTGCATCAAAAAGCCTCGTCTGAACACTACGCGGGGTGTTTGATGCTCATCGCGGCGTTATGCGCGAAGACGACGTTCACGGAGGCATTTTCGGTGGCGCTTTTAGAAGGCGTTTCGAAAGGTGCTCGAGCGCCGCTCGTTCGAGAGGCTATGCAAACGTTACTGGTGTTGTGTTCGAGTCAAAAAATCGAGACTATACCGGACCGGACGTTTAAGCATTTCGTAAAAATCGACAACGCGAGTTCTCACGTCGCGGAAATATGTGATAAGTATGGAACCGCGAGCGATTGTTTGGTGAATCCGTTGTTGGAAGCGCTCGGAAAGTTTTGCGGGACGCACGAAAATTACGAAAAGACTCTCATGGAAGCCTTGGAGAAGATTGAACTGACGGAACCGAGAGCGAAAAAGTTAGTTTGTAGTTTAGCGAGGAGCGATAAATCGGACGAAGTGAAAAGAAAGAGCATCGAAAGAGCGTTGCGTGCGGCGGATCAGAGGTTTCCGAAGAGCACCGCGGAAGCGGTGGATTCGTTTTTGAGAGGTTTGGAACGCAGGAAAGAAAAAAGAGCGCACGACGAGCGACGACGACGATTGCAAGAAAAACAAGAAATCGATGGAAAGGAGAAGAAGAAGAAGAAAGTAAATAACGGTAGCAGTAGTTCGGAGGAGAGCGACGAAGAGGAGGAAGACGATGAAGACGACGATGAAGACGATGACAAAACGAACGCCGAGGAAGATCGAATGATGATTGACGAAGAGACGAGGAAAAAAGAAGAGGAAAAGTTGAAAGAGGAAGAAGAACAGTTACGACTCGATTTTGAATCCGCATCTTTCCTCCGCGAGGCTTTAGCTGGTTCGGCCTCGGGGCCTATTGAGAACAAGAAGCTCGGCAATCGATCGTTGGCGGCTGCGTTAGATCATCCCACTGCGTCGATTCGAGAGAACGCGACGCAACGTCTGATTGACCTTCACGTCGAGTTCATCGAAAAGAAGGCAAAAGACAAAGACAACACTCTTCTTCCGCCACCAGGTCTGGAGAAGGGCGGTTTCCTAGCCGACGCGCTGTGCCGTCGATGCTCCGATGACGATCCAACTGTCGCCGCGTTGGCACTCGGCACTCCGTCTTTGAGCATGCTGACGAAAAACCGAACGTCGCTTTTCGAAGCTATCTCGCATCGATTAGAAACTGCGAGAGAGTTGAGCTCGAGATCGAACGAGCGAGATGCCAATAAAGTCGCGGACATTGAACGCAGAGTATGTAAGAAGGCATACGCGACACTTTTGAGGCAAATGTCAGGCGACAGAATAGACGACGACGACGACGACGAGTTAAGAACATTGCGCGATAAAGCCGCCGCTTTGGCATGTTACGGCGCAGTTTCTGCGTCGCACTCCCGCGCGGTCGCTCGATCTGTCGTAAAAGACGCCTCCAGGTGTAAGCACCCGATTTTACTTGGTTTTACGGACGAGAAGAGAGCTATCGAGCAAGCCTTCTCCTCCGCGGAAGACAGCAAGAGTAGCGGATCTAAGAAGGATGTGCGACACGAAGGCGATGCGAGAATAGCAGCGAGTGTCGTGCACGCTATTGGTTACGGATTCAATCAAGCCGCAAAGAAACCACCCGCGATAGGAGAGTTTGATATCGAATTGTGGGTTCGCGAATCGTACCGCGACGCGGACGGCGCCGGGAAGCTGACGCTTCTTTTATCGCTGAAAGCCGCCTTGGCAGAGTGTAATTCGTCTCCAATGGAAGATATCATACGCAAGAGCATCTGGACGGTATTGAAAGACGACTGGGAACAAGGATGTCTCGGATTTGGTGGTAAGTTTCGGTCCCATCACGACGAAAGACTCAAGGATGGTAAAATTCCAATCGAGTGTTGGCTCTCTCTCAGCGAAGCATCTAGTGCTCTGCCTTGGATTTCACCAGTCTCTAGAGACATTGCGAAAGATTTGTTCTCCAAAATCACAAAGAGAGATGCAAAAAGTAACGTCGCTGAAACTATTTTGATTGAGTCGTTTGATATGCTCGCCGGGAGCGAAAGTGAACAAACAAACGAATCCTTCGAAACGATAGTGCAAGATTTGTTGCGCAAGTGTTTAGATGCGTCAAGCCGACGAGGCGTTGATTCAGCGAGGTTCCTCGCCTCCAGAATAATCGCGGAGGACGGTACGAACGAACAAACTTTCGCATCGAGCACGCGAGGTAAGATTGTCGCTTTAGAGATGATTCAATCCGAAATCGAGGACGTGAAGGATTCCGACGAAATCGTAACAGCGCTCTTAGTCGCTTGTGCAAGCTCGGTGTCGTCTATTCGTCGGGCTGCAGCAGACGCGCTATACTGCGCACCAACGACGAGTGAATTTGCGCCTTTTGCTGCCGCTGCGAAAGCCAGAGCGCAAATCACCATCGATGGAGCGAGCGCTGTGAGGACGGCGATGCGAAGCGTACAAGTTTCAGTTGAAGATACGAAACGCTTGTTGAAGCCAATAACGGCGGTGAAAGTAGACGACCTTTTTAGAAGAGGAGAAGGTGATAGATCTACTAACGCGCAGTCGTCTACGTTTTGTCTGATGAATCCGCACGCCGCCCGAGTTCTTTTGTTCATTCTAAGAGGCGTTGGGGACGACCAAGTAAAGGCGGTTGAAATTGCTCGAGCGCTTGAACGCGCCACTTCTTTTGATGCCGACGAGACTGCACCCGATCAACTTGAAATTGCCGCGTTTGCTATCGAAGCAGTTCGATGTTTCGTTGGAGAAAAGCTCGCTTCTTCGGCGGAAGTGACGTCCGGTAAGTTTGCTTTCGACTCGTTTTTGAACGCCATGAAGTCTCAAATTTCGGTTTCCGTGCGCATCGCCTGTTTTGAGCAAATAGCGAGCGGGAGCTATCCGCTCATGAAAATACCACCAACTTCGCGCGCAAAGGTTTTGGACGTTTTGTTCCACGCGAATAAAAGCGACGGCGATAAGACCGCGCGTGGCGCTGCGAGAGCTGCAATCGCGTCGGTCCCCTTGGATTGCAAAGATGCCGTAGTCGCCATTTCCGGAGCGTGTAAATTTGGAGATAAGGATATCGTCGTTGGTCTCACGAAAGGTGATTCGTTAGCGAACGCGGTCGCGGCTATGGAAGTGTTTTCTTGGCGTTCCGATACAGCAGTCAATCGCGATGCGTTGATTCACCCTTGCCAAAATCTCTGCAGAGCCCTCTTTGCGCAAAACGAAATCGACGTCGAGGAAGACGCTCGTCGCCAAGCTCTCAAAGAACAAAACGCGGCAAACAATTCCAAAAAGAAAAAGAAACGCTTCTACGGCGCGGAAGATAATTCATCGTCGTCGTCGAGCGATGATAATAGCGATGGCGATGAAAGAATGAGCGAAAGTGATGACGACGATAACAACAAGAATGATTCCGAAACGAAAAAGCTCAACGAACAAATCGCTGAGCGTTCGTACGCGTTGACGTTAAGTTTGCAAACTTTAACAAAGTTAGCTGAGCTTTGTGGTCAGACCGTCAATAGTTGGGACATCGATCTCATTTGTGTTTCTGCGTCTAAAGCTTCTGAAGGGAGTTCTCGCGCGGCAGCTCTAGAGCTTCTCTCGGAGATGGCAAAGATCAAGCCAGAAATGGTTGTGAAGAAAGTTGTGGACGTTGCCACGACGCTCTCGAGAATTGCCGGCGAAAACGACGACGTTACGTTACAGAGAGCTTTAGAAAATGCTTTGAAATCTGTCGTACCCGTGTGGCTTTCCTCAGGTAAAGCTGACGTGAAGGAAGTCATTTGGACAATCGTAGAGGCGTCGACGAGAGCGCCGGAACGAAGACGCGCGCCATTGTGTGCCGCGCTCATTCGCGCCTGTCCTGAAGGCTCGAAAGGTTTGTCTGAGTTGATTTTACAAGTACTTGAGAATAGAAACAGTTTGGAAAAGTCCGCCGAAGCGCACAAAAAGAAGATGTACGCGATGCTGTATCAAAATGATGCGAAGAAGAAGACGGGTGGGAATTTAGATTTGATGGACCTCGACGATAACAACGCGGATGTTGATGATGATGTTGACGACGAGGACGACGAGCTCGAAGACGAAGAAAACAACAACAAAACAAAGTCGAACACGTGGGTCAAATCTTTGGTTATGACTTTGCTAGGTCACGAGAAACCAGTCAACGCGGTCGTAACGCTGGTAGATGCAATGAAGGTACGACTTTTTTCTCCTTCTTTCTCGTTTTTCGCGCGTGACTTTTTAAACTCGTTCGTTCGTTGCGTATGTTTCGGTGAAGAATTCGTATATGTGTCAGGATTCTGATTTTTCGTGATGAGAACTTCAAACGATCTGCTGCTTTCCTTCTGAGAAATGTACTGTCTACGACGACGATAGAAAACCTCTCTTTCTTCTTTTGTTCCTCTTCCTCTTTTCAAGACGCTCACGTGTACTTCTTTGCCTTTCTTTTTACAACACAACAGATTGCTGCCTCGAGAGGCTCGGAAGTGAGTAGAGGTGTCGTCGTCGTCGCGAACGCCGCGTCGCGATTCATATCAACTCGATCTTTTCTTCTCGCGCAGAAGAAATATAGCGCACATTCTGTGGCAAACTCAAACGTGTTACAAACCGCGTTTTCCTCGTTAGCTGAGAGAGCGTTGACGTTGCTAGATACGAAGGCGTCATGCGCGAGTGGTCCTTCCGCCTCTAAAGCGGGTAGAGATTTATTCTCTGCGTTGGATGCCGTTTTGCACCCAGGCAAGTTTCTTGAAACGTTGACGCCATTGCTATCTTGTGAAGAAACCTCGGTGCGTAAAGCGGCGTTGAATCTCCTCACGGATCGTTTGCAAAACAACGAGAACGCGCTGAGGGATTTGACGATTTCCGTCAAGAAGCAACAGAAAGAATCCAACGAGAGCATTAAGATTGCAGGTTTGAAACTCATCGACGAACTCGCAACTCTTGCCGTCAGAGATGGTACTCCAAACGCTCGTCAAGCGGCTCTTGTCGCGCTTGAAGCCGCAGCCATGCGGTTTGGTCGCGATGAAGACGCCACGCATTACGCGAATGCGTTGGTGAACGCCGCGAAACAGGTTGCAGAAAAATGTTGTTTTGCAAAAGACACGGAAGAGGAAAATGCGCTGAAAGCTATTAATTCGACCACGTCGAACGTGCTCGGTTCAGCCTCTTTGTGTCTCGCGCAAATTGCTCGAGCCACAGGGCCGAAGTTCATCGGCGCGTTGGCGCTCGCCGCGCCGGCAATGACTCGAATCGCCAAACTGGCCACTCAAATATGCTCTAAAAGCGCTGCCGCGAGAAATGGCGAAACACCAGAGAACGCTTTGGTTGTTTTATCAGCAACGCTTTCCGCGATCGACGCGTTTTGTGAAGACCAGCTAGCGAAGTTTATGAGTCCATACCTCTTGGACATTTTGACCGTCGCGACGCATCCGGCGTTGTGCGCAAAGACAGAGACAGACGATGAAGAGGAGGAAGAGGACAGAGACGACGAAGGTGTGTCTGGTAAAAAGAAGAAAAAAAAGAGCAGAGATAGCGTAAAAACAAATCTTACATCTCTCATAGCCGCCAAAGAAGCTGCTGCCGAATTACGCTCGGAACGCTTAGCGACCTCGTTCGAATGCCGTGTGCTCATGCCTCCTCTGGAAGAGTGTTGGGTAACGTTCATTCGTGAGAGCGAATCCGCACGCACGGCAAACGAGGCATTGCGTTCGAGACTGGCATTTTTGGAAGTTTCAAACAAGGTAGCCGATCGTAAGGATGCTACGTCTGCGCACAGAGCTTCGCTGTTTTCGATTGCTTTGGAAGCCATGGACGTACGACGACAGTTCGCGGAGGAAGACGACGCGAGCGTTTCGGAGATGGAAGAAGTAGAAACGTTAGCCGTGAACGCGGTGGCGAATTTAGCAGTAAAATGTACCGAGAAAGAGTTCACGCCGTTTTACGCGAAATGCGTGGAGTGGGCTAAAGCGAGAGCTGGAGAGAAAGATGCCGCGAGATGGCGATTATCGGCGTTGTTTCGATTGACGAGTGCTTTGGCGGACCAGTTGAGAGCTGTTTTTGTGCCGTTTTACAGACACGTTCTGGACTTGACAGCGGCATGCTTAGACGACGAAGCCTTGGATATGTTAGAATCGAACAAGAAAAAGAAGAAAAAGAAGACGGATGATGAGAAGAGCAACAAAAACAACGACGATGTGATGGACGAGTGGCGCATGAAGGCGTTCGCGCTCGCCGCTTTGCGTCGGTGTTTCGCATACGATTCGGTCAATTTTCTCACGCAAGAACGATTTAACCAGTTTGCGCCTTTAGTTGCGAAGCACTTGTCTAAAGAACCGCCAAAGAAGAGTCGAGAATACGCAATGAGCACCCTGGATGAACTACTGGACGAAGGTGACGATGGAGCAAAGGACTTGAATGAAAACGACTCCGTCGGAGTAAAATTCAATCTCGGCGCCGAGTGTGTCGGCTGTTGTGCCGCTCTTTTCGCCGCTGCGCCCGACGAAGCGTTGTGGAAAACGTTACACCGAAACATCCTGAATGTTTCCAGAAATTACGAACATTCCAGAGCAAAGCTTCTCGTTATTGCCACGCTCGCTAAAATTATCGAGAATACCCAAGAAGAATACTTAGTCTTGCTTCCCGAAGCCATTCCATTTCTCAGCGAACTTCTCGAGGACGACGATTTAGAGGTGGAGATTTCGACGCAGGATTTGTTGGATAAGTTGACAAAGTTAAGTGGGGAGGACTTAGCGAGCTTAATGGAGCACGGATATGGCGACATGAGACACCAAAGTGGACGAGATAAGGATATTGTCAAGCACGAGAGCTACGTGTGATTTTAAAGCTAAACGCCTTGTGTAATAATACATTTTCACGAAAAGAGCTCTAACTAAACTAAGTAATAACTAAAACGGAAATACACGGACGACACTCCCGATGAACTCACCTCGCAAACCGTTTGTCGTGCTGATAAACACCGCGTTAAGTAAAAGCGCATTCGGATCTGCATCGTTATACGCGTTGAACGTTTGCTGAGCAAACAAATGAATATTTCGAAAACCCTGTTCTATGACCTTTCTCGCCCTGGCAAAATCCTTCGACGAGAACGAAGCCGCCACACACGCATTTAACCACTTTGCAAGCATTGCCTTTGCATCGTTTGCATCGATTTCAGTGGACAACGCGTTCATTGACGAAATCAATACGTCCGTCGCGTGCCGGATATTTTCTCCGCACGATCTTTCAAGATGCGTCGCGAACCGCTCCAACTCAAACAACTGCTCTTGGAAACTTCGTAATCGTCTTCTCAAAACGGTCGCTTCCTTCGAAGCGTGGTCTAATTTCCGTGCGTTATCGTGAACGTACGTGGCGCGGTCGAGATCGTTCGAAATTTTTCGTAAATTTTGGAGCATCGCGCGAATGGATTTCAATCTCAAAACAAACTCCGAAACCGCTTCAATTTTTTCTTCAAAGTCGATACCAAACAGATTCGAACGCTTCAGTTGTTCCGGAAGCGCGTACGACAGACACTTGATAGATTTCGTATTCCTTGACGACGTGCTCTCGTTCGAGTAGACGATTCTAAATCGATCTTTAACGACATTCGAAGAAATATTTGCGCGTTCTAACGCATCTCGCAACTCATCGTTCGTGAAGTAGGTGATTTCAAAAGAAGAAGAGACGAAAGCATCATCATACGAATCATCATCTCTCCTCTCGCACAGCGTTTCTATGACATCGCCACTCAAGCCGAAGATGATTTCGGCGATATATTTCGCGTGACTCGCAACTTCATGATCTTTGAGAAGATACGAAACGTGCACTCTAGAAACTTTTTCGTGAAGAAAATCGAGAAACGCCCAAAGGTTACTCGCGGTGACGTCCACGAGCGATCGTTTACACATGACGACGCGTGAGGGAAGGGATGAATTAGTCACCGATGAAGGACGCGGTGGCAGATCCGTTTCCATCGTGTCGTCGGCAGCCAAGATGGTCTTCTCTGCCAACTTCTCCGCGTCTTTCGAGTCTTCTTCTTCTGCTGCTGCTGCTGCTTCGTGATTTTCTTCAACCGCGACAACAACGTCGAGGAAAACATCCCCAGTTGTATCTGCATTTGGGTCCGTTGTCGTGTCCTCTTCCCCGGTTCGATTCATTTGACTTTCCAACAGTCGCACACGCTTTTTCACAGCACTTCCGCTAAACGTCCCTAATCTTTCTAAATCTTCAGTCAACTCGTTCACTTTTGCCTCTTTTTTCCTCTCTGCGCGTTCAAACATTTCCAAGCGTCTGGCATCCCCTAATTCTTTCTTCTTGGCCTTGGCTTTCTGACGAATTTCTTCTCGCTCGAGCTCGTGTTTGCGCACGCGCGCCTCAAATATCTCCCGTTGTACGCGCACGCGTTCTCTGTGTTCAAATTCGATTGAGTCTTTTTCTTGCGTGCGAAGAGTATCCGTCGTATCAATAGCTTCATCCAACGTTCGAGAAACTTCTCGAAAGATTTCTTCTCGAGCGACACCCATTTCTTTGGTGAAGAAGTGAACGATAGAAGTTGCATCTGAATCGATATTCGCCATATTGGACGTCGATGAGAAGAGCAGCAATTTACACGCGCGCATGCCCGCACTAAATTGAGCAAGCTTCTGCTCTCGGTGAATATCCCGCGTGGAATTTTTTATGCTTCTCAGTTTTCGAATCGCGTCGGATTTATTCTGAAGCAACACATCGCACGCCTTCTTTAAGCATTCACCGTCATTAGATAACGAAGAATTATTCGACGAAAAGCACGCGTTGACGATGCCTTCAACTAGCACAGGTTTTGCCGTGGAAATGAATAAAATTTCAAAGAGCTTCAGTACGCTCCTTTGCTCGAGCTCGATGTCTACGTAGTCGTTGTAGTGTAAATCTTGAATCTCCCGAGAGAGCACATCTAGAGCTACGCTGCCGTAGGAATAGTGAGAAGCAGTACTTTTATTACCATTTTGACGATACCGATGAGGCGATACCGATGGCAACAAAAGAGCGCGAGACTTGCGGTGCTTCATCGCGCGCCACCGTTTTTGTACCTTGTCGACCAAAGCCGCCAACGAGGCAATCTGTTTCCGTATATCCCGCGTGTGGAATGCAAACTCGAGAAGCGTCGTTGATGCATCGTTTCGATTTGCATTTCGTTCGTGTTCATCTTCATTCTCGTATTCTTCCCCCTCGTCGGCTCTGCGTTGAATGCACGCTTCCGCGAACGCGCTCAATGACGCGTCTATAGCCTGGAGTATTTTCAAAACGCACTTTTGAAATGCATTTGCAGTCGAATCGCCGCTCTCTTTTTCCATTTGTTTTGTCGCAAACGCACGCGCGCGGTTTTGCAGACGAGACGTTTCGTAAAACTGCGACAGTACGTTTTTGGTCGCTCCAACGCTCGCCCCGCGAAAACGCACGGAAAGGCTTCCGCTGTCGTCGAGAGAATCCAACGATATAGCTCTCAGTAAGCGTCTCGAAGACACGTCTCCCATGACGGCGCGGATACACATCGTCACTAAATTCGACTCGTCTGCGCAAATGCATTTCGTGGCGTTTCCATGCTTGCCGCTGTTAAAATTAAAATCTTTCGCGCCGATGAACGCGCGCTCGTACAGGAAGTCGAAATCCACCGCGGAACGCCGCGCGCTCGCAGAATACAACGACGAAGGCATCAAAAGCGTAA
>Ga0213869_10003282_pt1 | contig 10786 bp, 6 predicted proteins | sample PICome_10_FD_160083 | JGI IMG/M metagenome (GOLD analysis project Ga0213869, IMG submission 160083) | Coastal seawater microbial communities near Pivers Island, North Carolina, United States - PICO132 | ecosystem: Environmental > Aquatic > Marine > Coastal | place: USA: North Carolina...
GAGCACCCTCCTCTACAGGAGGTACCCAACCTAGTTCTTGAATTCCAGTCAATCGAGTGGAAATAGTAGAAGTCTCATCATTAGAATCGTGGTGGAATAGGAAATGATCTCCAATCATGGTGACTGGGTCCGAAGAATTACTAATCTGAACTTCAACTGTAGAAATTGGAGTTTCTGCAATGAAACTAGTCTGTTCACCGAATTCGAACATGAAATTTGCAGGCATATCGTGAATGTTTGCTGCCTGTCTCTGGTCACCATCTAAACCAACATAGGAAATCAATTCTATTCCTTCATTGGCAGAATAAATCAAAGATTCATCATCTAATACAATTGAAATATTATTTGGTATATCAGAGAGAGAAAGACTTTGGAATGAAAAATTTTCTAAAGTATTTCTATCATGTTCAATAAAACAAAATCTAAATGATTCATCCGAATTAGTTTTGATCCCTATGGACTGAATATTCGTAACATTATCATCGCCAAATGTGAATTCAGATAAACCACTAAATCTAATGCTTGAGGCTACTGGGACAATAGGTTCTCTAACTCCAAATTCTCCAACCACTTGATCTAAATCTCTATCCTTAGAAATTATAATATGGTCATCTTGAGCAATGGGGTGCGGACTTGATCCAATTTGTAGAGAAAGTAAACTAATATCCATGCTTACTCTAGTTGATAATAAATTATCTGTCATCAATAAATTAACTTCTCTACCTGCAAATGAGTTTATTCCCCCTCCACCAACATCACCAGTAAGTACTGAAATAGCTTCACCTGGAACTGAATTTATTATATCTCCTACATCTAAGAATAAGTTCACCAAGTTAAGAATTACAGAATCTAGTATCTTAGATGCGAAATCTAAGTTAGCACCTGTGTCGAGACTCGTATCGGATGATTCAGTACTGCCCAATTCAAATGAACCAAATACTACTATTGAAGTTGGTAAATCTTTCAATTCGAGGCTAAGTTTACTATGATCTGTAGCAATGTCTCCTCTTTTATGCCATGAATCATATTCTATTGATTGAATGCTTTCAACTGAACGAATCAGAGCCAAGGTCTTAGGAGGATAAGCGGGATTAATTGGAAGAGTGGGATCATCGACATTTTGTGTTGTATCTCTTGAAAAATTCTTTATTGCAATAATCATACCTAATTTTTCAGGTTGTCCGCCAGGCAATTCCGGTGAGGATTTAGATCCAAGCATTGTGAAAACTCGATCGATTTCGTCAGAGGATAAGCTACCTGCGGGCATACCTCTTAGCCACCCTAAAGTATCGGTGGAGTTACCTCCTGGTTCTGAATCAGAAGTTGGTTGACCTGCTTTATTTTCATGGAAATGAATGTGTAAATCAGATTTTCTATCAGCATAGTATTCAATTGTATCAAGAGCATTTTCACCAGCTCCACCCGCACCTTCAGACAATGTTGAATCGGTTCTAATAACCAAATTTACTTCTGAGGGAAGTCTTGTAGAGACTCCATTTGGATGTACAGTGGCCTCGATATAAGCGACTTCCCAAACATCCCTATCTTCGTTAGTGTCTTGAGGAGAAAAATGAACATATCCAAATCCAGCAACAACTCCACAAGATATTTCTGAAGAAGGTAAAGTGGACAATTCTATTGGAGAGTATCTATCAGGACAATTCGTTTGTCCATTATTATTAATCAGGATTGAATATGGTGCAGAAAGCGAGGAAAGAACAATATCTGACTGATCACCACCTGGTAAAGGAATTCCTATACTAATGAATGCAAGAAGACTAGAAACTAAACTTGACGCTGCATCTGAAATATCAAAATATATTCTCTCTATACCAACATCCAAAGAAAAGTCAATTGGTGGAGTTGTAAAGGATGAATCGATAACCCAAACATAACTTTCTCCACCTGTTAGAATACCTTCAGAATAAGCGAATGCTTTCAATAGTGAAACTTGAAGATTTTGTAAATCATCCCAAACGACATCTCCTTCACTAGATTCTAATGCAACTACTGTGAAAGAAATTGTCGGCTTTACCCAAAGAGTATCTCCTTCAATACCAAATTCATTACCCAAATCAAACGCTATCTGAAGCCCCACTTGAATATCATTTTGACCATCATCATCAACATCAATTGCATGTAGGAATGCATCAGTCTCTGGATCAATCAAAGAAAATAACGATGCGGTAAAGGTAACTACTTCGAACTTTTCTACTTGGTTGCCGTCTAAATCAGTATACTTTGTCCAAATTAAATAATCTGTCAAATTGAAAATTGTTTGCCAGACAGTATTAACGGCCCCAGGAGGAGAGTTTTCAGGATTTATTAGAAGATCATAGGGTCCTGGATGAATTACTTCGGGAGGAGTAGTATCCACAATAGTTGAGTCTGAAAATAAATCATTTATTCCATAAAGAGGGTCATCCTGATTTGTTGGAGTTACAGAATTTGTTACTCCTTCAAGTGAAGGAGCCGCGATATTTTTCACAAATTCAGAAGAAATTACATCTTCTCTTTGTGAAAGAACATCTGTCATTTCATCAAGAATTTTGAAGTCGTCAGCACTGATTCTTGTATCCGCAGAAACAGCAGTAATCGGTGAATACATTGGCATCAGAAAAATCAACACTAGAAGAATTGTCTGAGAGTGATTGATTGCGGGGGCCCTGCGTATGATACGTACAGCACCTCCTTGCATGAACTGACCTCTCATAGATATGGTAAAGGTTATTCCCCTACCTGATACAATAAAAAATAGTTTTTATCTAATTTTAACTGATATGGAAGTTTCAATCTGATGAACTAGATAATTTAGAAGAATACTTCGCTATAGTCAGACAAATTATAATTAATACCGCTTGAATGATTGCCCTCATAATATGCCAATTTGTTCCAAATTTAGAACCGCCAATGGCAATATCATTTATCCACATATTGAAATTAGCCCAATAAAGAGCCACTAACATCAAAGCTATACCATATGCAGAAAATTGACGACTACGCGAGAACATCAATCCAGCTCCTAAAGCAATTTCAAAAACACCACTAACATATACCCAAAACGTTGGGAAACCCAATATCTCTGGCACTATTGGTTCATACCAAGATGGATCAATAAAATGATCAATTCCAATAATTACAAATGGTAAACCAAAAATTATTGATCCTATGTTAAGGATCCAATTTCTATACATAAAATTCACTCAAAACGAATTGTTTCAATCGAACCACAGTGCGGACATGCCGTTCTAGCAATATCTACGCCTATTGGCATATCTACTTCAAACAATTTTCCACAACTTGAACATGACTTCCTGACAGCACGGTTTTGTGATGGCGGTTCTGCTTCCATTTCTAGCTCAGATTCCAGCTCAGGTTCTAATCCAAAATCAGGTGCTTCAACAATATCAGATTCTGGAACGGATATTCCTGCAAGTGGATCTTCTGAAGGCTTCCAAACATTTTCAGGTTCTGCTGAAGATTCAAAATCATGTTGGATATCCTCTCTAGATACTGCATCATCTTCTTCAAAAGCGGCAAGTAAATCATTAGCAGGACTGCTAATTGGAGCAGATGTTTGTGGAGGTGAGGTACCGAGTAATTCAGATAATTCGGGGTCCATCTCTATTGAAGAAGTAGGACTTCCAGGTGGAGGAGGAGTTGGTAAACCTGACATTCCTGACGAGTAGCCACCATATTGAGTATCTGTATTTGGTTGTGAAAGGGGAGTCACTTGGTTGATTCCAGCACCACCCCACATTGCTTTCTGCTCTTCTAAAGATGGTGGGGCCACGGTTTCCTGAACTTCTTTTTCGGCTTGTTCTGCCAGCATTGTGGCGATTTTTCTATTTTCCAGAACTCTCATGGTTACTAATCCAATCAATGAAATTACTACCAATAATGAAACTAATATCACAACTATATTTAGCCAATCAATCCCATCAGAACCAGGGTCCGCTGATATTACAGTAACGAGTATTTCGGCTTCTGTAGTCAGTCCTTCATCGTTCTGAATAGTACAAATTACCCAATAAATACCAGGTTCAGAAAAAGGATGGACTACGGTTGGGCCTACTCCTTCATTATCGTTAGAAGATATTCCATCTCCATCCGAATCAAAATCTCTATCAAAATCCCATTTATAGATTAGATTTGTTGACTCTGGGTCGGTTACTGGAACTGAAAAAGGATATGCTTGGTTGACTACAATCTGTAAATCGGAAACAAACGATGAATCAACACTGGGGGGAGTAAAGTCATACAAATTTATATTTGCAACATCTTCAGTGACCAATCCTGCTTTGTCTGTAACTCTAAGTGTGATTGTGTGAAGGCCAGAAATATAAGATGAGTCAAAATTATGACTGAAAGAGGTCGCTGAAGAATCAGTGCCAGAATAAGACTCAACAACTAGATCATCTACTAACCACTCTACAGCTGAAACCTCCCAATTATCTGAGAATTGACCACTTAGAACAATATTTTCACCATATCCACGAGTAATATCTGAGCTAATATCAATACTTGCAGAGGGGTTGGAAATATCTCTAACCTCGATGTCTTTGAAAATAGTAGAACTTCGTGAATCACTGGACACTGCTGTAACCTTTAGAGTGAAATTTGTTGGAACTGCCCAAGAAACCTCAATTGTGCTACCAGAGTAGTCATCAAATCCGTCACCATCAGTATCCCAGTTAATACTAGAGATTTGGTTAGAAAGATTTGGTGTATTACTAGCATCGAGTGTTATGCTTTTACCTACATCAACTACAGTTAACGATTCGGAATCGGTCAATGTAACTTGGACAATTGGCGTCAGAAAAGCTACCACAGTTGTCGCCACTTCGCTTGTACCTGCGCCACCAGCGCCTGCACGATTATCTACGATTAAGTATAGAGGGATTTCAGAATACAAAGAAGAGGCAGACCAAACTGTGCTACCAGAACTGGTTACTGCAAGTAAATCTGCTTGATTAATTCTAGATGCTGCAACAGTACCGTTTGCCGCTGCAGATTCATATGAATTCTTTTGTTCCTCGGTCATCAAGAAAATATCAGGAGCACCTTCCATAGAAGTTACATCAACGGAAAGTTGACTTCCTTCATCTAAAGAGAAAGGACCTGCTATAATTTCATGGTCATTTGTGTCCAAACGAACTATAGTATCTATCAAAGAAAATGCCGTAGAAACTACCTGTTCAACATTCATTGCAACATTAGCTATACTTCCACCTTGAGCACCCTGGCCATTATCTTGAGGATGGGCTAAATTATCAATTACCATGTACCAACGAGTTGACTGCCCTTCATCAGGAACTGTCCAATGCCAAGAACCCTGTCCAGAAAAGGATTCGAAGACAGAATCTTCTTCCCAAATCAAGTCCGTTCTGTAGTTTTGTTCATTCTGATAAGTTGTCCTTGCATTTGATGTAAACAGTAAAATATCAATATCTTCGTCAGAGTCTATTTCAAATGAGAATGTAGTACCAGGGGTCAATACTTCTTGAAAATCTATAGTTACACACGATTGATCTGATATCGCCCAACTAGCAGGCATCATGTCTAAATCTGCACTTGTACAACCAATTATTCCCTTCGAATCAGCTGAAACTAAAGGGCTTGCTAGAGATAGAATAAGAACAATCAAAATGGCTGACGAGACTCTACGCATTACCTTAGCGTGAACTTTCCCCTTTTGAATCGTATTGTAATTACGTGCAGAGTTGCGTCACCAATAATTAGGGTTTTTTAGGTATTGGAGTCTTTGGGAACCAACGTAAAACAACAACATCTCCGATAGATTTAACCCAGTTCCAAGGAATTGCCACGTGGATTCTACCTTCGACTAAACTGGCTGGTGGATCTGAAACAAATAAGTGAGTGCAAGACCATGATTCAGATTCTGCAGAAATTACGGTATCATGTACTGTCCCTAAGACTCTTCCATCTGGAATAATCACAGGAAGACCGCGAACAGAACTCATGTCTAACTCGACCATTAAATGCAAGCCGCAGGCTCAAGTGAAATCAACCTTCGGCTAAAACTTACTTATTTGCCGCGGTTTTTGTTAGCATTTAGGCTAGGACGGAGTTTCTCAGCACCCTTACCCTTGTTGTACAAACCACGACCACGTTTTCCAGCACTTGTCATACCGCGCATAGCACGGCCTTTCTGATGATTTTCAGTAATCCAGGACCATTGGCTATCTGCCATTACAACTGGATGATTTGGATCTAGAAGAATAACTTCGAAGAACTTATTCTTTCCATCTTCTCCAACCCAGTATGAGTTTAGTACTCTTAGATTTGGATATCTGCGAGAAACACGCTCTTCTGCGATTCTCTGGATTGACTTAGCCATAGTAATTTTTGTCACACCAGATTTTGATGGTTTACGCTTCATGTTTACTACACCTTTGCGAAGTCCACCACGGCGAACACGAGTTCTACAAATTACAACACCTTGCTTAGCACGGTATCCTACACGTCGAGCTGCATCAATGCGAGTAGGTTTGTCGATTCTTTGGAAGACTGGTTGGTGGCGCCATTCTGCCATTCTACCCGTCCTATGACGAGGTTCCATGCTTTGCTTTGGATTCTTCCAAGCCGAACGTACGTACTTTGTTACTCCCATATTCATCCCTCGTAGCGAGTCGCCGACTTGCCATCCCTTTATGAGTCTATATCCAAGACCTTGAACATGAAAATACATCAAAATCTATCAATTATACCAATCCTTTTGTTCGAAAACACATTTATTCCGTTTGATTTGTATCATTTAGAACCCATTCAAAAAATGTCTCTAAACTAGGAAGAAGAGATGTACCGGAATCAGTCAATTTGTACACAACTGTAGGAGGAACGGTCTCATAATCAATTCTTTGTACTAGATTATGATCCTCTAATTCGCCCAATCTTCTTGTTAGTGTGGTAGAGGAAGTATCAACTCTATTTTTTAATTCTGTAAATCGAATTGGATTGTCTTCTGAATGCAATGCATGAATAATTTGAACCATTTTTGATCTAGAAAGAAGTGTCAATAATTCATCTGCTTCAACATCTTGTTTCATTAATACTGAATCTAGTCGTGTCTTCGGAGATCTTACTGCAGCCGTACCGACTAGAACTAATACCATAGTGAACAATATCAAGGCCCCAAAGATTGCACTGCTTTGACCTAAAATAACTGAAGGACCACTGCCATCAACATTGGAGCTATCATCCTGTAAAGGCGTATCTTCGACGGGAGATTCTATGATTATATCTACAGGTTCTTCCACTGGCTCCTCTACAGGTTCTTCCACTGGCTCCTCTACAGGTTCCTCCACTGGCTCCTCTACAGGTTCCTCCACTGGCTCCTCTACAGGTTCTTCCACTGGCTCCCCTACAGGTTCTTCTTCTGTTGGCATCAGTATTTTATCGATAACATAAATCACACCATTTTCTACTTCTTGGGAATAAAGAATCTTTGCTTCATTAACGAAAATATCACCTTCACAGTCATTTGTAATGGTTATCGGAAACGAATCCGTGGTTTCCATATCAAACTCTGCAGGTATGCATTCATCGGGTAACGATAGTACCCAATCGAATGATATGTGATTGAGAATGATTTCAGACAATCCTTCGAGTTTCTGGAGACTATCATAATCGTCAATATCTATTCCAGCTGCAGCAAATGCTTCATCTGTTGGAGCAAATATTGTCATCCCCATCTGAGGACTATTCTCTACATTAATATCGTCCATCAACATGGTCATTCCCAAAGCATCCATCAAATCTCCAAATTCTCCATCATTCTCTAGGTTGGATGGGATATCAAATCTAGGATTGAACCTTGGCTCATCATTATTCGGTGGTGTGAAATTAAAACTCGAAGGAATTAGAACGCTATCTATGACTTGAATCATGCCGTTATCTGTAGCAGAAGAAAAAGAAGGCCAATCGGTAGTCTCGGAGAATCCATAAACTCGATTATCTGTATCAATGACATTAGCCTGATTAACTGTAATATTTCCTTGACAATCATTTGAAATTATGACGGTCTCTGTCCAAGAGCTGTAGTTAAATGGATCTGCATATTCTCCATTTTGCATTGGCGTCCCGTCTGTAGTATAAGGCTGACAATAAGGTTCGTATTCGCCACTCGAAATGTTGTATGCTATTCCCATGTCCAATCCATATGGACCTGCAAAAGTTACATGATAGAGTAAGACTTCTGTCAATACCTCGATCCCCTCTGGAGAATCAAAATCATCTAGGTAAATGCCAGTGGCATTGAAAGCATCGTTGGTAGGAGCAAATACAGTATATCCCATCTGAGGAGTGTTTTCTGGGCTAAGAACTTCTGTTAGATTAGTCATCTCTAAGGCTTGTAATAGGGTGCTAAAGTAGGGAGAATTTTGAAATGCCCACAGAACAGTATCGTGCTCACTGATTCCATATTCATCTATCTCTAATTTACTCTGATCTTCATTTAACTCAAACCAATGTTCCCACGAGTCTTCAGGGTATACAAAAGTATAGTCAAGGCAGTAATTTGCGTCCAAATCTGCTTCCAACCAGTCACCTCCTACTTCTGTAGCGTAGAATGCGTGCATTATGCAAATCTCTTCTGAGCTGCCTAGATAAGACCATGAAGTGAGATCTTCATTTGTTCCAGCCGGAATGTATGATGTACCTTCTCCTTGGAAATATCCTAGAATGTTGCATCCCGAAGAATGAGCCATGCCTATGTTGTTTGCTGTAGAAACGGAAAAGCTAGCATCTTCTGCAGCACCTCCAAATCCATAATCACATAGCATTGATTGTACCGATATATCGAAAGCGGTTACGTCTACAGATGTATCAATGGTCAGTACCATAGTTTCATTAGTTACATCACCGAAACCGATGATCACTTCTGAGTTTGAATCCGATCCATCCACTACTTCTGAGTTCGCATATGGGTTTTCTACCTCAGATTCGCTTTCACCATCGTCAAGTTCATACCATAAATCATACGGCCATTCACTTTCATACATAGTATAACTCAGACAATCATTGGGATCAAAATCTGCTTGTCGAGTTTCGAACTCCCCATCAGCTAACATGACTGTATAGGTCGCATTCCCGATGCATACCTCTGGGCTATTAGATTGATACCAGATTGATGTGAGAGTATCATTACTACCTGAGGGGATCCAGTAATTCCCCTGAGCACCGTAATAATATCCTGTTGTCAAACACCCAGCATACATGACGCTGACGTACAAGTTATATTCTTCAGCGAGCCCACCGGATCCTGAGATGGCACAGTAAACGGCACCTGTCTCCCAAGCCAATGTTACTTGGAATAAATGCACATCTACTGAGGTATCCATAGTGAATTCCATAGTATCATTAGTGACATTACCAAAACCAATAGCGACTTCAGAAGTGGGGTTGTTTGAAGATGAACTTTCACCATCAGCACTCACTAGAGACGCAGGTACGGTAATCATCATCAGGCAAATCAATAGTACTCTTAATCGAGACATATGCTATCTAATCTACTTACCACTTATAAACGACCGTTTTCATAGTTACACAGTCGTTACTAACCAAGTTACACAGGTGTAACCTTCAAAATTTTACATTTAAATCATATTTTAGAGAACTATTACGATTTCAAGAAATTATTATTCGCTTATTTAATACAATGATTCAACAGAATTATCTGCTCTATTCAGTACCCATTCAAACATCGATTAACGTAATTTTTCCAACTTAGATACTGTATATTCTAAAATTCATATATAAAGGGCAGACCACGTCCGATGTACCTATTACTGAATACTATTCTTATCTACAACTAATTTACTACCCACAGCATCCACATTTAGAGTACGACTTCTAGTAGAATTTTCTAAGGCTCTGTTGGGTCAGGATCCGCCATCTGATATTGCATTCTGATGGTAGACATGAATGGGAGATGATTGAGGGTTGAATTCGGAAATCAATGAAAAGTCACTACGCAACCTAACTAGAACGGAGCATATTTATCAATTCCTGAATACGCTGATCTAAATTCCCAGAATCAAATCCATATCCTTTCGACAAAGTCTGTTTATTGCTACGATGATTCTCCAATACCTTCAGTTCAAGATCCGGTCTTTCTGCATCCTGAGTTAGCTCAACCGCTTGCTCAACCAATGAATCATCATAGTGTCCCCAATAGGCTCCAATCTGTAAACCATCTAGCAGTAAATCGATCTTTTCCGCAACCAGAAGTCCCTGATGTCTTGTATAGAGTGCCTCGAGATAATCGTGGAGTATACCTGCTGTTTCTTCATCGAAATATTCTACATCTGTGTGTTGGCGATACTCTTCGTGTAGAAGTTTCCACGCACCCTTGATATCACCATCTTTCTCCATTTGATTTGCAGTATCGTAGATTTTTGGGTCAAGATACATTCCTGAGAATGGCTTCATTCCACAATGTGGACATTCGACTTCATCACTATCAACTAATTCCTCACAAAAGATGCATGCTTCCTTACCTTTGTCTTGCATTTCATCACCTTTCTGCCAAAACTTCCGCGAACTTGTCGACAATACCAATGACTAGAGCATTGCCCATGAAGAAGGCACGCTTACTGTCCGAAGCACCTTCTGTATGGTTATCTGGGAACATATTTAGTCGTTCTAACTCGATTGGTGTTAGTCGGCGAACCCACTCACTTTTCAGAAGACCAAAATCCCTCCTTATCTGGTTATAGTTTTCTGAGTTGAGATTCAACCTTTCTCGCTGACCCTTGGTGGGTTT
>Ga0213869_10003285_pt1 | contig 10783 bp, 9 predicted proteins | sample PICome_10_FD_160083 | JGI IMG/M metagenome (GOLD analysis project Ga0213869, IMG submission 160083) | Coastal seawater microbial communities near Pivers Island, North Carolina, United States - PICO132 | ecosystem: Environmental > Aquatic > Marine > Coastal | place: USA: North Carolina...
CGCGCGAATCTTGCTCCGCAAACGTATCCATCTTAAAGCCGTCATAAGACTTGTAAGGGACAAAGTTTACAACACCTGCCACCGCTTCGTTACCATACAATGCCGCGGCGCCATCTGCCACGATGTCCAGACGCTGAATCGCAATAGTTGGAATCAACGCATTGACGTTTTGATTAACCAGACGCTTTCCGTCCAGCAAAGTTAAGGTAGCACGTGCGCCCAGACCACGCAGGTCAACAGCTGAAGAGCGTGAATCCTGACCTTGAATTGTATTCGTGATCGCTGAGGCGTCTCCCTGTACGAAGGATAGGTTTTGAATGACCTCACCAATGTTCAGTGTGCCTTGAGCTTCTAGGTCATCAGCAGTCACCTGAGTGACCGAAGATGCACCCGCAAATCCTTCAGAGCGCCTAATATAGGAGCCAGTAACCACTACTTCTTCCACTGCGTCCTGTTGAGCGATTGAATGGCTCGCCAGGGGCAGCAATGAAACTGAAATTGCCGCGCACAGCAAGTTGCGCTTGTGTGGGATTCTTCGTTGCATATATCTCTCCATATAATTCAAATTATTTACTATTTTATTAAAGCTTTAATTTTAGTAAAAACAACAAGTTAAGCAGAACTTAATCTTCCGGAATGCTCTGAAAAACCTGTTCAGGCTGCAGTCGATTATTTAGTAAACCGATCTCTCACCCTAGCCGCCGAATAGTACGAAGCATTCAGCAACCGACAGAGTTTACCTAGTTTGATAGTTCATAAAAAGCTCTAATTTCAGGTATTTCCTCAATATTTACTTTCTCTCCCAAAGCTGTGGGGGAGACCTTGTAGGCAATTGCGTCATTTCTGCACGGCCAGGCCGTAGCAGCAAGACATAGAATACTAAGAATTCATTATTATTCTCTATATTTCAGAACGTTAGAAGTATTTAATCGTAAGCAGGAAATGGCGTTTCGAGCGATCGCTCGATTTTATTTTGCGAAGCTAGGACAGGCAAATATATTGTTAGCCGGTGTAACTTTTATGATATTTTCGACGAATACTAGATAAACGCGGTGGCATGTCTGCACCGGCACTCCACAAACTGCTGCATCAGGCATATACTTCGGCTAAACATGCCCGCTTATGGGGCATGCATTGCATATAGAGGAATTAACAATGCAGAAACTACGATCGGCTCTCTTGCTGCCGCTTCTTGCGCTCTCAGTTCTAGTGAGCCCTGGCGTGCAACTAAAGGCTCAGGCTGCCGAAGGGCAAGTTGTCATAGAGGACCTGACACCCTCCCAGCTTAGAAGAGAGATCAAGAAGATTGAAACCGAGTTCTATCGCGTATTCAATGCCAGCGTTGAAGATGAGAAGTTAGCTATTATCTGCTATGACCATCTACCTACTGGATCAAATATTAAGAAGGAGAAATGTGAGCCGCAATTCGCTATCGATAAGCGATCGAAAAACGTCAACGACGCACAGTTCGGGACTGACGTCCTATTTACCGCCAAGACCATGCAAAGAGAACTTTCAGAAGAGTTTGCGGCGCTGACGGAAGCAATGACCAATCTTGCCGGAGAAAATGAATACTTTGCCGAATTGAACAGTATTCTGGAAGCACTGAGAGATGAGCTAAACAATAGATAGGGCTGCAGCTGCAAGAAGCTAATTAACCACAACAAAAGTAATGAACTAAAAAAGGCCAAAGGGACCTTCCCTTCAGCCTTTTTGGCAAAACGTTCTATCGTAAATATTTAGCGGTACAGAACTAACGGACAGAGTACTTAGTAAACGCACCTCCTGCCTGAGATAGTGAGTTCGGTCCCTCTGCGGCATAGACATTACCATCGGCATCGACCGCAATCCCCTCTCCAGCGGTGCCTTGATATACTCGATCATCACGTTCGAAAGGCTGAATGAAAGCAACGATACGATCGTCATTCAGAGGGCCGATGCGCACCCCGTTTCTCCACCCTACATGCCCGGTGGGGCTGGACTCGGAGTCAATCGCATAGACCATATCATCAGCTGTAATGAACAATCCGCTGATGCGACCATAGGTATATCGAGACTCGAGATAGTTGCCGTCCTGATCGAAAAGCTCCAAACGATGATTGCCCCGATCGGCAACCCACAGGCGCCCCTGTGAATCGAATTCCATGGCATGTGGTGTGCGGAACTCACCGTGACGCACGCCGATGCTACCCCATTGTTTTATAAACCTGCCTTCTGGAGAAAACTTCATGATTCTGGCCGTATTGCCTGCCGCCCGGCCCTCTTCCATAGCCTGATTGCTGGTCATGCCCTGGCCGTTGTGTCCATCGGAGACATAGATGCTGCCATCCGGACCTACGATTACATCGTTAGGCTGATTGAATTGATTTGGTCCACTGCCCGCCGATCCCGCCGTGCCCAGGCTCATTAGCAATTCGCCATTGGCACTAAATTGGTGCACCTGCTGACCCTTGGTGCCATCGGAATTGGTTGCGAAGTCTGTTACCCAGACACTGCCGTCTGCTGCTGCGTGAATACCGTGCGGTGTCATCATGACGCCGCCACCGAAGTTCGCCAATACCTCACCCGTATTGCGATCGAACTTGAATATAGGATCTACCGGATTGGTGTCGCAGTTGATTGGCGTGCCGCCACCGAATGTGCCTGCGCCACAGCGCTCGTAGGCCCAGATATGCCCGTCATTAGGATCAATATCGATGCCCGCGGTAGAGCCCCAGTTCCTTCCAGCGGGGAGTTGCCCCCAGTTCTGAGTGACCACGGGAGCGGGGTTGGGCAGTCCATCACCCGAAATATAGTTGCCTGCACCGACACAGCCGGTTAGCAGCGCAGAAACGCAAGCGAACAGCGTAAATTTGGAAATTGGCGATGAAGAAAGTGAATTCATGAATGCTCCTTGAAGACTTTTATTGTGGGAAAGAGTTACAACATCAGAGAATAGAAGCTATCCCGCTCCAAGTCCACAGCTTGCAGAGCTATGGCAGGGCATCAGTGCCATTTTATGGGCCTTGAAGGAAATACTCTACATTGTTAGCATATCCCGTTAGTAAGTACTAACAAAGCTTGCTTGGGAGAAGGCTTTGCGCCCCATTTAGTGCAAAAAGCTCTTGAATGAAGGTAAATTCTGCGCCTGATCTGAATAAAACTTGATTAGAGCCTGCCCGCGCGCTTCCGAGAGAATATTTTTAGCCCTTATTTATCAATAGCTTAGCTGGTATATGCCCCTATTATGGGCAAGGAAGCGCTCAGCCAACCCAATCTTGGCGCACTTATTGAAAGGTAATTGATACGAATAATTCCAAATAGCGACTTAGCCCAGGTTCATGACCCTACTCGTATTCACAGATCTAGATGGCAGCCTCATGGAGCACGAGTCCTATTCGATCGAGGCGGCGAGACCAGCGCTTGATGAGTTAGCTGCCAGACAGATTCCACTTATTCTAAATTCCAGCAAGAGCGCAGCAGAAATGACCGCAATTCAACAGCAGCTGGAACTGCGCCACCCCTTCATCTGCGAGAACGGCGCAGCCCTGTTTCGCCCGAATGAGGAAACCATCGAATTCGCAACTCCCCGCGAGCTGTGGTTACAGCGCGTGCATGCCCTGCGTGACCAGTTTAGCTATTCCTTCCAGGGCTTTGCAGACTGGACAGCTAGCGAAATATCAACGCTTACCGGATTGTCTAAAACACAGGCCGAACAAGCCAAAGACAGATGCTATAGCGAGCCGATTCTCTGGCGGGATTCGGAGGCGTCGCTGCACAAATTTCATACCCAGTTAGAAGCGATGCAGCTGCGGCTGTTACAGGGTGGCCGGTTCCAGAGCATTCAGGGCTTGTACGACAAGAGTGATGCTCTGCGCTGGATGGTCTCTAAAGAGACGGAACAAAACCCAGAGAGTGTACTGCATACGATAGCCCTGGGCGATAGCCCGAATGATGCCGCCATGCTCAACGCATCCGACATAGCCGTAATAATTAAATCCGGTAAATCGAATCAGATTCTTTGCCCCGATGCTGGGCAGCTAATCCACACAAAGATCCCTGGCCCGGCAGGCTGGAACGAGGCCCTGCTGGAAATACTTTCACTGTATGACGCAGGTCAGCTTAAGAAAGCATGAAACACAGTAATGATACCGATTATTCCAATAACTAATCCAACCACTCATCCAACCACTCATACAAAGACGAGAAACTGACATGGGCGACTTTCATCAAAACGGACTCATCACAACGTTGCACAATCTTGGGCAGCGCCCTATCGAATGCATGGAGAAAGAACTCGAAACATTCAAGAAAGATCGCCCCATGGGTCTGGTATTACCCTCTCTGTTCTCCGAACTTCAGGGCCCGGCGCTGTCGAAGATCGTCGATGAACTTACCTCGGTACCCTATCTCAACGAGATCGTAATCGGATTGGATAGAGCCGATGAGAGCGAGTATCGACACGCGTTGGACTATTTTTCACGTCTACCCCAGCATCACCGCGTGCTCTGGAATGACGGCCCCCGCCTCTTGGCAATCGACAAACAACTAAAAGACATCGGTTTGGCACCTACGCATCTGGGCAAGGGTAGAAATGTTTGGTATTGCTACGGTTATACTCTCGCATCCGGTAGATCCAAGGCAGTAGCGCTGCATGACTGTGACATTCTTACCTATGATCGCAGCCTATTGGCCAGACTGATCTACCCCGTCGCGAACCCCAATTTCAGCTATGTGTTTTGCAAGGGCTACTATGCCAGAGTCGCAGGCAACAGAATTGGCGGACGCGTAATGCGCCTGTTCGTCACACCGCTTATCCGCACACTGAAGAAGGTCAGTGAGCAGAACGAATTCCTCGACTACCTGGATAGTTTTCGTTATCCCTTAGCCGGCGAATTTTCACTTCGCTCCGACGTTATCAACGATCTGCGTATACCCAGCGACTGGGGACTGGAGGTTGGCGTACTGTCCGAGATGAAACGCAACTATGCAAACAACCGCCTATGTCAGGCAGATATCGCCGACATCTACGATCACAAGCATCAGGAGCTTTCGGCCGACGATGCCGAGAAGGGCCTCTCGAAGATGACCATCGATATCGCCAAGGCCTTGTTTCGGAAACTCGCAACCAACGGCGATGTTTTCTCGACAGAGAAATTTAGAACCATCAAGGCAACCTACTACCGCATCGCCCTGGACTTTATCGACACCTATCACAACGATGCCATTATCAACGGGCTGGAATATGACAGGCACCAAGAAGAGCAATCCGTTGAGCTGTTTGCCAGCAATATCATGTCCGCCGGCGATCATTTCCTCGAGAATCCGATGGACAAACCCTTCATACCAAGTTGGAATCGAGTAATCAGCGCGATTCCAGATATCCTGGAGCAGATTAAAGAAGCGGTAGAGTTAGATAACGAAGAATTCGCCCGCTAGAGACTCCAGCCAGATGGAAGAGCAAGAAGCACAGCAGAAGGAATTGAGCAGGCGCGTTGGTGACCATCTTCGCTTCATCTATCCAGGTCATGACAACGACGAACTGGCCGAGCAACTAGTCGCCGAGATGAGTCTGGGCAGAAACCTTCAGCTTGTCGATCAGCATCACAACAATTGGGATGAGACTGACAGCATCCTCATCACCTATGGCAATAGCGTTATGAAAGAAGGTGAGCTGCCGCTGCACACGCTGCATAGATTTCTCAACAGGCATCTAGCCGAAACGATCAAGGCGATACACATACTGCCGTTCTTTCCGTTCAGCTCCGACGATGGCTTCTCGGTCATGGACTACCTGGCGGTAAACCCCTCACTCGGTGATTGGGAAGACATCGAAGCCATAGGCAAAGACTATAGCCTAATGTCTGACCTGGTAATCAATCACATGTCCAGCCGCAGCAGATGGTTCGACAATTTCAAGAAGCGCATAGACCCCGGCAAAGACTATTTTGCCGAAGGCAATCCGGAAGATGACTACAGCCAGGTAGTCAGGCCGAGAAACTCCCCACTATTGACCGCCATCGAAACCGACGATGGTGAACGCCATGTCTGGTGTACTTTTAGTTCAGATCAGGTCGACCTAAATTTCAGAAATCCAAAAGTTCTATTGGAATTCGTGAAGATAATACGCAAGTACCTGAATCATGGCGTCGCGATATTCCGTCTAGACGCGGTCGCCTTCCTCTGGAAGGAACCGGGCACCCCCTGTATCCACCTGCAACAGACTCACGAAATTATTAAACTGCTGCGGACACTGATCGAGCATTACTTCCCCGAAGTTATTTTGATATGCGAATGTAATGTACCCAACCGAGAGAACCTTACCTATTTCGGAAATGCGAACGAGGCACACATAATCTATAACTTTTCGCTGCCACCGCTGCTTCTCTATACGCTGCTTAGCGGACACTGCAGACACCTTAAAACATGGATGATGAGCATGCCGCCCGCTCAATCGGGAACGAGCTACCTAAACTTCATCGCATCACACGATGGCATAGGCCTGCGCCCTCTGGATGGACTATTGGAGGAGAGCGAGAGAGACCAACTGGTCGATACTATTAAGAACTTTGGCGGCAAGGTGACCTACAGGAAGGCGCGCGAAGGCTTTGACAAGCCCTATGAGTTAAACGTGGCCCTTTTCGACGCATTGAAAGGAACGATAGAATCTGGCGAGGACGAGTGGGCCTACCAGCGCTTCATCTGCGCTCATGCGATAATGCTGGGGCTAGAAGGCATACCGGGGATTTATATTCAGAGCCTCTTTGGGTCCAGAAATGACCACCGCCGTTTCGAGCATACCGGGCGCAACCGTTCCATTAACAGGCATATCTGGCAGGAGGCCGATCTTGAAGCCGAACTCGCCGATGCGAACTCACTCCATGGCAAGGTGTTTTCTCAGATGACTCGTCTGCTCAAGATTCGCAAAGCCCAGCCCGCATTCCACCCCAACGCGACACAGTTCACCCTGCACCTGGGCGAAAAGATATTTGCCTTCTGGCGCCAAAGCATAGACCGCAGCCAGAGTATCTTCAGCTTGAGCAATATAAACAGCGAAAGCCAAACCTTGAACCTTGCAGACATCAACCTGATTAGCACGGATGAATGGCTGGACCTAATTGGCGAGACCAGCATTTCCGATCTGGGCGGTCAGTTGATTTTGCGCCCCTATCAGACCCTCTGGATTACCAACTCAATTCACTAGAGACACGCCATCGCATGGCAATCGAATTACTCACTGCAATCGGCAAAGTTTCTCTATAGAATTCATGGTTCGGCGCGTTATTAGCTGGTGAATGCCATGCCAATTAATCCCAGGGCTACTCATGCTTGAAGAAACTAAAGAAGAACCATCGCTAATCGACGAATTCCTCAATCTCGAGGCGGCCGGCGGCATACTCCTTATCATTGCCGCGCTCTGTGCTCTGGTTCTGGCTAATACACCCCTGGCGCGCTACTACGACCTGCTTCTCTCTACCCCCGTTGCAGTGCAGATCGGCACACTCGAGATCGCCAAGCCATTGCTGCTATGGATCAACGACGGACTAATGGCGATCTTTTTCTTCCTGATCTGGGCTGGAGCTCAAGCGGGAACTGATCGAAGGTGAGCTATCGAAGGTAGAGAATATCATCATGCCTGCGGTTGGAGCCGTAGGCGGGATCGCCGTGCCTGGCTTGATTTACGCCTGGTTTAACAGTGGCGACAGCCTCGCGATGCAGGGATGGGCGATTCCGACAGCGACCGACATAGCCTTCGCGCTGGGCATTCTGTCACTACTGGGCTCGAGGGTTCCCGTCAGCGTAAAGATCTTTCTCACCTCATTAGCAATCTTCGATGACATCGCCGCCATCGTAATCATCGCCATTTTTTACACAGACAATATCTCGACACTCGCTTTTCAATTCGTGCTTCTGTGTCTGCCAGTGCTTCTTTATTTAAATCTGCGCGGCACCGGCTCGAAGTTCCCCTTCATATTTATCGGCACTCTAATGTGGGTGGCGATGTTGAAGTCCGGGGTTCATGCCACACTAGCAGGCATCATCCTCGCGCTGTTCATACCACTGAAGCGAGACGCGACTGGCTATTCCATGCTTAAGAGCATTGAGCATGATCTGCACGGGACTGTCGCCTACTTCGTACTACCGGTGTTTGCCTTCGCCAATGCAGGACTAAGTCTGGCGAATGTGGGGCCGAAGAAGTTCTCCACTCGGTGCCCCTAGGCATCGCGCTAGGCCTATTCTTCGGAAAACAGATAGGAATCTTTGGGGTGTGCTGGATAGCTATCCGCCTTGGCCTAACTAAACTGCCCGAGGGCATGACCTACGCGTCGTTATTTGGAACTGCCGCACTATGCGGCATTGGCTTCACCATGAGCCTATTCATTGGCTCGTTGGCGTTCGAGGCCTCTGGCGTTGACCGGATATTCGATGAACGCCTGGGCATTATCATGGGGTCGCTAGCCTCTGGGATCGTCGGCTATCTGGTGTTGCGCGCCTGCTATAAAAATTCAGACCCGACTGATTAGGCCTAACAAAGCTACTCGCTCTGCAGCTGTAGCCAGGCCTTCATCATATTTGTCACCTTCTCCGGCTTGTCATGATGAGGCCAATGCCCTGCCCCTGGAATAGTAACCAGCGTCCAGTCCTGATCCAATTCATCCCAGGTATCATTGAGCGAATCGGCCAACAGGGCTGTGTCGTCAAGCCCATGAAACTGTAAGACGGGCATCTTAATTCTATCCAGCTCTACGAACGCCCCCGAGGTATAAGGCTCTCTAGGAAAGTTGGCGCGATAGTAGTTCATCATTGCATCGGCACTGGAATTCTCGAAGGCCTCTAGGTAGATCGGATGCAGTGTTGCATCACCTCTGGATAGAGAAGTCGCTAATCTTTCTGCGCTGATATTTTCATGGGAGGTGGGGCTCTGGAAATTCCGTGCGTATTGAGAATTCCGGTGCTGCTGGTCGAACTTGGCGAGTTCCCGTGCCAGATTTTTTACATGAGGCAGATTGATAATAATGAGCTGTGAAGTTAGATCCGGTCTTGCCGCGGCAAAGCTCCATGCAATACCTCCACCCCAATCGTGACCGATAATTACGGCACTCTCTCGGCCCTCACTCTCTATGACCGCCGCCACGTCGTTGATTAATAGCTCCATATCATAATTTTCAACACCCACCGGCTGATCGCTCTGGTTGTAACCGCGGGTATCCATTGCCGCTACGGTATAGTCTGAAGCAAGGCCTTCCATCTGATGACGCCAGGAATACCAGAAATCTGGAAAGCCATGAATAAATACGGCCAGTGGGCCGGAACCAGCCTTTGCGTAGTGAATTTTTACCCCGTCGCTATCTGCAAATTTATGCTCGACGCTGTCGGCAAATTCTGCGGCGAAAAGTCCGCTTGTGAAAACCAAACTGTATGCCGCTAAAAGTATTCTGCTTATATTTCTCATTGTATTCTTCTACTGCCTTGATAGATTAGTTTTACCGCAGCCGCTGAGCTGCTTCAGATTCATCAGAGTTCTAGGTTGGGCACAGAAAATCTCGAATCTGGATCCACGGCCTGACGCACAGAGAAGACGTTACCATCGATATCGTGTGCATAGGCCTGCCAGAATTCTCCGAGCTGGACGGGCTCACTGACGAACTCGACCCCAAGTTCCTGCATGCGACTGTACTCAGCTTGGATATCTCCAACCTCGATAGAGAAGGAATACCCAAAATCGGTAAGACCGCGCTTGCCTATATATTCCTCAGTCAATGGAACCCGGTATTCCCACAGCTCGATAGTCTTTGAACGCTTATTCATCCTGAACCAGGAAGCCATCAAAGACATCGCAGGTTCATCAGCGATTTCCATCATGCGCGGATGATCAACATAGTCACCCTTTCTATAGGGGGCAAATGCCATTATTTTTTCGTAAAAACTCGTCAGCCTTTCGATGTCGTGAGTAACGAGAGCCACCTGGGTCATCCAGGTGTTATAGCCTTCCTGTTTCCAGGCTGCATCGTAGGCAGAACCTTCCAGTGGCCCGCCTCTATCAAGCTGCTCAAGCTCAAACATATTGCCTTCGGGATCATAGGCATAGGCGTAAGTCACGCCATAACCACCGAGGTCGATGGGCTCGCTGCCTGAGCTGAGAATATCTGCACCTGCATCGCGAAATTTATAATAGGCTGAGTCATCGGACGGAGACTGGAAACAGGTGTGGGTCATGCCAGGACCATAGGCCGGCATTTTGCTCGTCTCTTTCATGGCATTATGAGAAAATTCAGTAAGCTCAAACAGCATATTGGGCGCCTCAAGAATAGCCACCTCGTACTCTATGCCCTCGTGACCAAACAATTTATCGGCTGTAGAGTTATTTCGAACCGTCTCTCGACTTACCAGCTTAAAACCGCTTACTCCCTGGTAGAAGGGCAACACCGTATCCAGGTCTTTGACTGACAAGCCAATATGATTGATTCCTAACAGGGTGGTGGGCGAGTCGTAGATGGTAGAGTCTGGGTCAATCTCAATAGCCATGCCGTGGACAGAAAACAACATCGCCGCGCTAGCTATTAGTGAGTTTCGATACTGATACAATTGCTTAAACATGAATCGTTCTCTTCAAATTAATAAAGTTAGGGCCCAACATAGGCAGTGAGTGTGAGCACGCCATAGACTGCCGATTGACCATACTAGTAGATCATTGCCGGGAGTTGAAGAAAAATTCAGCACCAAATCACAATCAATCTGATTTGACAGGTAGCACGAATAGACTATTTACATTGCCAGGTCTCACCCGGCTCCAAGACGGAGA
>Ga0213869_10003287_pt1 | contig 10780 bp, 10 predicted proteins | sample PICome_10_FD_160083 | JGI IMG/M metagenome (GOLD analysis project Ga0213869, IMG submission 160083) | Coastal seawater microbial communities near Pivers Island, North Carolina, United States - PICO132 | ecosystem: Environmental > Aquatic > Marine > Coastal | place: USA: North Carolina...
GATTGTTTCCAAAAAATTTATAGAACAATTTGGCAAAAAAATTATTAATATTCACCCCTCCTTACTACCAAAATTTAAGGGCCTTAATACATTTTCAAGAGTTTTAAAAAATAAAGAAAAAAAAACTGGCAGCACTGTACATTATGTCAATAATAAATTAGACAGCGGACAAACAATTGTTCAAAAAAATTTCTTTATCAGCAAAAATGATAATGAGGAAACTCTTAAAAAAAGAACACAAAAAATAGAGTACCGAATTTTTCCTGAAGCAATAATTAAAATTTTTAGATATTATTAGTTTTTAAAAAAAAATTTAATCTCTTTTTTTGCATTTTCTACTGAGTCAGATCCATGTACTGAATTTTTGTCTATTGAAATTCCATACAGTTTTCTTATTGTATTTTCCTTTGCGTCTTTAGGGTTTGTTGCTCCCATTAATTCTCTATTAGCTAATACGGCATTCTCACCTTCTAAAACCAACACGACAATTGGTCCAGATGATAAATATGTGCATAAATCATTATAAAAAGGCTTAGATTGATGCACTTTGTAAAATTCTGCAGCTTCATCTTTATTTATGTGAATTTTTTTGCTTTCTTTGATGTTTAAGTTATTTTTAACAAAAATATTTTTAATATCCTCAGTTAAATTTCTTTCAACTGCATCGGGTTTAATTATTGAAAGCGTTTGTTCATTGTTCATAATTTTCCTCTATTAGTTTATTTAATAATCTTACTCCAAATCCTGTCGCTCCACCTGAGTTTAAAGCACCTCCATATTTAGAGAAAGCCATCCCAGCAATGTCTAAATGAGCCCAAGGTGTTTTATTTAAAATAAATCTTTGTAAAAATTGAGCAGCAGTTGTTGACCCTGCTCCACCGACATAATTTATATTTTGCATGTCAGCATTTTTGGAATTCATAAGTTTATCATAATTTTTGTGAAGAGGCATCCTCCAAAGTTTTTCCTCGACTTTTTCACCTGCACTTAGAATTTGTTTAGATAACTTATCATCGTTTGAAAAAAGTCCAGCGTATTCTGATCCCAAAGAAACTATGATTGCACCTGTTAGAGTAGCTAAATCAACCATAAATTTTGGTTTAAACTTTTTTTCAGTGAATGTTAATGCATCTGCTAACACTAATCTACCCTCTGCATCAGTGTTTAATACTTCTATAGTTTTGCCACTATAAGATTTAACAATGTCTCCTGGTCTTTGAGCGTCTCCACTTACCATATTTTCTACAAGACCTACTACACCGACAGCATTAACTTTTGCTTTTCTTAAAGCTAAACTTTTCATCAAACCAACAACAGCAGCAGAGCCAGCCATATCATAAGTCATGTCTTCCATGAATCTCGCTGGTTTTAATGAGTAACCACCAGTATCAAAAGTAACTCCTTTTCCAACAAATGCTAAAGGTTTTGAATTATTTTTTGACCCATTCCATTCCATTGTTACTAAATAAGATCCTCTTATACTTCCCATCCCTACACCAAGCAGAGCGTTCATTCCCATTTTTTTTAATTTTTTTTCATCATATATATTTACTTTTAAACCATCTCTCTTGAGTGAATTTAATCTTTTTGCATATTCATCTGGGTGAAGAATATTTCCTGGCTCTGAAACTAAATCTCTTGCGTAAAAAGTTCCTTCTTCCAAAGCTTTAAATTTTAATTGATTTTGTGATGTAGTTTTATTTTTATTTCCCAAAATATTTATAGAAATAAGTCGTTTTTCATTTTTTGTTTTATATTTATTAAATTTATAAGATTTTAATTTTAATCCATGAAGAAAATGGCCTATAAAATTTTCATGTTTGCCAATAACACTATCAGAGTTTACTGTGTACTCAGTGTTTTTACCATAATTTACGCGTCTATAGAATTCAGCACCTAAATTTTCTATATCAAAATTCTTTAAATCCTTTTTGATAGAAATGAATACTATTTTTTTTTTTGAAGTTAACTCAAAAACAAATAAATTTTTTTTTAAATCACTGGTTTTTAATAAATCATTTATGTAAGAAAATTCTGAATTAGAAAGGTATTTTTTTACTCCATTTATGTTGAATTTTTCATCCACAAATAAAACTAGATTACCATTAGCTGTACCATTTGTTTTTTTTGAGTAATTGATTTTAATAGACATAAGTTTTAATGGATCTCTACATAGAGCTCATTGGTATATATGTTCAATTATGCAATATTTCAATGGAAAGTTTGGCGCATTGTACTATCAGAGGTTGAGTTTTATCTAAAGTTACATTATTTATATACATCAAATTAAAATGCTACATAATAAAATTTACAGTAATTATTTAATCGAGATATTTAAAACTTTTTTTATAATTTTGTTCGGTTTATCTATTATTGCTTTGACTGTCAGAGCTGTAAGCTTCTTGGATTTAATAGTTGATAATGGGTATGAAATATCTATTTATTTTAAATATTCTATACTAAATCTATTTGGAATTGCTCCAAAATTTATACCTCTCTCCTTCCTATTATCTTTATCTATTTTTATTATAAAACATCAACAAGATAGTGATTTGATTATTTTGTGGACTTCTGGTGTTAAAAAAATTTATTTAGTCAATTTATTTTTTATATCTTCATTGATTATTTTAATTATTTACTTATTTTTAACATTATTTCTCACGCCAATAGCGCTGAATAAATCACGAACACTCTTAAGTAATGATAACTTTAGTTCATTTCTTCCTACAATAAAAAATCAACAATTTAGTGACTCATTCAAAGGTTTTACTTTAATTGTTGAAAAAAAAATTAATAATGAATTAAAAAATATTTTTTTACATGATAAAGGAAATGCTCTTAAAAATTTATCGTCTAATACAGCTAAAACTATTTCAACTACAATAATTTCTGAAAGTGGAATTTCTGACAATAAAATGATTATGTTATTTAATGGTCAAATAATATCCACAAAAAAAAACTCTGACACAGAAATAATTAAATTTGAACAAATTAATATTGATTTAAGTAATTTAAATACAAATACTATAAAGTTACCAAAAATACAAGAAACATCTACATTTAAACTTTTTAGTTGTTTAATTAATAGCAATTCTAAAAATAATACTTTCTGTAACCAAGATTTAAATAAAGAAATTATATCTACACTTAATAGAAGAATTATAATCCCATTATATATTCCAGTATTAGCGTTAATTTGTTCATTGCTTTTAATTAAACCAAGGAAAAAGTATTTAAATAATTTTGTTATATTTTCTTATAGTTTTATGATCATATTATTTACAGAACTAGCTGTTAGATACACAGGTATTAATAATATTATTTTATTTATTTTTATTTTATTTCCTTTTTTACTTTTAATAAATTTATATTTTTACTTAAATTATAAATTTTCTAGAGAGTCTATTGCTCCATGAATAAAATAATTTTTAATTATCTTTTAAAAAATTTTTTAAAAACTTTTTTTGTTTTTGTTCTAGTGTTTTACTGTTTTGGTGTAATATTAAATTTATTTGAAGAAATAGAATTTTTTAAAAATATTGACGTTAATATTTTTACGCCTTTTATTCTAACTAGCGTATTTATACCAAGTATGATCATAAAAATTTTACCTTTTATAATTTTTCTTTCAAGTATGTGGTTTATGATCAAAATAAGAAATAATAAAGATTTATTAACATTAAAAGTTTATGGGTACTCAAATTTTAAAATTTTAATAATCTTAGCAATAACATCCTTTTTTTTAGGATGTCTAATTCTTTTTTTTATTAATCCAATTACATCATCTATGTCGAGATATTATGAAAAAACTAAGTCAAGTTATTCTAAAGATATTGACCATCTTGTAACTTTTAATAGAAATGGTCTTTGGATTAAAGAGAAATTAAAATCAAAACAAAGAATAATCTCAGCTTCAAAGCCAGATGGATTTAATCTAATAGATGTTCAAATTTTTCATATAGATAAAAACTCTAATTTAATCGAAATAATAAATTCAAAAAAAACCAACATTAAAAATAATTTATGGATTTTAGAAAACGTTGTAATCTTTAAACCTGTAAATGGAATTTTAACAAAAAAAGAATTTTTTAACTATGAAATTACGTCAATTTATAATTATGATAAAATAAACAACTTATTTAAAAATTTTGATACAATGTCTTTTATCGATTTAGCAGTTAATTATAAACATCTATTAAACAATGGTTACAACGAACAATTCCTCAATCAAAGTTTACATTCAATGTTGTCAATGCCCTTTTTTTTATTTTTAATGACAGGCTTAGCTTCAATTCTTTCAATGAATACCTTAAAAAGATCAGACAATTTAAAATATATAGTTATAGGTCTTTTAATAACTGTAATAATATTTTACTTTAAAGACTTATCTTTGGCCTTAGGTCAGACAAATAGAATTCCTTTAATATTATCTGTTTGGGCTCCAGTAATTGCTTTAAGTTTTTTTACTTTAATAGGAGTTTTACAAATAAATGAAAAATAAATTAATTGTTATTATTTTTTTAATTTTTTTTAGCAATAATCTTTTTGCAAAAAATTTAATAATTCAAGCAAAAAATATTACTATTGACAAAAATAAACAAACATCAATTTTTGAAAATAAAGTCAGTATTCAAACTGAAGATAATTTCTCAATTACAAGTGATTTTGCCGAATACAATAAAGAAACTGGAATAATTATTTTAAAAAGAAATATTACTGGAATTGATGATAAAAAAAATACAATTAAAACAAATTATGCAGAGTATAATGAGTTCTCAAAAATTTTAATAACTAAAGGTAAGACAGAGATAATTACATCTGGTAATTATATTGTCGAAGCGTCTGATATCACTCTTGATAACAACTCAAGATTTATAAAATCAAATAATAATGCACTAGTGATTGATCAAGATAAAAATAAGATTTATTTAAATAATTTTAATTACCAGACTAAAAACAGTATTTTTAAATCAATCGGCCTTATTAAAATAAAAGATATATTAGGAAATGATTACCAATTTTCACAAATTTATATTGATACAAAAAAAAAAGAAATTTTCGGAACAGATAATAAATCTTTTTTAAATAATAAAGACTTTAAGATAAAAGAAAATAATAAACCTCGTGTTTTTTCAAATACAATCAAAATTAAAGATAAAAATACCGAATTTGGAAAAAGTGTTTTTACATTATGTGATTATAGAGAAAATGATAAATGCCCTCCTTGGTCCATACAGTCAAAAAAAATGCTGCATGATGGAGAGAAAAAAACTATTTATTACGATAACGCAGTGGTAAAAGTTTATGATATTCCAATTTTTTATTTCCCAAGATTGTCTCATCCTGATCCATCAGTCGATCGTAGATCAGGGTTTTTAATACCTTCTTTATCTAATTCAAAAAATTTGGGTTCAGGTTTTTCTGTTCCATATTTTTTAGCGCTTGATAATGACAAAAATTTTACTTTCACTAATAGGTTTTACGAAAAAGAACACCCTTTTTTTAATGGAGAATATCATCAAGCATTTAAGAATTCTAACTTAATAACAGATTTTGGTTTTAGTAAAGGCTATAAAAATACAAGTAATGTGAAGAGCAAAGGAAATAAATCTCATTTATTTGCCGAGTTTAGAAAAGTTTTTTTTGGAAAAGATAATTCTCGGAATACTTTAAATTTATCATCTCAACATATATCTGATGACAAGTATTTAAAATTATATAAAATTAAATCCAATATTGTAGATTATAATAACGATACATTAGAAAACTCATTAAGTTTTACTCATGAAAATGATGATCTTTTTTTTGGTTTAAATGCAAATATTTATGAAACTTTAAAAGATAACTATAATGATAAATATGAATATATTTTACCTGAGATAACCATAGATAAAAATCTATCAAATAATCGCAAGTTAGGTGATTTAGGTTTGCAAACTAATTTAAAAGTTCATAACTATGACACAAATAAACAAAATAATTTTTTAGTAAATGACATAAATTGGCGTTCAAATAATATAATTTCTAAATTTGGTTTTAATAGTAATATTTTAGGAAATATTAAAAATATAAATTATGACTCAAAAAATGACACATTATATAAAAATGAAAATACAAGTGAATTATTTGGGGCACTAGGTTACTTATCTGAGCTAAATTTGAGAAAAACCCTTGGTTTAAATAAACATTTTCTCACTCCAAAAATGTTATTACGATACGCGCCAGGTAATATGAGAAAAGAGAATTCAGGTTCTAGACTAAATCCAACCGCTGCTTTCGATCTTAGCAGACTAAATAAAATTAATAATTTTGAAACAGGTTTATCAAGTGCATTAGGGTTTGATTATAAGATAAAAAATAACAGTCAAGATTTTGATTTTTCTGTTGCTCAAGTATTTAATGAAAAAGAAAACAAAAGGATGTCTAATATTAGTAGTTTAGATGAAAAAAATTCTGATTTAGTTGGAACAGTTAGCGCTACTTTAAATAAAAATATTAATTTAAATTATAATTTCAATTTGGATCAAAACTATAAGGATATAAATTATAGCGATATTGGAACACAAATGAATTTTGGGGCTGCAAATATAAACTTTAATTACTTAAAGGAACAAAAACACATAGGAGATAATAAATATTTTACAAGTAAAATAGAGTTAAAAAACAATAATAATGGCTTATTTTCATTTGAAACAAAACGTAATTTAGTAACTAATTCATCAGAATTTTATGATTTAAGCTATGAATATATTAACGATTGTTTAAGAGCTGGTTTAGTTTATAGAAGAGAATTCTACAATGACTCTGAGTTAGAGTCAGAAAATTCATTGTTATTTAAAATAACATTAATACCTTTTGGAGATATTAATTCCCCAGTGATAAATCGATGATAAAACATCAAGTAAAAATATTTTTAATACTTTTAACTTTTTTTCTAAATACATTTTCAGCTACTGCGATGGAAAACAATATTATTGTTAAAATTAATAATAATATTGTGTCAACATATGAGCTTAAAAATAAATTAAGAACATCCCTAGTTTTATCTGGTCAAGAAATTAATCAAAAAAATATTAATACAAATAAAAGAAAAGCTCTTAATTATTTAATTAACTTAAAAATTAAAAAAAATGAGTTAGATAAATATGGGGTTAAAATTGATGATTTAGATGTGAATAAACAATTACTATTTATATCATCTAACAATATAAGTGATTTACAAAATAAATTTAAAAAATTTGATTTAAGTTACGATTTATTTTTAAATGAATTAAAAATTGAAACCGGTTGGAAACAATTAATGTTTAAAATTTACAACAAAAAAGTTAAAATTAATAAAAATGAAATCAATAAACAAGTTACCAATTATGTAAATAATAATTCTAAAGTAGTAGAATATAAAATTTCAGAAATTGAAATTTTTATCGATCAAAACTCAGATATTAAAGAAGAAACCAACTTTATTGTAAATCAAATAGAAAGATTTGGATTTTCAAAAACTGCTTTAACATATAGCAATTCTTCAACTGCTTCTATTAAAGGAGATATGGGTTGGATAAATAAAGATTCTTTAAATACTCAAATTTATAATGTTATAAATGGAATGAAAGTAGGAGATATATCAAGTCCAATAATAAATTTAAATAATATTTTATTTTTAAAATTAGATGATAAAAGAGTATCAGAAGTAAGAGACTTAAATTTAGAGGAATTATCTAAGCAGATTAGCGTTCAAAAAGAAAATGAATTATTCGCTTTATATTCTACAAGCCATTTATCTAAAGTTAAAAACAACTCTCTAATTGAATATAAATGAAAAAAAAAATAATTCTTATTAGCGGGGATCCAAATAGCATTAATTCAGAAATCATTTTTAAAAGTTGGCAAAAAATAAATAAATCAATAAAGAAGAGGATTTATCTAATATCCAATTATGATTTAATAAATGATCAATTTTTAAAATTAAAATATAAAATTAAAACCAAAAAAGTTAAAAATATTAATGAAATTTATAATGGTGATGAACTAAAAATCGTTAATGTAAATTTATTTTTTAAAAATGCATTTAAAGTGGATAAATCTTCAGCTAGCAAATTTGTTAATAAAACTCTAGATTTAGCTCATAAATATGGGTTAAAAAATAATGTTTCAGGCATAATAAATTGTCCTATCAATAAAAACCTTTTACAAAATGCAAAAGTGGGTGTTACAGAATATTTAGCTTTTAAATGTGGGATTAAAAATAAATCAGAAGTTATGTTGATAAGAAATAAAAAGATTTCTGTAAGCCCAATTACAACTCATATAGATGTAAAGAATATTTCAAAACAAATTAAAAAAGAGATAATTATAACTAAAATTAAAACTATTAATAAATGGTTTAAGAAATTTTTTAAAAAAAAACCAAAGATTGGAATTTTAGGGTTAAATCCCCATAACGCAGAATTTAGAGTTAATTCTGAAGAAAACAATGAAATAATACCTGCTATAAAAAAATTAAAAGAAACTGGTATTAAATTAGATGGGCCTTTATCATCAGATACTGTCTTTATAAATAATTATAAAAATTATAATGTGATTGTGGGTATGTATCATGACCAAGTACTAACACCTTTCAAAGCGATATTTAAGTTTGATGCAATTAATATAACCTTAGGATTAAAATATCTAAGAATTTCTCCCGATCATGGCGTAGCAATAAATTTAATTGGCCAAAATAAAGCTAACCCAAAAAGTTTAATTAACTGTATAGATTTTATAAATAAGTTCGGTAAATGAAATTTGCTAAAAAATCTCTAGGACAAAATTTTTTAACAGATAAAAATATAATTAATAAAACAATTAATTTAGTTTCTATTCTAAATAAAGATATTATTGAAATTGGTCCCGGAAGAGAAGCCCTTACTGAAGAAATACTTAAAAGAAAACCAAGAACACTATCTCTTATTGAAAAAGATTTCTTTTTAACTGAAAAATTAAAAAAAAAATATTCAGATTATAAAAATATAAAAATATATAATTCAGATATTCTTAAGTTTGATATTGAAAAAATAACAACACAAAATTCAATAATATTTGGAAATTTACCATATAATATATCATCACAAATTCTTGTTAAGTTTTTAAAATTTAAGAAATGGCCTCCAAAGTTTAATGATTTAATCTTTATGTTTCAGAAGGAATTGGGGCAAAAAATTATTGGGACATATCCTTCTTCAGATTATGGCAGAATATCAATTTTATCAAATTTTAGGCTAAATGTAATAAATAAATTTTATGTCTCACCAAACTGTTTTTTTCCGAAACCAAGAATAACTTCTATGGTAATACATTTTCAGCCTAAGAAAAAACAATTATTTGCGATAAAAAATATTAACAGTTTGGAAAAAATAACAAATATTTTATTTTCGAATAAAAGAAAAATGATTAATAAAAATATAAAGAAAATACTTTCAGAAAATAAAATTAAAGATATACAAGATCTAAATATTAATCTTAGACCTTCAGCTATAAAACCTGAAGTTTATTATAAAATTACTGAACTATATGAGAAGAAATAGATATTTTTTTTTTTGAAAAAATAATTTTTTCTATTTGTTTAAAACACACGTCAAGATTTTCATTTATAATAATATAATCATAGTCTTTCCAGTGTTTAATATCTTCATCGAATGAATTAAATCTTTTCTTAACTTCTTCTTTTGTATTTTGATTTCTTGTTATCAATCTTTTTTTTAGCTCTTCTTTATTGCTTGTAATCATGTAAATTTTGATTAAATTTAAGTTTTTAAATCTTGATAATTGTTTTGTTCCTTGCCAGTCTATATCAAAGATAATATCATTTTTAAGTATGGTTTCGTCTACATTTGTTTTTAAAGTTCCATAATAATTTTCAAATATTTTTGCATGTTCATAAAACTTATTTTTATCAACTAGCTCTTCAAAATATGATTGTGAAACAAAGTGGTAATCTACTCCTTCAACCTCATTTGATCTTGGTGATCTTGTCGTAAGAGAAATAGAAAGTTTAAAATTTTGATATTTTTGTTGAATTTTTTTTGTTAGGGTTGTTTTACCCACGCCAGAGGGAGAGGATAATATAACCATGATATTTTCTACACCATGACCCATTTAACAATTTATTAGTTAACTAGCTTTACTTTCTATAAATTTTATAGCGTCGCCTACGGTTAAAATTTTTTCAGCTTCACTATCAGAAATTTCAGAACCGAATTCTTCTTCGAAAGCCATAACCAGCTCCACTGTATCTAGACTGTCTGCGCCTAAATCGTCAATAAAACTTGCCTCATCTGTTACCTTCTCTTCTTCAATTCCTAAATGATCTGCAACTATTTTTTTAATTTTTCCTTTAATTTCGTCTGACATGAATTCCTTTCGTATATGTTTGAATTCTTATTAAATTATTGCACAGAATTGTCAAGCCATATACATTCCGCCATTAACATGTATAGTTTCTCCATTAATGTATTTTGACATGTCTGATGCTAAAAAAGCTACACAATTTGAAACATCCTCTCCAGAACCAAGATTTCCTGAAGGTATTTTACTGATAAGAATTTTTTTGAATTCTTCGCTTATTTTATCAGTCATCTCAGTTTTAATGAAACCAGGGGATATGCAATTAATATTAATATTTTTTTTTGCATATTCTATAGCTAAGCTTTTTGAAAACGCTATTATTCCTGCTTTAGATGCAGCATAATTTGCTTGGCCTAAATTTCCAGTATGTCCAACTATTGATGTAATATTAATTATTTTT
>Ga0213869_10003289_pt1 | contig 10778 bp, 9 predicted proteins | sample PICome_10_FD_160083 | JGI IMG/M metagenome (GOLD analysis project Ga0213869, IMG submission 160083) | Coastal seawater microbial communities near Pivers Island, North Carolina, United States - PICO132 | ecosystem: Environmental > Aquatic > Marine > Coastal | place: USA: North Carolina...
AGATCCTCTTTAATTAATCTAATCATCTTGTCACTACTCTTTACGATAACCATTATAATAGCATTTGTGTCAACAATTAATCAGATATTTAAACAAAAAAAAGTATCAGAAATTAAATCAGATTTTATTAATAATATGACACATGAGTTCAAAACTCCAATAGCAACAATAAAACTTGCTATAGATGCTATAGAAAATGTAAACGTACAAAATGACAAGAAAAAAACTTCGCAATATTTGAAAATGATTAGAGATGAGAATGAGAGAATGAATATGCAGGTTGAAAATGTTTTAAGAATTTCTCAGTTAGATAAAAAAGAAAATATTATAAACAAAAATGAATGTGACGGACACAAGATAATAAATGAAGCATTATTTCACCTTGATTTGTTGCTCAAAAATAGTAACGCATCTATTGATATTTCACTTTCGGCAAAGCAAACAAGCATTAATGGTTCCCATACTGATTTAGTAAATGTATTTGTTAATATATTGGAAAATTCAATTAAATATTCAAAAAGTCAACCCATAATAAAAGTTTCTACAAATGATGAGGAAGATTTTTTTACAACTAAAATTTCCGATAAAGGAATGGGGATGAGTAGTAGTGTTAAAGATAAGATCTTTGATAAATTTTTCAGGGAAACAAAAGGAAATATTCATGATGTTAAAGGTCATGGTCTAGGATTGTCTTATGTAAAAAAAATTGTTGATTTACATGATGGTATGATTTATGTTGATAGTAAGATAGGCAAGGGAACTACATTTTTAATTAAATTGCCTGTAATTTCTTAATTATGAAAAACAGCGAAAAAAATATCTTACTGGTTGAAGATGATGTTAATTTCGGTGCAATTTTAAATGATTTTTTAAAACTGCATTCCTATAACGTTACACTTGCTAAAAATGGAATAGAAGGATTAGAAAAATTTAAGAAAAATGATTTTGGATTATGCATATTGGATGTGATGCTTCCTTTTAAAGATGGTTTTACATTAGCAAAAGAAATTAGAGAAATTAACAAAGATGTTCCTTTATTTTTTTTAACAGCAAAAACCCTAAAGGATGACATGTTGAAAGGATATAAAATTGGTGCTGATGATTATCTAACTAAACCTTTTGATTCGGACATTCTTCTTCTAAAAATAAAATCAATTTTTAAAAGAAAAAAAATTACTTCATCTGATAGCGATACACAGTATTTATATAGGTTTGGTGACTTTTCTTTTAATTCTAAATTAAGAACTTTAGTTTATAAAGATGAGAGTAATGTTAAACTTTCACCTAAAGAAAGTCAATTATTAAAATTACTTCTCATTCATCTTAATGATTTAATGCCCAGAGAACTAGCTTTGGTAAAAATATGGAATGATGATAATTACTTTACATCAAGAAGTATGGATGTTTATATTGCAAAAATTAGAAAATATTTACAAATGGATAGCAGATTAGAAATTGAAAATATACATGGTGAAGGATTTAGACTGATTGAAAAAAAATAAATTACATATCATTTCTTGGATGATATTTTGAGATTGATTCTACCAAATGTTTCCGGTTAACATGTAGATATCTTTCAGTCGTTACAATATTTTCATGTCCTAACATATTTTGGATAGTTATTAAGTCTGCACCATTTTCTAATAAATGTGTCGCGAATGAATGTCTTAATGTATGAGGACCTATTTTCTTATTTATTTCAGCTTTTATTTTCAGATCATTTAAAATGATATAAATCATAACTCTGCTTAAACCACTACCTCTTTCATTTAAAAATAAAGTATCCTCACTTCCTTTTTTTATTTTTTGAAAAATTCTTATTTCGTTTAAATATTTTTCTATGTATTTAATGGCTCCTTTACTAATTGGTACAAATCTTTCTTTATTTCCCTTTCCTGTAACTTTTATTATAGACTCATTAAAATATAAATCGGAGACTTTTAATGTTATTAGTTCAGAGACTCTTAGGCCACAACTATATAAAATTTCGATTATAGCTTTATTTCTTATTTTATTTTTTGATTTTATATCTATGCTATCTATCAGCTTATCAATTTCTTTTACTGTCAATGTAGTAGGAAGTTTAGATCCAATTTTAGGAGTTTCTATATTTTCTAATGGATTTTCATTTAAAATATTTTCTAAAATTAGAAAATCAAAAAATCTTTTTATGCCAGAAATTATTCTAGCTTGACTTGAGGGTTTAATCTCTTTTGAAATTTTATAAACAAACTTTTTTAGAGTTGACTCTTTAATATGTGAGGGATTTGAGCTAAAATTATTTTCCTGAAGAAAAATATTTAACTTTTGTAAATCAAACAAATAACTAGTTATAGTATTTTCAGATAAATTTCTTTCGATTTTTAAATAGTTTTTAAAATTTTTAATCAATTTATCCCACATATTTAAACTATTTTAATGTAAATTAAATATTATCTTTAGACTTTAATTTTATTTAATGAAAATACAAATTATTAATGGTCCCAATCTAAATCTATTAGGAACTAGAGAAAAAAATATTTATGGGGATCAAACCTTCGATGAATATTTTGATAAATTAAAATTAAAATTTGAGAAATTTGACTTACATTACTTTCAGTCTAACATTGAGGGAGAAATAATACAAAAAATTCAGGACGTTGGTTTTGATTTTGATGGTATTATTATTAACGCTGCCGCATATACACACACTTCTGTGGGTATTGGAGATGCTATAAGATCTATTCAAAGCCCAGTTGTTGAAGTACATATTTCAAATACATATGCTAGAGAAGAATTTAGACATAAATCATTTCTTAGCGCTCATGTTAAAGGTGTAATTTTAGGATTTGGACTTAGAAGTTACGATTTAGCCATAGAAAGTTTTAGCTAAGCTACAAATGTATAACTTCGTCATAGGCTGCTGCGACAGCTTCCATTACTGCTTCACTCATTGTTGGATGAGGATGTACTGCTTTAAGGATTTCATTTCCTGTTGTTTCTAATTTTCTTCCAACAACTGCTTCAGCTATCATATCAGTAACACCATCCCCAATCATATGACATCCTAACCATTCTCCATATTTGGAATCAAAAATCACTTTAACAAAACCTTGATTTTTTCCTGATGCTTGAGCTTTTCCAGATGCAGAAAATGGAAATTTACCAACTTTAATTTCATATCCTTTTTTTATAGCTTGATCCTCTGTGTATCCAACTGATGCAATTTCAGGACTACAATAAGTACACCCAGGGATATTATTATAATCAAGTGGGTTTACATCATGACCAGCTATCTTTTCAACACATAAGATACCTTCTGCTGATGCTACATGTGCTAGCGCTTGCCCTTTGACAACATCTCCAATCGCATAATAATCTTTAATGTTGGTCATATAAAAGTCATCTATTAATATCTTATCTTTTTCTGTTTTTATTCCTAATTCTTCTAAACCTATATTTTCAATGTTGGTTTTAATCCCTACTGCACTTAGAACTATTTCTGTATTTATAGTTTTAGTATCTCCACTTGATGTTTTTATTAACACATCTACATTACCAGACTCATTGATTTTGGTGTTTTTGACCTCAGATGATGTTAGAATTTCTATTCCATTTTTCTTTAAATTTTTTTCAAGCTCTTTTGATATATCAACATCTTCGGCAGGAACAATTCTATCTAAAAATTCAACAATAGTAACTTTTGTCCCCATTGAGTTGTAAAAGTATGCGAATTCAATACCAATTGCTCCAGAACCAACAATGACAATATCCTTTGGTTGGTTTTTTAATGTCATTGCTTCACGGTATCCAATGATATTTTTTCCGTCTTGTTTTAAAGCGGGTAATTCTCTGGATCTTGCTCCAGTAGCAATAATAATTTTTTCACCCATAATGGTATTCACCGACCCATCTTGTTTGGAAATAATTATGTTTTTATTTTCACCTAATTTGCCAAAACCTTCAAATACTTTGATTTTGTTTTTTTTCATTAAAAAATTTACTCCTTTACTCATCGTTTTAGCAACATTTCTACTTCTAGCAACTACATTATCAAAATTTTTATCAAAATTTTCAACTGAAATACCATATTCTTCAGAGTGTTTTATGTATTCAAAAACTTGAGCAGATTTTAATAATGCTTTTGTTGGTATACATCCCCAATTTAAACACACTCCTCCTAAACTTTCTTTTTCAACAATAGCTGTTTTTAAACCAAGTTGTGAAGCTCTTATGGCTGTTACATACCCACCAGGTCCACTACCTAAAATTATAATATCGAATTTTTCCATAATTAATTATTTTTTAAATGATAATGCAGCTGAGTTAATACAATATCTTTTTCCTGTAGTTTCTTTTGGACCATCATTAAAAACATGGCCTAAGTGTCCATCACATTTAGAACATTTAACCTCAATTCTAAACATGTTATGAGAATAATCTTTAACATAAGTTATCCTTCCCTCAATGGCTTGATCAAAGCTTGGCCACCCACAATTACTTTCATATTTATTATTGCTTTCAAATAATTTTTGGTTACAACCTTTACAGTTGTAAGCTCCTTTTTCAAAATGTAGATTATATTCCCCTGTGAATGGTCTCTCGGTGTAAGAATTTCTTAAAACTTGAAAACTCATCTCATCTAAAGAGGCCTTCCATTCTTTTTCTGTTTTAATCATTTTATTATTGTTTTGAGATATGCTAATGAGTGGAATTAGTAAGATAGAAAAAACTAATATGTATTTTAAATTTATCATTTTAATATTTTTTTTAAAATTATTGAGTTTTTATCAATACAATGTCTTCCGTTGCTGTTAATTGAATCGCTTTGTATGTAATTACCAATTTTCATATTACATTTTTTGCAAAATAATTTTTCTTTATTTGTGATGGAGTTTGGGTTATAACTTACCTTATCTGAGATTGATTTTGAAAAATCTTTACTGGTTTCATTTTGGTATAACATATCTTTTTCATCATATAAAACTGTTTCACATTTCGAGCACACATATATTGTTGAGTTAAGTTTAGAATTGCTAGTTTTAGGTGAGAGGTTATCACATCCTGTTATTACAAAAAAAAGAACAAAAACTTGTATTATTTTCATAAACTTTATCGTCTGCAAAAATAATTATTATATTTAATATATTGCTACTTTCTAATACCTATATTGCATATAAAATTTGTAATGCCCAAAAAAAAATATAAAAAAGGAGATTCTAAATTATTAAATGCTTGGGCATTTTATGACTGGGCCAATTCAGTTTATCCTCTAGTAATTTCTTCTGCTGTTTTTCCAATTTATTATGGTTCTTTGTTTGTTGATGATCTTTATGTTGAACTTTTAGGTTTTAATTTTAAAAATACCGCGCTAATAAGTTTTTTAACAGCTTTCGCCTTTATTGTATTATCCTTTATTACACCACTTTTATCTGGAATTGCTGATTACATGGGTAACAAAAAAAAATTTTTAAAACTTTTTTGTTATTTAGGTTCTTTGTCCTGTATGGGGTTATATTGGTTTGATTTATCCAATATTTATATTGGCTTATTTTTTTACTTTATAGCTCTAATTTCCTTTTGGGCAAGTTTAGTTTTTTACAATTCATACCTTCCAGATATCGCCTTTAAACACCAACAAGATTCAATTAGCGCAAAGGGTTATGCACTCGGATATTTTGGAAGTGTTCTTTTACTATTATTTAATTTAGCTATGGTAATGAGTCCTGATACATTTGGAATCATTGGTGATAATGCTGAAATGACAGCAATGAGATATTCTTTTGTAACTGTTGGTTTATGGTGGATAATATGTAGTCAATATACTTTTTATTATTTACCAGACCCTTACGAGAAAAAGAAGATTATAAAAGATGTTATTCTTAATGGTTTTAAAGAAATAATTGATGTATGGAATGAGTTAAAAAAAATATTGATTATTAAAAAGTATTTAATTGCATTTTTTATATATAGTTCAGCACTTCAAACAGTTTTATTAATTGCTGCGTATTTTGGTGAACAGGAAATAAATTGGCCTGAAGATGAAAAAACAATTGGTCTTATTGTAAGTATTTTATTAATACAGTTAATTGCTATTTTTGGAGCAATTTTTACTTCAAAATTATCTGAAAAATTTGGAAATATTTATACCCTTATTATTTTGAATTTTTTCTGGGCATTTTTGTGTATCGGTGCATTCTTCATAACTAAACCAATAGAATTTTATGTTGCTGCAGCTCTTGTGGGATTGGTAATGGGCGGAATACAAGCATTATCAAGATCTACTTTTTCTAAGATGATCCCAGAAACAGAAAATACAACTTCATATTTTAGTTTTTATGATGTATCTCAAAAAGTAAGTATAGTTTTTGGAATGACATTATTTGCATTTTTAGATCAAATTACTGGAAGTATGAGGTCATCAATTTTAGTTTTCGTAATAATATTCTTAGTAGGTGCGTTTCTATTGAAAAGAATCAAGATTAAAAATTATTAGGTTTATGTGGCATGAAACTTGAATTATTTATATCAACTAATAAATGATTCGAGTTATTAAAGTTCAACCCAGAGAATTTTTATTTTAAAACTTTATAGCCTGACATTTTGACCTAAATTTTTTTTATGTCTAAAACCAAAATTTTAAATCTTGACATGATGTCACTTCAAAATATTGATGAAGATTCTGATTTAATTCCATTAATGACCTCTGATGATGAGGAAGCAATCTCAAAAGAATCTCTTCCGGAAACACTTCCTATTCTTCCTCTGAAGAATACAGTAATGTTTCCTGGTGTTGTAATTCCTATTACTGCTTCTAGAGATAAGTCAATAAAACTTATTAATGATTCAAATACAAACGATAAATTAATTGGAGTAGTGTCTCAGAAAGATTCTAAAGTTCAATCTCCTTCATTAAATGATATTCACCCAAGCGGTACAGTGGCAAAAATATTGAGAGTTCTAAAAATGCCTGACGGTAACGTAACTGTTATTATTCAAGGAAAAAAGAGGTTTTCAATTGAACAGATCGTTTCTGAAGAACCATATATAACTGCAAAAATTAAAGAAATTCCAGAACTAAAACCTGAAAAAAATAATAAAGAATTCGGGGCCACAATTGAGTCTATTAAAGATATTGCTCTTAAAATAATAGAAGAAAACCCAAATATACCAAGTGAAGCATCATTTGCTATTAAAAATATTCAAAGTGATTCATTTTTAGTCAATTTTGTATGTTCTAACATGAATTTGAGTGTTGACGAAAAATACAAGATTTTAAATACGAGTGATTTAAATGAAAGAGCTTTAATGTGTTTGAAGCAAATGAACGTAGAACTACAAAGACTTTCTTTAAAAAACGATATTCAATCTAAAGTAAGATCTGATTTAGATCAACAACAGAGAGAATATTTTTTACATCAACAACTTAAAACCATTCAAGAAGAGTTAGGTGGTGTCTCATATGATGAAGAAATCAATGAAATGAGAATTAAGGCTTCCAATAAAAAATGGTCTAAAGAAATCAATGATCATTTTAAAAAGGAGTTGTCTAAGTTGCAAAGAATGAATCCACAGGTTGCTGAATATTCAATTCAAAGAAATTATTTAGATATATATTTAGAATTACCATGGAATGAGTATTCAAAAGATAATTTTGATTTGAGAAGGGCTCAAAAAATTCTAGATAGGGATCATTTTGGTTTAAAAGATGTTAAAAGAAGAATTATAGAACACATAGCTGTTTTAAAATTAAGAAATGACATGAAATCTCCTATCTTGTGTTTAAATGGTCCACCAGGTGTTGGTAAAACTTCGTTAGGAAAATCAATTGCAGAAGCTTTAGGCAGAGAGTATGTAAGAATTTCTTTGGGTGGACTCAGAGATGAATCTGAAATAAGAGGACACAGAAAAACATATATAGGTGCAATGCCAGGAAGAATCATTCAAAGCTTAAAAAAAGCAAAGACATCAAATCCTGTTTTTGTATTAGATGAAATTGATAAACTTTCTATTGGAAATCAAGGAGATCCCTCATCTGCAATGTTAGAAGTTTTAGATCCAGAACAAAACACCTCTTTTTATGATAATTTTGTTGAGTCTGGATTTGATTTATCAAAAGTAATGTTTATTGCTACATCGAATAATATAGCTAATGTTCAGCCTGCCTTAAGAGATAGAATGGAGATCGTTCAGGTTTCTGGATATACAATTGAGGAAAAATTTCAAATTGCAAAAAAACATTTAATTCCTAAACAAATCAAAGAGCATGGCCTTGAAAAAAATATTATTAAAATTAATAAGTCCTCAGCTGTCAAAATTATTGAAGGTTACACCAGAGAATCTGGAGTTAGAGGTTTAGAAAAGCAAATTGCAAAAATTGTTAGAAATATTGCCAAATCAATTGCCTTAGACGAAGATTTTTCTTCAAACATTACAATTGAAGATGTAAATAAAATATTAGGAGTTTCAATTTCAAAAGACAAATATGAAAATAATGATATAGCAGGTGTAGTAACCGGTTTAGCATGGACTCAGTTTGGGGGTGATATTTTATTTATAGAATCAGCACTTTCTAAGGGTAAAGGAAATCTATCGATCACTGGTAATTTAGGTAAAGTAATGAAAGAATCTGCCACAATTGCTTTAGAGTATATTAAATCTAATTCAGAAGTACTATCAATTGATACAGATATTTTATCTAAACATAACATTCATATTCATGTTCCGGAAGGTGCTACACCAAAAGATGGTCCTAGCGCTGGAATTACAATGCTAACATCTTTAGTTTCATTATTTACACAAAAAAGAGTTAAATCAAAATTAGCAATGACAGGTGAAATCACTTTAAGAGGAAAGGTTTTACCTGTTGGAGGGATTAAAGAGAAAATTTTAGCTGCTAAAAGAGCAAAAATTACTGAAATAATTTTATGTGAGGATAATAAAAAAAATATTGATGAAATTGATAAAGTATATTTAAAAGGATTAACTTTTCATTATGTTTCCAATATGCACCAAGTTTTAGATATTGCAATCACAAATAAAAATGTCAAGAACTATAAGAATTTGAATGTCAAATAAAATTATCATAGCAATTGATGGAACTTCCTCGACTGGAAAAAGTACATTGGCTAAAAGATTAGCAAAAAAATTAAAATATCTTTATATCGATTCTGGAGCTATGTACCGAGCATTGACTCTCTACGCAATTCAAAAAAAATATATTTCAAAATCCCACTTTGCTAGTCAAAAACTTATTGAAGATATTCCAAATATTCACATTGATTTTCAGTATAATCAGCAAAATAATAAGTACGAGGTTCATTTAAATAACAACTCAGTTGAAAAACATATTCGCTCATTAAAAGTTTCTAATTTAGTAAGTCAAATTGCTACAGTTGGTGAGCTTAGAAAACATATGGTAAAAGTTCAACATTTTTTAGGTTCAAAAAATGGTGTAATTATGGATGGAAGAGATATTGGAACTGTAGTTTTTCCTAATGCTGAAATAAAATTTTATTTAGATGCATCTTTAGAATTAAGAGCAAAAAGAAGGTATAAAGAACTTATTGAGGCTAATTATAAAATATCCTTTGATGAAGTATTGACAAACATAAAGCTTAGAGATAATCAAGATATTAACAGAAAAAATTCTCCCTTAAAAACAGCACCCGACTCTATAGTAATAAAGACAGACAGTTTTACCTTAGATGAACTTGAAGAAAAGTTACTTTCTTATATTACTCCAAAATTATAAAAAAACAGTAGTTTATTTGTATAATCTACAAATACAAGTTATTTTCGCATTCCTTTTGAATGGATTATATAGATAATCAAAAGGGTAGATTATATTAATTCTTCTAATTTTTATCCTTTAATCTATAAAAAATTAGAATACAAATTTACCGGTATGTCAGAAGAGACAAAAGACAGTAAAAATAAAGAAGCTGTAAAAAAAACTACCAAAGCTGCTGAACCAAAAGCTGCAAAAAAAACTACAAAACCAAAAGCTGCAAAAAAAACTACTAAACCAAAAGTTGAAAAAAAAGCTACTAAACCAAAAGCTGAAAAAAAATCTAGTAAAGCAGTAACAGAACCAAAAATTGAGAAAGAAATCATTGAATCAGATATTACTGTTTCAAACGAGCAATCAGAGGAACTTCAAAATACAGAATCTACAAAAGAAGATTCTAAATCAGAAGATTCTTCAAAAGAAGATTTTTTAAATGATTTTGACTGGAATCTGTTTGAAGAAGGTATAGAGACTATTAAAGATGAAAAACTTTCTGAGTTTGAAAAACTTGTTGAAGAAAATTTTGTAGACACATACAACGAAAGTGTTATTGAAGGTACTATAATTAGTCTCACTGATAGAGAAGCTATTATCGACATTAATGCTAAATCTGAAGGTGTAATTTCATTGAATGAATTTAGATATAATCCTGATTTAAAGGTTGGAGATAAAGTTGAAGTTTTAGTTGATATTCAAGAGGATAAAACTGGTCAATTAGTTTTATCTCACAGAAAAGCTAGAACTATTAAAGCGTGGGACAGAGTTAATGAAGCTCATGATAATTCGACTGTTGTTACTGGATTTGTTAAATGCAGAACTAAAGGAGGGATGATTGTTGATGTATTTGGACTGGAAGCATTTTTACCAGGTTCTCAAATTGATGTTAAGCCAATTAGAGACTATGATCAATATGTTAATAAAAACATGGAGTTTAAAGTTGTTAAAATTAATCACGAATTTAAAAACGTTGTAGTATCTCATAAAGCTTTAATTGAAGCTGATATTGAAC
>Ga0213869_10003290_pt1 | contig 10778 bp, 23 predicted proteins | sample PICome_10_FD_160083 | JGI IMG/M metagenome (GOLD analysis project Ga0213869, IMG submission 160083) | Coastal seawater microbial communities near Pivers Island, North Carolina, United States - PICO132 | ecosystem: Environmental > Aquatic > Marine > Coastal | place: USA: North Carolina...
CAAACTAGTTCAGGTAATCATTGGGCTATAGGCGTATTTTTAGCAGACTTTGTTAATGCAGATAAAGAGAGTTTTTGGTCTTATGAAACAAATCAATCACCTAAAAGGGATTACGCAATATCTTCAGCGGGTGGTGGTTCAAACTCTTGGCCAGGTGAATTAGATTTAGATGCATTATCATCTAATAGGATTAGTTCTACAATCGGTAATTTACAAGACTGGAATCTTCAAAGTGTTTCAATAGATAGTTGGGTAATTGTTTCTTGTTGGTTTAATAAAACGGGTAATCAAATAGGAAATAGGGTTAATGGTAACAACGCATACACACCTGTTAATGATTATGATAATTCTATTAGTCCAAATCAAGAATTAAGATTAATGAGAAATAGAGCGTCACAAGAACTGGATGGTAGATTAGCAGAATTCTTCGCAGTAGCAGATGTTACAGGTACTGGAGGGACAGATTTAACAGATTTAGAAAAGGCGGAAGGTTACTTAGCTTGGAAGTGGGGATTAGAAGGTAATTTACCAATTTCACATCCATATAAAAATTCACCACCAACATAGACTTATTTTATATTATGTTAATACAGATAGGAGTTGACGACATTTTAAAGGATTATAGAAGTCCATACAAATTAAATCTAATAAAGTCTTTATCTATAGACTATGCGACAAATTCTATTCATGGTTGGTTAGACGACAAAGAGGTAATTATTTTCAGTTTTAAAGATTATGGGTTTATAAACGATAATAGATATAATACTTATGATATTACCAGTGATGTCGATGGTATATTAATAAAAATTAAATCAACTAATTATTCAGGTAGGTTGGGATAGATTTCAAAAACTTGATACCCACATGATTTATAAATGAGTGGAACTTTTCTTTGTAAAAACTCATAAAAGATGGTTTTAATTTCATTTTCTACTTCCCAACCCCAGTCACTATTATTAATAAGATTAACATTTACATCATAAGTTTGTCCATCAATATCCACCAAACCACCAGGAAGTACATCAATATAAATTCTTAAAGGAATATCTAATAAAAATTGACTATTTTTTATATTATCAACCACCCAATCTGGATCTAAACCACTATAATTACCATATTCTTTAGAATACATATCTATAACTTGTGTTTCAGTAATCTCAAATTGAAAATCGTAAGTACCACTCGCAGGAATATCCAAAGTGTTGTAAACATTACCTAATAGAGTTTTATCAATTAAAGACTTTTCGTACTCCATCAGTTGTAGATATTCTTCTTTTCCGATACCATAGATTCTTTCAATATCATATCTATCAGATATTGGAAACTTATCTATGTGTTTTATTACTCTTTCTATGTATTTGTTCATATTGTTTAAATTTTTTCCAATGTGAAGGTATTAATTTCATACCTTTAAAAAACTGGAAGTTCGTATGATGATGTACCATCGCTAGATTTACTTTTTTTAGTTTTTTCACCATCAGAATAATTATCAAAATCTTTATTGTTGATATTTTGATTAGAATGTTGTGGGTAGTCATTTGGTCTATTATACCTATAAAAAACTTGTTTAAAACTATTTTCCCCGCCATCATATATATAATCGTTTACTTTTTCTAATTTAAAATTACCATCTTTGTTTAATCCAGCCTTTATGATATTGTTTTTTAATGATTCCACATCGTTTCCTGAATTTCGTGAAGTAGATCTATTTATTATATCGTTATTACATCCAGCACCTCTACTAGTGAATCCTAACCACGCATTTCCATCTTCACTCTTATCGATAATTACTTCCCAGTTTACTGTTTGTTTATTTACATCAACATTAACCTTTGTAACCTTTGGGTTATACCCCAATTCATATAATCGTTTTAACTCATCACCAACAATAACATTCATATTACCAATTACTACACCACCAGTAGACTGAAAAGCATGTAATTCATCACAGTTAGAAGCAGTGTACTTATCTCTAATTGAAACGGGGAAAGAAACTTGTTGTTCGGATAATAGATTTAAACCCATTAACCTTCTTATGTAATTTGTTTCGTCTATTTTTGTTTTCATTGTTGATGTTTAATTAATTTTTTTTATTTCATAGGGTTTAATATTCTCTTTATGGTACCCCTGATGTTCATAGTTTTCCCACTTACCAATGTAAAACTCATATTCATCAATTACATTGTTCTCTGTATAATTAAAGAAATTTAAAGTCCCAGTTTCTCCTTCTTTAATTTCATTATTTTTACTACTTATTACTTTAATATCGTAAGTAAAGTTTCCTGGTTCATTAATTACCACATCTGATGTTAATTCTACTGTAAATCCACCCTTATCATATTTAATTTTATCACCCGATTCAAAAAACTCTATTGTTTTTGTGTCTGAGGATTCTTTTATCATCGACTCTGTAATAACATCACCTTTTTTATATGTAAAAAGATATTTAACCTTGTTTACTTCTTCATTTAAATTTTTCATAATATTTTATTTAAATTTCTTCTTTATTTCTTCTACTTTTGATATAATTTCATATTTAGGAGTATCGAATAGTTTTTCTTTTTTGAAAACAGTATCACAAACACCATATTGTATCCACCATTTTCTATCGTTTTTGTTTTGAATAACTTGTAGAGTTTTAGGTGTGTTATTGTTACAATCTTTTAACCTACTTCTATAATCGTATTGAGTAAAATTTTCTAGTTTTTTAATTTTAAACCCCATATTAATTAATTTTTTCCCAATGTCATCATCAGAAACTAAAGTCTTATTTTCTTTTAATACTTCTTTAATAATTCTTTTAATATCTCTATCGGTTAATTTTATCTTCATATATATAAATATAAAAAAATGATTAAAAGTATACTCAATAGGAGGTGTTTGAAACGTTTAAGTTATTGAATAAATTATATTTTTTTATTTCTAATATTTTTCTAGTGTATAATGTAGTACTCTGTTATATATGATATCCGTAAATTTTAAATATATATACTCTGTTTCCTCATCAGTTAACCCAAATTGTATTCTACTATATTCGTAGAAAGGTTCCATTAGGTAAGATGATGGAGTCACATTTTCACTGAAGTAGTACTCAATAAGGAAAATATGAGGAAGAAAAGGAAAACGAATTTTTTTCTCATAGAACTTAGTACCACTTATTAGATGGTTCAATACATTATCTAAATATCTTTTATTACTATCTTCATCTACGGACTCAGTTATTCTTTTAGGTATTTTTTCTATTTCACCATAAGTAGTCGATTCAACATCCCCATCTTCACTATATTCTTTAGTTGTGATATCACCAGAAGATATTATTTGTTTTGTCCATTTTTTTGGGAACCTATCGTCTTCATATTTATACACCATCCATGTTCCCAATGGATAATTTCTCAAACCCCTATTTATTATCTCAGTATAAATAACTCTATTTTCTTCATCTGTTAATGTAAACCAATAACCCGTATTTTTTCCCCTTTTTAATTCTTTCCCAAAAATATAAGATAAAATATCTTCAATTTGAGATTCTTCAGTTATACCATAATAACCCAATTCTTTAATATAGGGTAAAGGAATTTTATCTGTGATTTCTTTTATTAAGTCATCGTCAGGTTTTTTATAATATGATTCATTAATATTTTGTCCCATACTAATAATTATTTGTTTTTTATTTTTCTTAGTTCACTTTTAAATTTCAAACTCATTATATTACCGTACTTCTCCCATAGATAATCTATTTCTTCTGTAACCAATCCAAACTGGTTGACACAATAATTATGAAACATATAAGTCGGTATAGCAGAAAAAAAAGAAGATGTTTCGTGATAATCATTTACCGACATAAATTCTGGTGGGATTTCGTCAAAAGGCATATAAACAAGAATACCTTCATAAATACTCTCATGTGATGGTTTTACTTTAGTACCTTTTATTAAGTGTTCTAATACCTTATCTAAATACTTCTTATTCTCCATACCCAATCTCTTTTCTTAAAAATTCTATATATTCATACCACATATTAACATTTTCGGAGTGAGTTAACCCAAATTGATTTCTACAATAAAATTCAAATAAAGCGTAAGACGGATTTATGTCACCTTCATTATGAAATGGTGACGACACCTCTCTTTTGGTAGTATCAAATCTTGTACTCCTAATCAATGATGAAAATATCTTATCTAAATACTTTTTATTCTCCATTTCTAATTTTGTATTTCATAATATCTACATACTCTCCCCATAAATATACTATCTCAAACAAAGTTAACCCAAATTTGTCTCTACAATAATCAGAAAACCAAGTGTTAAGAGTTGGTCGTTCTGAGGGATATGTCGGATGATAAAAATAACTAATGGGGACATAATACGGTTTAGGGTGGTTAAGAAATGATAAAAAAATAGTTTCCTCACCATATTCTATCTTGGTACCTCTTACCAGATGTTCTATTACCTTATCTATATATTTCTTATTCTCCATCTTATTTTTTATTTCTTTTATCTAATTCTACTCCACTCACATCTTCAAAATAGATAAGGTCTCCCGAATCATTAAACTCACGTTTTATAAACGTATTATCAGACATTACCATATACGTCCACTCTAAAGGACAATGGTTACTATTGTACTCATACCTTATCCAACTCACATCAAGAGGTACATCACCCACATATAACTGAACATCTTCCTCATATAGAACATTATTGTTTATATGATCAATCACTTGATACTTATCATTACTAGTATAAACATAAACACCCACACCAAATATCTCATCGAATACCTCATGCCAATCAAGTTCTGGAACACCATACGCCACCATGTTTTTTATATATGGTAGTTTAATTCTTTTTGCAACGCCTTTAAGAAACTTTTGGTAAGGTTCTTCTTCTCTATTGTTTACATTTTCTTTTAATATGGACTTTATGGTAATCTTCATATATTATAAATATGAACACATAAAATAAAAAACCCCCACCAAGAGGGGTAGGGGTGATTGAAGTGTTTCGGAGGTCAGAAAGATTATGATTTACCTTCTATAATATTATCACTACATTTAGAAATGAAATTAAATAATAATATAATACCCCAAAATACTAAATCCTTTACAGTACCATCACCAAAATAAGAATAACAAAAGAATCCAAAACACATTAATACTAAAAAAGCTTGTATAATTTTTCCTAACATAATTTTAATTTTTTAATTTATACAAATATAAACAAAATATTTCATATAAACAAATGTGTAAAAAAACCCCATCATTTCTGATGAGGTTTTAAAATACTTTATAATTTTATATTAATTACTTATCTATCTGCAAAACCACCTTGTGCACCTTCTCTCCACATATCGTCAGCGTAAGATGCTGCCAAATCTAATATATCAGACATAATCTTATCATCAATAAATCCCTGTTCAACTAAAGGTTGTAAATATTCCACCAGTCTATTATATCCATAATCTTCAGTTTCTTGATAACTATCGGGATCAAAATTTTGTTCTTTTATTGTTCTCTTAACAATTCTCTGTAAATCTTTTTCTGTTAATCTATTTTTTTTCATTGTGTTCTATTTTAATATAAATATATTGTTTTATACAATAAGTTTTTGTTTGGTTAACTTCGCCTGATATCCATAACCTTTACTCCACCTTTCTTCATTACTATTGGAAAAGGGATAATCATTTTTTTCATACCCATCTGAAGTAAGGTATTCCACCGCCATATCATAGTCCTTAAAAAATAAATCCGATTTATGGTCATATCCCCTATCCCAATTCTCACCCATACTAATATGGTAGATATCCATAGTGGGTAATTCTGTTTGTTCCTTTAATATCTTTTTAATAATCTTTTTCATATTAATAAATATATACAATAAATAAAAAAACTCCCATCAAGAGGGGTCGGGGTGATTCGGACAATTCGGAGGTCAGAAAGATTATGATTCCCAATCAATATTGTCCCTTTTAACATTTCTATTTATATAAGAACATAATGGTTGTATATTAGAATAATGATTTAACTTATATATATCCTCCTCACACTTAGCGGAACTAACAGGAATAATATGATCATACTCCCAACCACAATTTTCTTTACCATTATATAATCCATAGTTGTCCCAATTCATCCAATCCTCCCAATGAGACTCAATATGTAGTTTAAAATCCTCATAAGAACAACCCAATATCTCAAATGTTCTGGAATTCTTTGTAAAACCTTTATGGTATATACTACACTTAATTAAATTACGAACAGTACGACTTACATTATATAATGGATCATTCTCCATTCGTTTCTTTTCGTATCCTGACATATATCCCCTTCTATATTCTACAACCTTTTCAGGATTTCTTTTCTTCCATAACTTACTTTTTTCTAACTCCTCTTCGTGATTTTCGTAGTATTTTTCCTTACGCCTTCTATTATACTCTTCCCTTTGTTCAGGTGTACGTTTCTTCTTATGTTTGTTATAACAAAGTTTACACTTTCTCCTACCACTATAAAATTCTGTAACATCCTTCTTAATGTTACACTTATTACATACCTTTGTTTCCATAATACAATAATAGTAAAAAATTTTGAAATAAAAAAATTCCTGGAAAATTTTTCAGCGTATACCCCCTTTTACCAGAATGGGGTGTTGTTTCTGACGAAACCCATTTGAAGAAGACACCTACATACAATAACATACATAGGTGAAATATTATAACAACCCCTAAATCATACACCACATAAGGATTTTAGTACCCCATATAAAAAGAAAATGTCCAGTTAATTAATTAAAAAACTGGACATCTTTTTCATTTTTATTATTTTATTCCACAACTCTAACATTATCCCTTAGAAAATAATATTCTTCACTATTAGGGTTTGGTAAATATTGTTTGTCAATATCATTTATATTATTTATTTTATACCATTTACACCATTCTGTACCTTTTAATGTCGTTCCGTTAACTTCGTCATTACAAGGGTCAGTTACCATAAATTCTTTTCCTACTAACTTTTTATACCAATTTCGACCTTTTATGATTTTAACTTTAAATGGTTTAGTGGATTCTCCTTCAGTTAATACTCTTTTTACAATACGTTGTAAATCACTTTCAGTTAATCTAACAACTGTTCCGTTTTTTCTAATTCTCATTTTTATTTAATTTTAATACGTATTATTTTAATATAAATATATTAATAAAATAAAAAAAACACTTTCATTCTAAACGTAAAAATTTCCTGGAAAATTTATGGACAACATCACCCCCCCTCAAAACGTCAAAACACCCCCAGAGGGAAGGGGGGTTATACGGGAGGGGGTATAGGGGGGACCCCCCATATAAGGGGTGTATAGAGAAATACTATATAGTACCCCCCCTATTAAACCTCATCAATCAATATCTAATCTATAAATCTATCATACTACAAATATAGTGATTATATATTACAATGTCAAATTATGGGGTAATAAAAAAAGGGATAACTCTGTGAGACCCACTAATGAATCCCGATCGGTTATCCCTTTCTATTTTCGTAAGAAGTATGTACCTTTCAGATTAGGTACTTGATCCTCCTACTGATTCATTTACTTACCCAGCGTAAAGACTCTGATTATTCTTTCACCTTTCTGTCTCCGTAGGGTGGGGAGGAGTCCAGAGGGATATGTAAACTTCTATATCAAACAACTATAGTACAATTATAATGATTATATATTAATAAGTCAATAGTTAGTACTAAAAAATTTATCGTTCTTTATTTCTATTGGAGCTTCATTCCACATCACATCATCACTCCACACATCAAAAGGGGGATCAGTGTAATATTCATGTTTGATTTCACTACAGTCATCTGACAACTCAAAATATTCCTTATTACCATCATCAATAATAGTCTTACGTAATGTAACAATTTCTCCTCCACACTTTCCAATTTCTTCTGTTTCTACCTTCTCCGTATGAACCCAAAATATTCTCTCTTGATTTTTATATTTTGTTTCTTCATAATACCCTCCATTGTCAGTACTCCAATTAAAAGTATATTCTCTATTACTTCTTATTACAGATGAAAAATAAATTATATTACCATCACCCAACTTACGTTTCATTATCTCTGTAACGGTTTTCTTATCACCCAAACCATTCTTACGTAGGAAATCAACATAAGGTCTTCTCATTACTTTGATAATCTTATCGTATAATGTGTTATTCACATCCTCCTTTAATATTCTTCTGATAATATCTTTCATAATTTATTAATAAATATTTGGTAATGTCAAAAAAATTTCTTATCTTTGTTATGGGTCTGGTTCTGAAATAACACCGAAAGAGTAGACTCCAACCTGTCTTATATTTTTTTATTAATGTGTTTATCTACCATAGTCCTTATATAATTTACCCATACGTATTGTGTTTCCTCTTCAGTTAAACCAAATTGTCTTACACAATATCGAAGAAAAATAGTAGGACTTATTCTGTCTTCATCAACGTCACCTTTGTATAAATTTCGACTATTAAAGAGGTGTGTACTAAGTGGTTCAAACCAAAAATGATAAAAATTTTCTTTATTATATAGAATATATTCTTCTATCTTGGTATTTCTTACCATATGATCCACAACCTTATCTAAATACTTCTTATTCATAAATTATTGTGTTTTTTATACTTACCTCTTACCACATTTATATATTGTTCAATTACATACTTAACCTCATCATCTATTAATCCGAATTGATTTTTTAAGTAATCATACATGGAGGTACCAAAGTATTGGGTTGTCTCTATGTCTTTCACTGGGTCGTCACTAAATATAGGAACGTATTTATCAATCGGTCTAAACAAAGGGTTCACCAGTAAACTTTCTATCTTAGTATTTCTTACCATATGATCCACAACCCTATCTAAATATTTCTTACTGTCCATCTTCTATTTTATCTTCAATGATTTTCACATATCTACGATATACATATTCTACTTCATCTTCAGTTAACCCAAATTGACTATTACAATATTTAACGAAAGGAAGAGAAAAGGGAAGGGAACGATAGAAGTAGATAAAAGAGGAAAGTCCAAAAGGGGTAGCGCTAGTAGTAAAAGGAAAAATTATTTCTCCTTTATCATAATCTACCTTAGTTCTACGTATAAGATGTTCTATAACTTTATCTAAATACTTCTTATCATTCATATTAATAAATACGCTGGTATTAATTAAAAAACCTCATCTAAAATTTGTTTTTCTCATTTATTATTCGTATCTTTATATTATAGATGAGGTGTGAGACCACAAGGGGACACCCTGGACTAATTCGTGATTTTAAAAAAAGTTTAAACAACCGACCTTTGATTTCTTCACACTATCTATTTCGGATGTACGCCTGTTTCGGTATTACCACCAACAATACAAAGATAGTGATAATAATTGACATACACAAATAATTATTGATTTATTTTACCTTTTATAATTTTCCCATATCCATCCAATACATACCTAACCTCATTACCAGTTAACCCAAATGTATTTACACAATAATTGTTAAAGGAATTATAAAACGAAGATTCAGGTAGGAAGTGAGAGAGAACAAATAATAGAGTATAGTGAGTAGTGTAGAAGTTGGTGGAGGAGGAGGAATCTAATTTTTGTGGGAAGGGTAACTTTACTAATTCATTCTCATAATCTATCTTGGTACCTCTTACCAGATGATCTATTACCTTATCTATATACTTCTTATTATCTTTCATTTTCTATTTTATCTAACATAATTTTTTTATAATGTTTCCATACGTAGAAAATTTCATCACTTGTTAAACCAAATGTATTATTTAAATAACCAAATAAACCATGAATTGATATATGGTCACGAGTAAGGAGATGATTATGGAAGGGTCGTTTAGGGAGTGTGATGAAAGGTGAATACACTACATCATTCTCATTATCTATCTTAGTACCCCTTAGTAAAGATCCTATTACCTTATCTAAATACTTCTTATTATCTTTCATTTTCTATTTTATAATTTATATTTTCTTTATACTGTTTAAAAATGTATCTGATCTCATCATCTGTTAACCCAAAATGGTTTTTAGTGTAAGAAAAAAAAGAAATAAAAAAGTTGTCACTATGTTTAATATTAAGAAAGGGTTTGAGATATAAAAATGAATGAGGATTTAGGGTGAAGTGAAGAGGCCTGGCGAAAGGAGTTTTTACCCATCTTAAAACATAATCTATCTTAGTTTTTTTTACCATATGTTCTAATACCTTATCTAAATACTTCTTATTCTCCATACATATAAATATACGCTGGTTCTAAAGGTACAGTTTTATTTAATAACTTTTTATATGAAATGTTGATTTTCTCATATATTTTCCGTATATTTGTAGTACATCCTTTGAAAATTTTGAAAAAATATTAGGAGGAATTTACGGAGGAGGCAATGTTATTTACCACTTCTTGACACAATCCCCACAAAAATACCACTTTTTACCACTTAGAGTGAGATTCTTCAAATAACCCATTTTCAATGGGGCAAATAGATTTTCTTTTATAGTAATAGTTTAATAATATAATTGTAAGGGTTTTTAAACACTTCTAATAACATATCTTTTTTAATATATTATAGTATATACACATACTATTAAAGTGTCTTATATGGTCTTATTTTAGGACATAAAAAACCCCTACTATTATGTAGAGGTTTATTTAATTTTATGTATGGTTTATAATACTTCCTTAAACTCTATGGGAGTATCGGGATTATCCAAATCTAATATTTTACTTTTAATTAATTCTT
>Ga0213869_10003291_pt1 | contig 10776 bp, 9 predicted proteins | sample PICome_10_FD_160083 | JGI IMG/M metagenome (GOLD analysis project Ga0213869, IMG submission 160083) | Coastal seawater microbial communities near Pivers Island, North Carolina, United States - PICO132 | ecosystem: Environmental > Aquatic > Marine > Coastal | place: USA: North Carolina...
GTTAATAGTAGAAGGTGGTAAAACCTTTACAGTACAAGCAAGCACATCAGACTCGTTTGATGTAGCTATTAGCTATCTAAATATTAAGAAAGAGGTAACAACATAATGAGAGAAATACATTTAACACCAGAAAAAATTATAACAACAATAAGCAATGCAAAAACAGGAGAGGTCTACAAGGACGAAGAAGCTTTAAAAGCTGCTAATATCCCTGAAGAAGACGTAAGGCGAGATGTAAAAGTCATCATGCCAGCTCTTGATTTGTTCGCAAAAACCAAGTAAAGTAGCAAAACCATGGGAATAGAAGATATACAAATTTCAGAAGAACTAGAGACTAACGCACCATCTATAAAGTATAGTGGTAATGAAGGTCCTAAGTCTCCACAAGAAATGGAGCAAATGATAATGGCTTCTTTAGAAGAAGAGTATTTAAAATACGTTGATGACATGATGGAGCAAGGCATAGAACCTATGACTCTTGAACAATTTTTAGATCAAGCAATGGCCGAAGGACAAATGTCTGGTGGTCAACCTTTACCAAACGATCCAACAAAACCAGTTAATCCTTTTCAACCTAAACCTACAGGACCAGCTTTACCTGACAGACAGATGGCAGCCTATGGTGGTATCATGGGTCTAGATGGAAGAAAAAAATATGGAATAGGATCATGGTTCCAGGAAAATATTATGGATCCAATTAAAGGAAGTACATTAGGAAAAGCAGCCACGGCTGCTGCAGCTACATATTTAGGAAATAAATATCTGCCTGAAAAATATGGTGGAGGAAAACTAGATGATTTTTTTGAAGTTATTGGCGATACTGTTTCAACAGGAAAAGAAAAAATAACCGACATTTTAGGAACAAAAGTAAATAAAAATGATCCAGAGTCTCAAACTTATGGTGGAACAATTTTAAGTAGTATAGGTAAAAACATTGTACCAATAGTTGGTGGTATTGGAGCAGGTTTGTTTACTAAAAATACAGAGTCTGACACACCAGGTTTACCTGATGACACTACTGGAATAAATTTAGCAGACTATAAAAAAGCTGCAAACTTACTAAATCAAAAACAAGGACTAGCAGCAGGTATGAATTTTTTACCAACAGTAGCGTCTAGAAAATATTCACCAGAAGAAATGGCTATTACATATGCAAACGCAGCTAACGGTGGGAGAATAGGATATCAAGATGCAGGTCCTGTAGTTGATGAACAAACTACACAGATGATTTTAGATATGAATAATAGAGGTATGGATGTAGAAACTATATCTACAATAACTCAACAAAATACTAACACTGTAAATGCTATACTTTCTGCACAAAATCAAAAAGCTGAAGGTGGAATCATGGACCTTGGTGGTATGGAAAAAGATTACAGAGCTGAAGGTGGGTTTGTACCTATAGGAAAACAAGAAAAAGCAGACGATGTGCCTGCAAGATTAAGTGTAAATGAGTTTGTATTTACTGCAGATGCTGTTAGAAACGCAGGTGGTGGAGATATAGATCAAGGAGCACAAGTTATGGAAAACATGATGAAACATTTAGAAGCGGGTGGACAAGTATCTGAAGAGTCACAAGGAATGGCTGGTGCTAGAGATATGTTTGCAACATCACAAAGATTAGGAGACGTAATATAATGGCAATAGAACAAGTACAAAATTTACCACAACAATACGTAACAGACCTTGGTGCTGATTACGGAAAACAATTAGCAGGGTTAACATCTATACCATTAGATACAGCTAGACTTGCACCGCAAGTAGCAGCGCAAGATCCTTTACAAACACAAGCATATAATTTAGCAGGATCAGGTGTTGGAGCATACCAACCTTATCTTACACAACAAGCAGCATACTCAGGACCACAAGCTTACCAAGGATTTGCATCTCCTTATCAACAAGATGTAATTGATGCAACACTATCAGAATTTGACAAACAAACTCAAGCAGGTCTAACAGGTATTGGACAACAAGCAGCTATGTCTGGTAATTTAGGCGGCGGTAGAGAAGGTGTAATGAGAGCAAACTATATGTCTGACCAAGATGCTAACAGAGCATTAATACAATCAAAATTATTACAACAAGGATTTAATCAAGCTAATTTAAATGCACAAACAGCATTTAATCAACAAGGACAATTAGGTGCAAACGTACAAGATTTTGGAACAACAGATATTAACCAGTTGGGTCGATTGGGCGGACTACAACAGGCACAAAGTCAAGCAGTGCTTGATGCACAAAGAGAAGCAAATAGATTAGAAGCATTTGAACCTTATGAAAGACTAGGTACGTATGGTTCTGGAGTTGCAAGTCTATTCTCTGGTAATGCACCGTTCGGTAATCAATCAACAATAACACCTAATCCAACACCATTACAAACGGCTCTTGGAACAGCTAGTGTTCTAAGTGGTATCTTTGGTGGTGGTAACCAAAAAGATACTAGTGGTTACATGAAATACATATAGGATAACATGAGCAGAATAATGAATAGACCTATGTTTAGAAAAGGTGGTAGTGCCGGTGAAGGTATTACTTCAGGCCTAGCTCCTAGACAAGGTTATGCAACAAACGAAGACAACACTGTAAAGCAAAACGATTTATCTAAAATGAATCTTAAAGATTTAAACATGCAACAGATAAAAGATCTAGCAGATAGCATGGCTTTTAAAGCACCACCAATGCAACCAGATAATTCGTTAAGAGATTTTAAAATAGATTTTGGTTTAGATCTTGTATCAAGATCACCTCAAGGAAACATATTCCAAACAGCAGGCGCAGCAGCTAAAGAACCATTTGCTAATTTTAGAAACAGCAGAGCAGCATACAACAAAGCTGCAAATGAAAGAGCTGTAAATAGATACAACAGTCAAACAGGAATGTTTGATACATTACTAGGTGCACAAGCCAAGATCCTTGGATCAGATGGTGGATCTAAAACGTTTGCTAAACAAGCAAACGATGCAGAGATACAAGCTCTTATGACTTCATTGTTTGAGTTAGAAGCAGCGCAGAAAACAGATCAAGCTTTATCTGATGAAGAGTATGCACAACAACAAGCAATTTTAATGCAAAGACTACAAGGATACACCGGTAAGAACCCTGCGGTAACATCTTTGTTTGGTAACAAAGAACAAGCAGACATTGTTATTCAAGGAATACAAAATGATATAACAAACAGTGAGGCAATAATTAAAGTTATGGGTCCTGATGGAGAAATGATAGAAGTAGTAGAGGGCGAATACGCTAATGAAAATCCTAAGTACATTGCAGAAGAAACGGCTAAAAGATATATAACATTATATAATAAAATGATTAAAGAATCTATGGGTTTAGCAGAAGGTGGTAGAGCTAAATACAATATGGGTGGTGATGTAATGGAAGAACAAGTTACAGAAGTATCAGAAACTATGCCAAAAGAAACTGCACCAACAGGAGATGGTTTATCTTATGAAGAATTAAGAGGAAGATTACCAAAAGAAATAACAGATGACATCGTAGTAATTTTAGCAGAAAGCCCACAAGCTTTAGTAGATTTTGCAGAGATACAAACACAAACGGATGTTGATGAATTCAACATGAAGTACGGAGTAAATTTATCATTACCGTCAGGAGCGTAACATGGCCGACGAAAAAGAAAAGCGAACTCTTTTAGGTGATATAAAAACAAATATCATAGACAAAATAGGTAACGAAAATATCATGAAAGGTGATATTACACGTTACAAAGTTCCAAAAAAATTACCTGAAGTTCCAATCAAAACGATTGAAAGAAGTAAAAAGAAAGTAATTGAAAACGAAAGTGAATTTGAAAATGCTTTTAATTATGCAATGGAAAAAGCATATGACAGAAGTAAACTTCCTACTAAGTATACTAAAGAAGGCTTACTGCAGGCAGCATTAACTTTTAATGCAACAACAATGCCGTCTATGTTAGAAAAATATAGACAAGATCAAGATCCAGAAGTTAGAAAGAAAAGAAAATACATAGAAGGTTACACAGACATAGCTAAATCTATTATGAGAGGTGGTCCTAACTTTGTAAGATCAGCTAGTGAGTTTGTACTAACACCTATTGACTATACATTTAACACAGACTTTCAAACAAAATTTAATAAAATGATGGACACTAAAGAAGTGTTGGGTGAAGCAGAAACTTTACCCGGTGCAATATCAGAACTACTTGCAGAATATGCAATACCGGTAGCAGCTGCAACTAAAGTTGTTAATGGTGCAAAGACTTGGAAGTCTATAAAAAATCTACAACAGTTTATGGGTACAAGTAAAGCATCTAAGATTGCACAAAGAATGGGAAGAGATGCAACTATACTTGGTATAGCAGAAACAGCTGTAAGATCTGGGTCACAACCCAACGAAGACTACGGTTTTATAGTTCAACCAGAATCTACCAAAGGATTAAAAGGAAAAGAATTAGCACTAGCAACTATTAAAAATAAATTTAGATATGCAAAAGAAGGTACATTAATAGGTGGTGGCTTTCCACTAGGTGCAAAAATATTACAACAGACATATAAATATGGAGCTAAACCTGTTGTCAAAGGAGCATTAAATGTAGCTGGTAAAACTATGGGTGGTGTTTCTAAAGTTGCAAGTATGGATAAGTATGTACTACCAAACATGGCCAAAGGATTAAGATACGCTGCAGTTAAACCATTAGAAAAAGTTGTAGCACCTATTATAATTGGAGCATGGGCTAGAACTAATCCTATAAAAGTTGCAAAACAATTACCACCGTTTGCAGAGTGGCGAATGTTATCTAAAACTAATCCTAACAGAGTATTATCAGAAACAGCATCCTTAGATGATTTTTTATCTAACTTTAGATCATTTTCTAATGACACATTAGAAATGGGTTTAATAAAAGAATCATTAAGAAATACAATTAAAGGAAAATCTAGAAGAATAAATAAAGCGTTAGATGATTTAGATCAGGGTTATTATAAACTAGCACAAGGATTTCAAGGAAAATATAATCAAGGTGTTACATCTAAAGTGGGACAAAAGTATGATCTAGATAAAGTTACAGAATATTTAAAAGGTCAAAGAAAACTAAGTGATCTACCAGAAGAGTATAGGTTTTCTGCAAAAGATATTGATAAACAATTAGATGAACTTAGAGAAGCATTATCAAAAGCACTTCCTAACAATCAAAAGTTTGCTGATTTTAAAAAAGATTTATTAGATAGAGGCAATAAATACATGAGAGCGTCGTTTGATATATTTGAAAGACCAATGTTTCAACCGTTAACTAAAGACAAAGAAGCAGCTGTAGATTACGTATTAAAAAAAGTAGTCAGAGGCAACAAAGATTTTAAAGAAGCTGCAGCGTCAGAGTTTCCTAATTTAAGTAAAGAAGCAGCATTAAAAGAACAGGCAAAAAGAATTGTAGAAAATATTTTATACACAGGTCGTGCAGAAAAAATGGATCCTATTGCAGCGCTTAGAAAAATAGGTCTTAGATTTTTAAGAGATGATAATTATAAATTTTTAAAACGAGGTGAGGAATTACCAGATGTTATACAAAAGTTATTAGGTAAAGGAGACAACTTACGATCATCGGTGGCTATGACTACAGCAGAAATGATGAGTCAGGTGTATACTAAAAGAGCTTATGATAATCTATCTAAGGTTTTACAAAACTCAGGACAATTAGTTAAAACAGAGGCACAAGCTATGAAGTTTCCTGGCTACGAACAGATACATAAGATACCGGGTTTGGGTGTATTATCTAGTGACATTCAAGGACTATATGCATCAAAAGAATTAGCGAACGCATTAAAAAGTACACGTGGACCATTAGATAAATTAATTGAAGCATCTATCTATAGACACATACTACAGTTTAAAGTTTTAACACAAATGGGTAAGACAGTATTCTCACCACAAACTCAAGTGCGTAATGTATATTCTGCAGGTTTCTTTCCATTTGCAAGAGGTCACATAGGTGGCAATTCTAGTGTATCAGATTCATTTAAAATTGTATTAGAAGACATATTTCCATCAGGCAGAATAACAAAAGAAAAATTATTTGATTTTATAGAAAAAGAAATATCGCTAGGTACGATGGATGAAAACATCATATCATCTGAGCTTGGTGCAGTATTAAATGATATTAAAGGTGGCGCTGTAAATACATTAGATGAATTGTTTGAAGCGTTTACTAAAAAACCATTAGTTAGAGACGCAACACGTTTGTATGCAGGTGGTGATTCTTTGTGGAAAATATATGGTAGACAATATGTTAAATCACAAATGACTGAAGTATTACCAACTATACCTAAAGCTTTAGAATATGCTAATCACATGGGTTTAAAAATAGGACCCGTTAATCCTATGACAGGTGCTAAACGTACGTTAGATAATGTACTAGATGAAATATCAGCACATGAAATTAGAAACGTGTATCCTACATATAGTAAAGTACCGCCAGCAATTCAATCAATTAGAAAATTACCACTTGGTAACTTCGTTGCTTTTCCTGCAGAAATCTTGCGTACTGCAACACGGATCATGGATTTTAATCTTAAACAAATGGCACACCCTAATCCTAGAATAAGACAGATGGGTCTTAAAGGAGCAATCAGTACACCTCTAGCGTTTGGTGGTGTTGGTGTCGGAGCTACAGCTTTAAGTCAAGCGTTAACAGGCACATCACCAGAACAATGGCAAGCATATCAAAGATCATTTGCTGCTGATTGGGATAGAAATGTAAATCTTGTAGCCTTTACAGGTTTTGACAAAGGTAAAGCTAAAGCATTTAACTTTTCATACTTTAGTCCGTATGATTTTTTACAAAAACCATTAAAATCTGTAATGCAAAAAGCAGCTGAACAAAATTTAAGTGAACAAGATACTTCTGAGTTTGTATTAAATATGATGTTAGCTCCTGATGGACCTATCATGGAAATGTTAAGACCATTTATATCTGAACAATTAGGATTAGAAGCATTATTAGATGTACAACCAGGTGGTATATTACTTGGAGGTAGAGGTGGTAGAACAGCAGAAGGTGTTAGAATTTATTCAGAGTCTGATGATGTTGGAGACAAAGTACAAAAATCATTTATGCACTTAATGAATGCAGTAGAACCTGGATTAGTATCAACGTCACAAAAATTTATAAAAGGTGCAACAGATGATCTAACTAGAGGCGGTCAACCAGTTAACTTAAAAGATGAATTAATTGCATTACTATCTGGGGTAAGAATTATTAACATAGATATATTAAAATCTATGGAATACAAAACTGGTGAGTTTAACAGATTGATGAGAGCTATTGATGATACTGAAAAAATATATTCTCCTGAAAACTATAACTCTAGAGGACCTGAAGTAATACTTAGAGAGTATAATCAAATGCAATTAGAAGGATACAAAGTACAACAAGACTTTTATAAAATGATTGTTGATGCAAAAACTATAGGTTTAAATAATTTTGATATTAGAAGAAAATTAAAAGCACAAAATCTTGGTCCTAAAACAATAAACAACTTAATGAATGGTATATTTACACCGGTTAATTATTCTGATCCTAGATTTAAAAAGAAAATAGTAGCAGTAGAAAAATTAGCTAAACAAAAAACAAAAGAAAGTCCTGACTATAGATATGTAGTAGATAAAAATTATTTATATCCTAAACTTCAATTAAACTTATTAAAAAATAGTTACAGATTTAAAAAATTAGACCCTAATGATAAATTAAAAGTATATGCAGAAGGTAAAAATCCTAATACTGAAGGTATATTCGGTAAGTTTTTAAAAGGTGGACCTGGATTAATACAACGTGGTAAAAATTTAATTAACAAAGTTTTACCTGGTGAGCCCATGAGTAAAATACAAACACCACCATTACCTGGCACACCAATGCCTGCAAAAATGGCAAGTAACACGCAACAAAAAGACCCACAAACTAACTTGACACGTAACCAAGAAGCGTTACTATCGCCAACGGAAAAGGTAATAGCGAGTAGGACAACATAATGGCAAAAAAAGACGAAGCATTACAAAAAATTGAATCACATGAAAAGCTATGCAGAATAATGCAGAGACAAACTCATGACAAAATACATTCTATTGAAACTCAAATACAAAGAATAGAAAGTATATTACTAATTACTTCTGGCGCATTGATCAGCGGTTTGGTCTATGTTATATTCACACTAATCACAAATTAAAATTATGCAACTCAGCAAACACTTTACTCTTTCAGAGATGACAAAGTCGATGACAGCGACGCGGAAAGGTATTGACAATACTCCAGGTGCTGGAGAGATTAAAAGTTTAGGTGATCTATGTTATGAGGTGCTTGAACCATTACGTGCACACTTCGACAAGGCTGTGACAATCACCAGCGGATACCGGAGCGAGGCGCTGTGTGAAGCGATCGGCAGCAAAAAGACATCGCAGCATGCAAAGGGCCAGGCGGTCGACCTAGAAATATTTGGCGTGCCCAACATTCAGACAGCTTACTGGTTACAAAATAACGTAGACTTCGATCAATTGATATTAGAATTTTATGATAAAGATGATCCAGCAGGTGGGTGGGTACACATTAGCTATCACGAATCTGGTTCAAACAGAAAACAAGTATTAACCTTTGACGGCAAAAAATATTCCGAAGGACTACCAGAAATGAAGTGGTCCGGCGGTAAAGTCGTAAATTAAAAATTACAGCGCGGTACGCGTATATATCCTATTAAATCCATGACCTCAATTCTTCTCCTAAAACTTCTGATGCTATATTTATTTTTTTGCGTAGAGCTTGCACGATTTTTTCATCCACTGTATCGTCCGCCATTAAATCGACATAAGTTACCGATTTTTTTTGGCCGATTCTGTGTGCTCTGTCTTCTGATTGTAATCGCTTTTCTAAGTCATAACCGTTAGAGTAGTATATTACCGTGTTTGCAGCGGTCAATGTTATCCCATAGCCGCCCGTAGAGGGGGTTCCAACGATAAATCGGCACTTAGGGTCATCCTGAAAACGTTTGATATTAGGCTGTCTTTCTTCTTGTGGCGTTAATCCATAATAATCAACAATGGACCCCGGACCATATTTTTTAGATACTGCTTGTATAATAGCAGTAATGTCATATTGATAATGAGCCCAAATAATTGCTTTACCTTCTGTTTCTTCAAGAACATCCATAAGTTCTGTAATTCTATTATTAGGAATTGGTTGAGTTGCACCATCATCAGCAGTAAAATGACCACACGTTATTTGTTGTAGTCTCATAAGCTGTGTCAACGTATTTACAGTAGTAGATTGTTTACCTTTTAGTATTGCAATAGCTTCTTTTTTCATTTGATCATATAGTTTACGCTGATCTGGTGTTAATTGTATTTCACGTTTAATAAATATTTTATCAGGTAAGTCTAAACAATCTTCTTTTAATACACGATAAGAAAAACTTTTAAGTTTGTCAGATAATTCACCTAAATTTTTAAAACCATTAACTACTTGTACTTGTCTACCATGCATATGAAGTGTTTTCATTTCTGCATACCTATTTCTAAACGCATAATAAGATGTAAAATCTAATAACCACGGACTTAAAAAATCACACTGTGTATATAAATCTAACGGATTTTTAGTTACAGGAGAACCTGTCATTATTCTTCTATAAATAGCGGACTCTGCAAGTTTAAGAATGTTTTTAGTTCTTTTAGCTGTTGGTGTTTTAATAGTAGTAGACTCATCAATAGCCATCATAGTTCTATGACAAGATAGAAATTTATTTGCAAAGTCTACACCTTTAGTTGTACTAAAAGCTTCAACATTCATAATTAAAATATGTAGTCCCTCACCCTCAGAAAATAATTCATCTAAAGATTCTTTTTGTTTTTTTGTAATAGCTGCTTTCCACAATACAGTTATATTTTCTATGTGGTTGGGTAGATGTGTTGGTAACTCATTGTTATACCAAGTGCCTACAACACCCTTTGGTGCTATAATTAAAGCGCCATTAACTTTGCCTTTGTCATAAAGCATAGCTAAATTGTCTATTAATACTTTTGTTTTACCTGTGCCCATTTCCATAAAATAAGCAAAAGTTTCTCTGTTCCATGACTTTTCTAATGCAGTCATTTGGTGTGCATATGGTTTTGTTTTAAATTTATAATTCATAATTTTTCTTCTTTCTACTTGACAAGATAACAACTTGGACCTATATTGTCAAGCATGAAAGAAAAAATAATTAGATATGAAGATATTAAAAATGAAGATGCACCAGCAGTTTATGTAATTCAAGAAATTCCAGGAACTGCAGAAGGTCGTCCTAAGATTAATATTATGGGTGCAGCAAATTATGGAAAGTTTAAATTTTTATTACCAGAACTTTCACAAATAATTTTTTCACCTGGTCCACTTATTTTTAAACTTAGAAAAGCATTAGCTAACTATAGAAAAAAAGATTATTTATTATTGACGGGTGATCCTGCAATTATAGGTGTAGCTTGTTCTATAGTTTCTGATATAACAAATGGCAAATACAACTTATTGAAGTGGGATAAACAAGAAAGAAAATATTATTCCATTGAAATAGATTTATACGAGAAAGGAAAAATAGATGAGTAGTATTGATTTTGAAAAAGACCAACAAGAGATAATACAAAAGACAGGTAACTTACAGACACTGGCTGATCAAGTACAAATGTTAGAAGGTGTTAGTAAAAGAATAGAGACAAGCGAAAAGAATCTTAAAGATTTAAAAAAAGAATTTGATCGTTTATCTGGAGAAGTAATTCCAACTATGATGG
>Ga0213869_10003293_pt1 | contig 10769 bp, 23 predicted proteins | sample PICome_10_FD_160083 | JGI IMG/M metagenome (GOLD analysis project Ga0213869, IMG submission 160083) | Coastal seawater microbial communities near Pivers Island, North Carolina, United States - PICO132 | ecosystem: Environmental > Aquatic > Marine > Coastal | place: USA: North Carolina...
TGTTAATTATGCTATTCTGGCTAAAGGAATGTTAAAAGACCAAAGAGCTAGAGATGCAAAAAATATTTAAAAGCAATAAAAACTCATTGACAACCTTCCAATATACGATACTATAACCGCATGCAAGACAGTAAAATCGCTCTAGAGATCAACGGTCAGCGTTACGAGACTGAGGGTATTGACATCATTTACGCTGTTAATGACCTCCTGACCGAAGCAGGTATCCTTGAAGAGGGTGACACCCTTGAGCTTCTTGATAGAGATCAAGATTATATTCTCCATAAGTATTAAACCCAATAACAAAGAAAAAAATGGCTAAACGTGGCAGACCAGCAGGATCAACATCTTTTGTAAATGTTGATATGAGAACACTAAACAGACTATTCAATGAGAATGTTTCTGTTCAAGTAAGTAGAATTTGGCTTAAGAACCTCGGCATCGAAGTCGAAGAGTCAAAGAATACTAAGATCAAAACCCCATCTCATGTAGAGGTTCCAAATTCAGAACCTAAGATCGAGATGAACCTCCAACCTTAATTTGCTTGAATGAATTATATTATAAGGTACGAGGTATATGACAAAAAGAATCGTTGGATGGGAGGTTACTCTACAAAGTTAGATAATGTAAAGAACTCCTCCTCTTCCTTCGATATGGCTAAGATAAATGCCTCTCAATCAAATGGGAAAGTACTAGCTATATTCAGCGACGGCTCAGAGAGCCAAGTATATCCCAAGTAAGCTCACTCATTACAGTACATAAATGAGCAGTCCAATCCTCTTGTTTATGTATTTTGTTATAAATTATAAAGTAATTTTATTTTGGGGCTAATTCCAATAGTGTTTATTACCAGTAGAATACTCTACAAACCTCATAGGTACAATAAAGTACCCAGATCAAGTAGGTACTCTAAGTCTTCGAACAAAGGATAATTTAAAAGAATAAAAGATAATTGTTATTACCCTTATTATAATATAGAATAAAGTCATTATAAAGAATAAGTATATAGGGGATATAGATAGTATAGAAAGAATCTAAAAACATTATAAAATAAAGGATTCTAAGCTATTCTAATAGAAATAAAAGGAATGTAGGTATGTGGCCAACGCGCTAAATAAACAAATCAAATCATTCTGTACCAAATCACCTTCCCAAACCCAACCAAACCAACCAAAATAAAACGCCATTTTGGGAGGTTTACGCTTAATAAACACAATTAAACAGCTTTTTGGCAAATAAACACAAATTATTTTAAACTTTTAACCCCCTTAATAAAACTTTTTAAAATAAATGAGTGCCAGCCTAGGGATAAATAAACACACCATACCTGCTTTTTTAAAAAAAATAAACAAACCATTATGTACCAATGAAACACAGTGAGCAAGCAAATAAGCATGAGTTCGAAGTAGATCCCGAACAAGCCGACCGACTGCGGCAGATGCTGGGCCTAGGTTCTAACTTCAGGCCAAAGCAATTTAAACAAACAAAAAACAAGCGCAGATTACGCGCAAAGATTGCCAGATTTTTTGGCAAATAAAGGTTGCCCGATTTAATCGCAAATAAGTATATAGTAGAACCCGCCTCCTGAAAAGGAGCGCGGGCTTTTATTTGAGCAGCAGTTCGAAGACCTTCACGACCATCCCGCAGGAGAGTAGACATGAAAGCAACAGCATACAAATAAACACAACGTTCTCAAAGAAGGTTCGATGATTCTCATTCTTGTACATATAGTCATTATACCAAAAGTGGCTAAAGGTTAAAGGGAATATTTACAAATAAACGCCCGTACATTTTGTTTTATTCTTTTAGATGTTGATTGATTTATTAAATCCAAAAATCTCTCTAAGTGACTGATACTCAAGGAGTTAGGAGGCTCCGCCCGCCCCCGCCCTCTAACCCGCTGATAGTCAACGAGTTAGGCGGGATTTTTATTTAATCTTCATCTGGCAGTGGCTCCTTTCCATAGTCGAGGAAGTGCATGTGCTGCTTGGCGTACTGGTAAACCGTATTTATTGCCTCCTTGACCTCTTCTCTTTCTTTAAAAGCTTTATCCCAAGCCTCATCCCCAAGAGGGTAGTAATCCCTTTGATGAAAATCAACATCATATAAGAGTTTTACTTGAGCGTCGCTTACAGCGCAAAACAAATCATTGTATTGTCTGCGTAGACTGTTCTCATCCGATCCATTCATGTGGATGCACGGCATTGTGTGTTTTTCAATCATAATTTAAATTCTCTCTGTTGTTTGTTTAATGACCAAGACAAAACCTAGCTCTTTAAGAGCTTCAACGTCGTAGTACGTTAAAGTTTTTCTTCCTGTTAGTTTCCTTATAGAATTCCTAACAGATTCCTCTTTTACATAAGTCAGGGTATTACCGTAAACTTCTTTTCTTTCTACTTCTATTGTCATGGTTTTAGCTTTTTTTATAGTTGGGATGCCAAGTTGGGAATTCTAGTTTTGGAGCCAATTCTGTATACCCTAGCTCTGTGAAATGTTCATGCAGTTCAACCGCTCCATGCAAGCACACTTCAAAAAAAACTTTTTTCCGAGTGTCAGTATATTCAAAGTTGCAATCATTTCTTCCAGTTTCACACTTTGATACCCTAAAAGTCTTAGGGAATACCCCTGTCAATTTAATTGTTTTTGGTTCGTTCATCTTTTGCTTGTTGTATTTTTTTCTTTCTGTCTAGTCTGTCATGGAACCATGCGGAACCATATCTAATGCCCTTCCTTTCAAAGAATTTATCACAGGCTTCGCTTACAATGCGAGCATTATTTACGGGCATCACATCGTACATCCCAAAGTTTTCTTGAGAGGATTGCTTGATTATCTCTTTTTTCTGAACTGCTTTTAGTATCCCCTCATCTTTTAGGGCGTAGTAGTCTCTTGCTTTCATTTCCATTTTATTTTATTTCTGTTAAGATTTCTAAAAGGGATTCTTTATCGACATTGATCATTATTTCAATTTCATCTTTGTCATCGCCTAAGAATAGGAGACAGACTTCATTTGGCTTGTCGGGGACTGGTCTTTGTGCTGCTAATTTCATCTTTTGAAAAGGTCTATTATTATAATTATTAAGGCTCCTACTATAACTAAACTGATATGAATTTCTCCTATGTCCATTATTTCGGCTCCACAACAAAACCTGTTTCGTCTTTTTTAGCAAGACCTTTCTCGACTAATCCAACGATCACACCTTTAGGATCTTTAAAGCGCAAATCGGTTTTGTCTCCGTCTACCACTTTGTATCCCATATATTTTTTAGGGAGGGAACCACGGAAAACCACGGCGACGTTGCCACCTAACTCAAGAATTGTTTTCATCTTGTAATCACTTGTTGCTTCACTGCGAGAAAAAGTGAGGTGATAGTTGTCAGGCATTTTGCCATCAAGCCAAGCTCTCATCCTGTAAAAACCTTTGGTATAATCATAGAATTTTACTTTGGGGAACTCTTCAATCACATTTGTTTTACTACCTTTGCGGATATTCTCCCAAGGAATATCTGAAGTTAGGTTTAGGCGGAAGCATGGAATCATTTTATTTTTGGCCGCGCTAACGATTGCCTTGCCGATTTCAATCCTTAAGTCTGACATAAATCCAATCTGATCTTCAAAGAATCTTTTGGTTTTGTTGATTCTGGAATCTTGTACGTTCGGCATACAACCACGCCCCGCAGTATCTAAACAAGCAGCACGACAACCCGCGCTTGCCCATTTGCAGACATTGAATCCTGATTTGTTAGCGGGGGAAAGATGGAGACCGAAAGTGCGGTAGCCAAGCACTTCGCCTTTAACTGTTTTAGTGTTACCTTGATTAAGTAATTTCATAACAGAAGTATTTTGGCAGGATTTTTAACGCACACAAGCCTTTTTTAACTATTATTAATCTTTTTTAAATGCTTGACTTTGCATTAATTATAAAAACCTCGTAACTCATTGATTGATAGGGGCTTAGAAGGCGGGGGCCGCCCCCGCCCGATAACCCGTTGACAGACAGTGACTTAGAGCGTTTATTTTTTTATTGACAAAAGGAAAACCCCGCCCCCCATGCAGAGGGGACGGGGCTTGCTATGTCTACCCAGAAATTTATGCGGGGAGTACTAGGGCCGACTCCTTATCCTCCTGAGAGATAATCTCTGAAGTATGGTTGGCGAACTTGTCAAAAATGGACTGCATCCGCATAGTACGGTCTGCAAGCTTGGTGAGATCGCCACCCTTGAGATTCTCAGTGATAGAGTTGTATAGGGTCCAGAGAGAACCGCCTTTGAATTCCTCATGGCGAGGGTTGCGGAACTCCTCGACGGCCTTGTAGATGTCGCGAGCAGGGAAAGCCTTGGCATCGACTAAGTCAACAATCATAGCGGCGGCATCACGGACCTCGGTCTGCTGGTAAGCGTCAATGCGCTTGCCCATATCCTGCCAGTGGGAAGTGACACGGGCAACGGCTGAAGCCAGAACACGGGGAAGGTCACCCAAAATGTGGGTGGTGTGACGGCGAGCAAGCTTGACATCCGAAGAGAAGCAAAGGTTTTCGCAAACCATCATCTGGTTGCCCGCAGCGATAGAAGCGGCGAAAGACTTGTCGTGAGCATTGCGAAGGCCCAAGACAATGCGGCGATCATCGCCAGTAACATCCTGACCCTTAAGGGCGAACCCTCCGAAGTAGCGAAGGCCACCACGGGCAAGAGCGTGTTCCTCCTCGGTAACCTCAAGACCTGCGCGGTCAAGAGTTTCGCGAGTCATCTTCACCAAGTGGTGATGCGGGATTGGAGTATGGGACTCTGTACCCTCTGGGGTTTGAACTCCAGCGAGTTGTTCCGAATCGACTTTGTTTTTTGCGTAGATAAGCATAATAGTAGTTAGGTTAGAAACGAGAGATTGTCTCTCGACAGGGGAATTATAACAGAAAACAGATTGTCTGCAACACCTTTTTTATCTTTTTTTACAGAAAAAAAATGCGCTAACAATGCCAAATATTTTAACAAATAAACTTGACTAACATCGCCAGATATTTAAGCAAATAATCGGCTAATATTGCTTAGGTTAACAGCAAATAAGCCAAATATTTCAGTCCTGACTCACTGATACTCAGGCAGTTACAGAGGCTAATTAAAAGAAAAAGCCTCCTAACTCACTGATACTCAACGAGTTAGAAGGCGGGGCCACGCGCTGCGCTCTAAGACGCTGATAATCAACGACTTAGAAAGCTTTTTTTATATATCCATGTACTCTCCGATTTCCTTGCCGTCTCGCCAAGCATGCCAGCCCTCTACGGATATGCCTGAGCAGTAGTCGGCCTTGGCGTCCCCCTCGGAGAGATTTTTCCAAGCGATCTGAGAGGCTTTTTCGGAAGCGGCCTTGGGGGAGCGCGAAATTGCGACTCCTGTGTAAACTCCTGTGCTGGCGACTATGTAGTAACTGAATTTGTACATGAGCAGAGAGTAACAGAAGAATTTGTTTTTGGCAATACTTTTTTATATAAAAGTGCAAAAAAAAGCTCCCTTTCGGGAGCCTTGAAGTAAACGGTTATATCACTTAGTGTTTTCGGGAGTGGGATCAGGCGTGGAGGCTTCCGCGATACGGGCGAGACGCTCATCCTCCGCTTGCCACTCGCGATAGTCCTCATCGGAGAGTTGCTCGCGTACCTTGCGGTATCCGTCATATTGTGTTTGCAGGGCTTCCCAGTCGGTGGTGGTATGTATATTAAACATGGCCGAAGGGTACAAAAACTGTAGGGTATGGCAAGCTTTTTTATTTATTTTTTTTTGACTCGTAAGTCTTTGATTGATAGTAGGTTAGAAGGCGGGGCGGGGCCGCGACCTCTAAGTTACTTGTACTCAGTGAGTTACGAAGCTTTTTGCTTTATTCGTTTGGGAGTATATGTCAACTAAAAAAAGATTTATTTTTATGCTTTACAAAAGAAAAGCCCCGCCCCCCAAACATTAAAAGGGGACGAGGCTATGTACTAGGCTTTTATGCAGTTACCTAGTCGGCGATGAATTAACCAGAGAAGAAATGAACACCCCGCTGCATTACCGATACACACACACCTAAAAAAGAGTTTTAATCATTTGGACTGCGGTGGCGAAGCGGCCTTTCACCTTGGTGATACCTGCAACGTGGAGGGTGCGGAACTTGCGCTCCCCTGCATCGTCGAGGTCGCGGGTGGCAGCGATAACATAACGCTTGCCATTGGATTCGGCGAATCCATCGGTCTGGATTTCTTCCACAAGGAAGTTTCTGATACCGTCAGCCTTGATGCTGCTTTGCCCAGCATTGGCGTAGGTGATCACGCGCTTGGTGAGTTTACATTCAAGGGCGTATGGTGTTAGTGTGTATAGGTTTTTCATCAGGGATAGTTTAAAGGTTTTGAGAGATCTTGTCGAGGATATTTCTGCGATTTTCCGCTTTTATTTTTTGGTCTTGCTCCCACTCCCGAAGCTCAAGGTTTCCAGCGATTACCATGAGCAGAGTGAGGCCAGTGAGACAGAGAAAGGTTTTCATATTACTTAGAGGATTTGATGAGGAGCTTGGCGATCTTGTTGCTGACAGAAAGCATCTTGCGAGTTGGCTTAACTGGCATTCCCTTGAATTCCGAATCGAAACGGTAAGAGAGGAGTTTGCGAGCTTGGGATTTGAGTTCCTTCTGGTATTCTTGTTGCTGTGTCATGTGAGAAGTATAGTTGAATTGGGGCTGGAGTCAACCCCTTTTTAAATGTTTTTTAATTATTTTTCAACGATTGGTGGTACCGTCTCCGAATGATTTACTAAGACCTTGGGCTGGAAACGACCCATCCCGACGCGATCAATGCGCCCGAAGTAAAGAGTCTTGAAAACTTGCTTGTTTCCAGTCTTGCTATCATGGCTCTTGTCCACGACCTTGCACACTGCGAACTCATTTGTCATGCGCTTGATACCGCGAAGGATGTACATACGAGGATTCCCGTTGTTGGCGGTATAGTAAACAAACTGTTTTCCTGTCAGGCTAGCGATACTTTCTTTAGTGACCATGCGAAGAGTATAGGGTCAGAGCCTAAGAATTAAAAGCTTTTTTTTGCATAAAATTAATTTATTTTTTCAACAAAAGGCTTGACATGGGGCAAGAGTAAGATAAAGGAAAAACCCTCGTAAGTCGTTGATACTCAAAGAGTTAGAGGTCGGGGCGGGGGCGCGGCCCGTAAGTCGTTGATACTCAGTGGGTTAGGAGGATTTTTTTATTAAATGTTTCCTCGCGGCTGTCAAGACAAAAGATGAATTTAATTCAAAAAAACTCCCTTTCGGGAGTCTTGTTAGACATCCCTGCCAGTCCCATTGGAAAAGAAGCGGAAACACTGTTGCATTTCTGCCTCGATTTTCTCGCGGGAAACAATTTCTTTTTTCCCAATCAATTCGGTTGGGGCATATTCTGTGCGTATGTGGAAGTAGTTCTCTCCATCAAATTGAAGTGCTGGATAATGGACAGTTTTCGCGAACTCGTCGAGGGTGATGTTGTATTGCATGGTGTAATTTTAATTTATTTTTTAAAGTTAGTCGAGTAAAAAACCCCCCTTTCGGGGGCTTTGAAATGGTGAGAAGGAAGCTAGATCAGCCCCCCCGCCAAACCTTCCGAGAAGTAGAATTCAGAATCGCACTCACGGCAATCCCAATCGCGGTTCCGACGACCTCCACCCGTAGCGTCATCCCACGCCTCCGATTTTGATTTTCCATATCCGAGGTACAAGTCCCCGAAATTGATGGAAGACTGGGCGACGATCACGTAGTATTTAGTAGTGTTGGACATGGGCAAAGTATACTGCAAAAGATTACTTTTAAAAAGCTTTTTCTGCATATATTTAATCTTTTTTTTATTTAAAAAGGCTTGACATAGGCGAGCTATAGATTATGGGAAAAAGCCTCGTAAGTCGTTGATAATCAATGAGTTAGGGTTCGGGGCGGGGCGCTCCGCGCTAAGTCGTTGTCGCTCAGTGAGTTAGAGCGTTTTTTTATTAAATGTTTTTATTTACTTTTTTTACCCTAAAAGGCTTGACACTCTCACCGTTCTGATTTAAAATGAGGTGACTCCCTGATTTCAAGGGGATTCGGTCAGAAGAAAACCCGCTCCCATATAGGGAACGGGTTGACATTTCTGCGAGGGCTGCTAGACCCACGACCCTTCCTTTTTAACGTCTTGCGGATCGCTTAACCGTGTTTGTACTCACTTGACGAAAGTTTATTGATCTAGGTTTTGCGCTATGAGTTCAGCGAGGTCGATAGGCTCCTCCTTCTTCTTCTTCTTCTCTTGTCTTAGTCCTATGGAGATTTCAAACTCATGAAGAGCGTATTCTAGATCTTCAGCTATATTTTTGCGTTGTTCAAAGTTTTTGGCTTTAGAGCGGGTTTTAAGATGTGATATCTTCCAAGCTAGACATTCTCTTAACCAATTTAAAGATTTGATTTGTTTAAATGTCCCTGATAAGTCTATTTTATTTTCGTTCATATTATTTTTGTTTACTTGCCGTAGATCCAGCGAAGCTCATCGCTCCACTCCTTGACCATCTCAGCCTCGGCCCCTTGTGGATTCTTGCAAGCTGCACCGATCCACTTTCTGATCATGCGCTGAAGCTTTTTCATCCTGCGCCATTCCATCCAATGCACACCAATGGCGAAAGGGTAAGTGAGAATGAGAAGGGCTTTGCCCTTGGTGTCTTGGTCTTTGAAGTTGTGTATATTCATAGTGTTAGTGTGTTTGGGTTTTACTTGCGAGCCTTACGCATATCACGCAATGCTGATGCTGCTTGCTCTCTGCTGATGGTAAGAGTGCTGAATGTGGCAGGTGCTACACGGTAGATCAAGCTTACTCTATTAGTATTGTAGACTCTGAGGGCGAGGTTCTGGTTGTCGTACATGGTACAGTCTCTCTCTCTTTGGATATTGATTTTTGTCTCAGTCATGGGAGTATTCTAGTATAGAGTTGGGGCTAGTGTAAAGGTTTATTTTGTTTTTTTAAAGACTGCTTTGCCAGCTTTAACTGAAGCATTCCAGTCGATAGGGTTATCCTTGCGCTCTGCTTCGCGCTTGGCATTCCACTTGGCAAGTGACTCGCGAGCATCTTTGACTTTCTCTTCGTAGGTGCGGCCTGTGTTCTTTGCTTTCATGTGAGTAGTATACATTAAAAATTGATTTTAAAAAAGCTTTTTCTGCTATTATTTTGATTTATTTTTCTTCGACGTATTCGATAACATCGTGGTGGAAATCTTCTGCGTTGTGAACTCCAGCCTGTAAAGAGCCTTTATATTCTTTTCCTTTGTAAGAGAATTCGACATACCAATCAGCCCACTGATCAGGGCGAAGAGTATCAGCTATTTCAATGAATTTAAGTTTGGAGACTAAGGAAGTTTTAATTTCTTTCATGGGCATAGTATAGCACAGTATCGACTAAAAGAAAAGCTTTTTTTACATATAAATGCATTTTTTATTTAGGGGAGGGGTTTTCTGAAAATTTTCACTTTTTCGCTTGACAGCGTTAGAGCGGGGGGGTGGTGAACACTATAAGTAATTTCTTTTTAGAAAGGAACGGGTTTCGAGATATAATAAAATACAAACACATTAGATAAAAATGTGTAAATAATAAAAACAAATGGCAAAGGAAAATAGCTTATTGCTGGGTCATATAGAATTGACAACAAAACAAAAGGAGTTTTACGACATCATGACAGATGACAAAACAAGAATTGTATTTGTGGGGGGTCCAGCGGGTACCGCTAAGACGTTTTTGTCGGTTTATAGTGCATTAGATTTATATAATACAGATAAGAGTTTGAAGATATTATATTTGCGGAGTGTGGTTGAGAGTGCGGATAGGGGGATAGGTTTTCTGAAAGGAGACATGGATGATAAGTTTGGGCCATATATGGCACCCCTTTTAGATAAGATTGATGAATTATTAAATAAGCCTGAAAAAGACCAATTAAAAAACAAGAAGGTACTTGAAGCAGAGCCGATTAACTTTCTGCGTGGATGTACGTGGAGGGAAAAGATAGTTATTGTGGATGAAGCTCAGAATATGAGTGTGAGAGAATTGACTACTGTGCTTACAAGGATAGGCCGAGGAAGTAAGTTATTTATATGCGGGGATAGTTTGCAAAGTGATATTAGGAATAGTGGGTTTGATAAGTTATATTCTTTGTTTGAAGATGAGGTTAGTTCCAAAAAAGGAGTGTATAGTGTATCTTTTGATAAGACTGATGTCGTAAGAGATAAAATAATTAGTTATCTTGTAGAAAAAATTGAAAAAATAGGTTAATATTTACCATGAACAAAGTTTTTTGTGTATCTTGTGGATTCAAGAATTCGTATGAGGTGACGAAGCCGAAGTTTTGTGCGAACTGCGGTACGCCTATCTCTGGTGGAGTTAGGCCGAAAGAGTTGGCTCAAGAAGAAGTTGAGGATGAATCTGAAGTTTCTAGTTTGGCGAGTTTAGATTTAAGGAAGTTGCGTCGAGATATTGTCGCTGAAGCTAATACACAAAAGACAACACTAACTGATTTATGGAAATCTGCTTCTGAATCTGATGCGGTTCAAGAAGAGTATAAGAGAAATGCTCCTAATCTTCCAGAAGGTGATGCTTTACTAAAACAAACTCAAGCTGACTGTGCCTCTTCTAGGCCCACAGAAATAGATGGATAAGGAATATGAAGACCTTATTCCAGAGATAGAGCAAGTACTCGCTAAATATAGAGCTAAATGGCAGCTAAATGCATTAACATGGTTAGACTATGATGATGTTAATGCA
>Ga0213869_10003297_pt1 | contig 10765 bp, 10 predicted proteins | sample PICome_10_FD_160083 | JGI IMG/M metagenome (GOLD analysis project Ga0213869, IMG submission 160083) | Coastal seawater microbial communities near Pivers Island, North Carolina, United States - PICO132 | ecosystem: Environmental > Aquatic > Marine > Coastal | place: USA: North Carolina...
GTCTATAAGTTGAAAGTCTATCTGCATTTCTTAAAACATCATCGTACATCCAGTTTAATTCAAGTTGTCCTGGTGCATCTTCATGATCCCCTTGAATCATATCGAAACCCATTGCTCTTGCATATTTGAAAACTTGCATGAAAACTGGTCTTAAAGATTCAAATTGATCAATATGATAACAGTACGGTTTAGAATAACCCTTACCAGTTGGAGTACCATCTTCATTTTTTGTTAACCACATCATCTCTGGTTCAGTTCCAACTCTTAATTGGTAACCATGTTTTTTCTTAAATTCTTGGGCATGAATTCTTAAGTTTCCACGACAATCAGATGTTAAATGAGCACCTGGATTTTCTCTTTCTTCTCTATTTCTAAAACATGTAACAAATACTCTTGCTACTTTTTTATCCCAAGGAAGTTGGCAAAATGTTTCTGGATCAGGGATACCAACAAGCTCTTTTGCTTCAGGTCCATAACCAATATAATTACCATGTCGGTCAGTAAATAAGTTAGCTGTTGCACCATAAACTAATTGAAAACCTTTTTCACAAGTTCTTTCCCAGTGGTCAGTAGGAATACCTTTTCCAACAACTCTTCCAGTTACAGATATGAATTGAAAAAAAATATATTCGATACCAAGTTCATTTATTTTTGATCTAACTTGTTTTACTAATTTAGCTCTACCAGGTTGGTTAACATGTCTATCTAGGTCAGTCATTTTATTCCCCCTTAATGAAATTTTTTATAACTAACGTTAGCTGAAAAATATAATAGTGTCTAGGATTCTTGATTATATTAATTATATATAATTTTTATAAGTAGTAGTTTAAAAACTAGCTCCAAGGGAATGGACTGTTCGAGGTAGGGTGAAGTTCACCTTTCTCGTAACGGTTGAATCTAAATGGTTTTAGTAAATCACTTTCAGTACCAAGAATTTCTTTTGCAACAAGTTCACCAACACCAATCATTTTATATCCATGGTTCGCATCAGCAATCATGTAAACATTTTCTAAAAATCTATCAAAGATAGGAAAAGAGTCTGGTGTCATGCATCCAAGACCACCTGAAGGACCTTTTCTATATAAGTCTGACTTACCTTCAAATCTTTTTTGACAATGAGCTAAAGCAGAACACCACATATCATTAAAAGCCTCTGTAGTTTGAAACTCAGGAGATTCTAATCCGTATGGATCAACATTAACTTTATCAAAATGTTTATCAACTATGTAAGGAGAAGTTCCACCTTGAACACCCAAACCTTCAATATCAGGTTTGTAGTATATTCCCCAAATTTTATCAGTAATTAGTTTTTTTGTTTTGTCTGAATATAGTGGTGCTGTTGAGTCTACGTGAATTACCGGTGGCTGTTGTCCATTATTCATTTTTAAGAAATCAGCATCAACACCAATCACACCTTCTTGAAGCATCCAATATGTCCACATATCAGTCTCGTGCATTTTACCATCTTTACCTTTGATGTTTGCAGTTTTTGGAAGCTCTAACATATTCCAAAAATCTCTAGCCCATGGACCTGCACCAATCACTACTTGTTCGCACTCAATAGTTCCTTTGTCAGTTTCTACTCCAGTTACAGCTTTACTGTTACTACCTCTTTTAAAACCAGTAACTTTTACGCCTTTCATTACTTGAACACCGTTCGATGTAGATTTGTTTTCAAGCGCTTTTATAGAATCCTTGTTAAATGCGTAACCACCTTTTTTTTCATGAAGGACAGATGTAATGCCTTGAGCTTGCCAGTCATCAAACATACCTTTCATGTAATTTGTACAATCTTTTTCACCTTCGATAAATTCTGATTCGTAACCAATAGCTTTTTGTTGTTCATAAATTGTTGAAACATCTTCATGCATAACTTCTGGTGAAATTTGTAAATAACCAACAGCATTATATTTAAAAGCTTTAGGATCACTTTCCCAAACAGATACTGAGTGAGCCATTAGCTCTCTCATAGCTGGCTGAAAATAGTTATTTCTAACTACTCCACAAGCAATACCACTTGCACCTGCAGCAATATCTTCTTTTTCTAAAACTACTATATCTCCAGGGTTTTTATATGTTTCTGAAAGTTTCCAAGCAGTACTCAAACCATGAATACCACCACCTATGATAACAACTTTTGCTTTATTTGGTAATTTTGTCATAATTACTAATATTAATAACAAAATGAATATACAGTGAAAGTATTATTTATAGTAATAAAATATATATATATAAACCATACAATAAAAATGGTTATAAAAAATATGATTTAAATAGATCTTTAAAAAACGTAATTTTTTAATACTTATGAGCCACCAATACTATAAACCAGCCAAATCTAGATTACAAAGAAGTGAGCTTGCTGTTCCAGGTTCTTCACCAAAAATGTTTGAAAAGGCTTTAAGCTCTGCGGCAGATTATGTCTTTTTAGATTTAGAGGATGCGGTTTCTCCAAATGACAAAATATCAGCTAGAGCAAATATTATTAAAGCTCTTAATGAAATGAACTGGAGAGAAAATGGAAAAACAATTTCAGTTAGAATTAATAGTCTTGATACACATTATATGTATAGTGATTTAGTAGAAATTGTTGAACAAGCTGGTGAAAATATTGATACTATCTTGGTGCCTAAAGCTGGAACTGGCAGCGATGTTTATATGGTCGATTGTTTGTTGACGCAGATAGAAACTAATAAAAAATTAAAAAATAAAATTGGCATAGAGTGTTTAATTGAAACTGCCTTAGGAATGTCAAACATAAAAGAAATTGCAAAATCAAGTGAGAGACTAGAAGCATTACATTTTGGTGTTGCAGATTATGCGGCTAGTTTAAGAGCTAGAACAGTTGTGATTGGTGGATTAAACCCTGATTACCCAGGAGATCAATGGCATCACGGATTATCAGAATTAGTTATGACTTGTAGAGCTTACGGATTAAGAGCAATCGACGGACCATTTGGAGATTTCAATGATCCTGAAGCTTACATTGCTGCAGCAAAACGTGGGGCAGCAATAGGCATAGAAGGTAAGTGGGCAATACATCCATCACAAATTGAATTAGCTAATGATGTTTTTTCACCACCTGAACCAGAAGTAAATAAAGCAAAAAGAATTTTAGAAGAATTAGATAAAGCAGCCAAAGAAGGTAAAGGAGCTGCTCAACTTGATGGTAGAATGATTGATGCAGCATCAGCCAGGATGGCAGACAATGTTGTTAATATTGATAAATTAATAAATAAAAAATAAGTTATGGATATACACGAGTATCAAGCAAAAGAAATTTTATCAAATTTTGGAGTAACTATACCAAGAGGCGGCATTGTTTATAGTCCTGAGACCGCTGAAAATAAAGCAAGAGAAATTGGTGGATCGAAGTGGGTTGTTAAAGCACAAATTCATTCAGGTGCAAGAGGAAAAGCAGGAGGAATAATTATTTGTAATTCTCCTTTAGAAGTTGCTCAGGCAACAGACAAATTGTTGGGCAAGAAACTTGTAACAAATCAAACAGGACCAGAAGGTAAAATAGTAAATAGAATTTATATTGAAGAAGCAACAGATATTGAAAAAGAATTATACCTTGGATTAGTTTTTGACAGAAGTTCAGAGAGCATAATGGTTGTAGCTTCAACAGAAGGAGGAATGAGTGTTGAAGAAATAGCTAAAGACAAACCTGAATCAATCATTAGATCAAAAATTGAAGTTGCAGTAGGTATCCAAAACTTTCAAGCAAGAGAACTTGCATTTGGATTGGGGATTGAACCAGAGTTAATCAGAAGAGCCTCAGAGACAATCATTGGATGTGCTAAAGCATTTAGTGAATTAGATGCTACAATGGTTGAAGTAAACCCATTGGTCATTTCAAAACAAAAACAAATTTTAGCTTTAGATTGTAAAATGAGTTTTGATAATAACGCAATGTTTAGAAGAGATAAAGTTTCTGAACTGAGAGACAAAACACAAGAGGATGAAAAGGAAGTTTATGCTTCTGATAGAGGTTTAAATTATGTAAGTTTAGAGGGAAATATTGGAAATATTATTAATGGTGCTGGTCTAGCTATGGCGTCTATGGATATGATTAAACTAGCTGGAGGAGAGCCAGCTAATTTCCTTGATGTTGGTGGAGGGGCAACTCCTGAAAAAATAGTAAAAGCTTTTAGGCTAATTACTATGGATAAAAAAGTAAAAGTAATTTTAGTTAACATTTTTGCGGGAATAAATAGATGTGATTGGGTTGCAGAGGGTATAGTCCAAGCACTTGAAAAAATAGAAATTAAAGTTCCGCTAGTAATTAGATTAGCTGGAACAAATGTTGAAAAAGGAAATAAAATTCTTCAAGATAGTAAATTAAATTATATTGAAGCAAATACTTTAGAGGATGCCGCAAATAAAGCAGTTGCAGCACTAAAATAAAAAATGGCAGTAATTATTCAAAAAGATACAAAAATTCTAATCCAAGGTTTTACAGGAAAAATGGGAACCTTTCATGCTGAAGAAATGATAAACTATGGATCCAATGTTGTTGGAGGAGTTACACCGGGTAAGGGTGGTCAAAAACATTTGAATAGACCAGTATTTAATACAGTTAAAGATGCTGTCCAAGAGACTGGAGCTACTGCTTCGATATTATTCGTTCCCCCAGCTTTTGCTGCTGACTCAGCAATGGAAGCAGCAGATGCAGGAATAAAAACTTGTGTTGCTATTGTTGATGGAATTCCCTCACATGACATGATTAGAATTAAAAGGTATATGAGAAGATATTCAAGAAAAGAAAAAATGACTCTAGTCGGCCCTAATTGTGCAGGAATAATAAGTCCAGGTAAATCAATGTTGGGAATTATGCCAGGGCATATTTATAAAGAAGGTAGAGTTGGAATTATTAGTAGATCTGGGACTTTAGGATATGAAGCGGCACAACAGTTAAAGAATTTAAACATAGGAATTTCTACAAGTGTAGGTATTGGAGGAGATCCAATAAACGGTAGTTCTTTCAGAGATATCATTGAAAAATTTGAAACTGATGATGAAACGGATGCAGTCTTAATGATAGGTGAAATAGGTGGACCACAAGAAGTTGCAGCAGGAGAGTTTGCAAAAGAAAATATGAAAAAACCAATTATTGGTTACATAGCAGGCTTAACTGCACCAAAAGGCAGAGTAATGGGACATGCTGGCGCAATAGTTTCAGCTTATGGAGAGAGTGCAGTTGAGAAGGTAGAGCTTTTAAAAGAATGTGGTGTAACGATTTCTATAAACCCTTCTGTTATGGGTGAAACAGTGAAACAAGTCTTAAATAGTAAATAAATTAATCCTATAAAAAAACTGGTATACCAAAAAATTTAAAGTTCTAAACTTTTTAACTTTTCCATATATTCATCAAATTCTTTAACAAATGTATCTGTTGGTTTAATGTTTTTTTTTCTTTGATCTGTTGATGTCTTTTCTAGATAGAAAAAATTATTTTCACAAGCTTCATTAATTATTAATGCAGATTTAGGTCTAGAAGTTTTGAATAACTTAGTTTTAAGTTCCTCTACTGATAATTTTTCTCCTTGTTTAAATGAATTCATAACTAATAACATCATATGATAATGTGATGGAGATTTTCGAAAAAAATAATTACTAGAACTATGAGAGCGTCTCACTTGATCTTCCCAAAATTCTAATAAATCTTTTGTTCCTCTCATTTAAGCTCTCACTTTAGATTTTGTTGGGTCATAAAAAGGAAAAGATACAACTTTTGCACCAATTCTTTTTTGATGACCATCTAATTTTCCAATTTCAACATCAGTTCCAACCTCAGAATACTTTATATCTATTCTACATAAAGCAATATTTTTTCCAAGTTTTGGCGATAACATTCCGCTAGTTATTACGCCAATTTGTGCACGACCAACGTGAACACAATCACCATGAGCAGCTGGTTCGTGACCAACAAGTTCTAAGCCTACTAATTTTTTTTGAGGGTTTGCTTTTCTTTTTATTAATTCTTCTTTGCCAATGAAATCATCTTCTTTAGTTTTAAGGGGAACGGTAAAACCAATTCCAGCTTCAAAAGGATCTGTTTGATCATCAAATTCATATCCATAAAAAATAAGTCCAGCTTCAATACGAACCATATCTAAAGCTTCCAAACCTAAAGGTGTGATGTTAAATTCTTTTCCAGCTTCCCAAACTTTATCCCAGACCTCCCCAGCATCTTTTGGATGACACCAAATTTCATAACCAAGTTCACCTGTATAACCCGTTCTTGATATGACAATAGGTGTTCCTGTTTCATGATCTATTCTTGCTATATTAAATCTAAACCATTCAAGTTCACTAATTGATGGTTGGATAGGAGCAGTCCAAACAAATTTTTCTAAAATTTTTCTACTATTTGGTCCTTGAACAGCAATATTATGAATATGATCTGTTGCTGATTTAATCCATACCTTGTAGTTTTTCTTTTTAGCTTGTTCTTTTAACCATTCGCCACTGTATTCATCTCCACCAATCCATCTAAAATTATCCTGTCCAAATTTGAATAATGTACCATCATCAAGCATACATCCATTTTCATAACACATCGCAGTATAAACAACCTGACCTACTGATAATTTTTTAATATTTCTTGTTAAAGTGTATTGCATTAAATTTTCAGCATCGGGGCCTAAGATTTCAAATTTTCTAAGTGGAGAAAGATCTGTTGCTATCGCACTTTCTCGACAGGCGTTATACTCTTTTATTGTTCCTGAATTAGTAAAATTATTTGCTAACCAAAAACCTTTATATTCAACAAAATTTCTAGTTAATTCAGATGTTTTTTTATGAAAACCTGTTTCTTGAGTTAGTTTTGGTTCTGAGTCTGTTTTCATTCTAAATGCAATTGCTTTTGAATACTTGTTATTTTTTGTATAAGTTCTAACAAATATATCTGTAGGGTTCCACCCATTAGCAGCATCTACATCACATGGACAAGCAGATGAAATGCACGTTAAATCTTTTAATGCTCTAAATAGAACATAGTCTCCAGGTCTTGACCATGGCTCATCAAATGTAGCAACATTGTTAGCATCAATAGCTGTGTTAAAAAAAAGATTTATAGCCGACCAACTTTTTCTGGCACTAATATCGTATTTTTCTAAACCTTTGTTAAAATTATCAGTACAATTGATATGCCCCATGTAGCCTAGGTCTTCATAGTATTTAGAAGTGCAAGCTAAATTAAAAGTATCATGCCTTCCAACTGTATCTCTTACTACTTCAACCATTGCTTCATGATTTCCATCATAAAATTTTGAAAATAAGCCAGGGCCAGGATAGGCGCTTCCCATAAACGTTCTTGTTGCTTTATCATCAATAATACTTTCAATACCATCATTTAATTTATGAGTATCAAAAGCTAGGAAATCAGAGCATTGTCTTCCACCTGTATCTATAATTTGAATATATTCTCCAGCTTTTACTTCGTAAGTTTCTGCAGTTCTTCTTTTAACAAGTTGCTCAACTATAGGATCACTTAAGGGCTCTGGTAAAATAAATTGTTCATCAGTTTCTGAAAATTTCGCTCTGTTAACAAAAACTGTTAAATCAGTTGGTGGATTTTGTTCATGAACATTTAATGGGTCACCAGGTGCTGCTATTAAAATAAAACATTTATCTTTTGATGTAACTGTTATTTTTTCTCCCATCAGACAATCTTCGTCGAATATGATTGATGATTTAGCTTTGTTGAGATCTAGATTTCTTTTCTTAAAAATTTTTGTAATTTTCTCATCATTTGCAATTACTCTTTTAGAAAAATCTGCATTTGCATTTTGTTTTAAACCTAAGATTGATAAGTCAGGTTTACCATTTGTATCAAAAACAATTATTTCACAAATTTGTTTTCCTTCTTCATTAATAATATCAATTTTATCTTCTGCAAAAATTTCTATTACAGACAAACCCCCACCCTTGACAAAATATCTTTCAACTCCTGGTGGTAAAATTCTTAACCCTGGATTTTTTATTTCGTTACTAGTTCCTAACATCCTCTTAGCTTTTTAAATGTTTTTTAATAAAGCATAATATAATCAAAATCTGTTGACTAGAAGTTTAATTAAGATCATACTTTGATTATTAATATTAATATATAGAGGGGTAAAAATGAAAAAAATAACATCATTACTATCTGCTCTGATAATTTCTGTAGTAAGTTTTACAGGAATATCTAACGCAGCAGATAGCAAAAAACCTATCGTAATTCCAACTCATAACTGGTCAAGCCAAATTGTTATGGCTTATGTTATAGGTGGAATTTTCGAAAGCATGGGTAACAACGTTAGCTATGTAAATGCTGACTCTCAAGCAGTATACGAGTCAATTAGAATTGGTGACGTATCTATTTCTCATGAAGTATGGGAATCTGCTTTTGGTAAATCATTTACTACAGCATTAGATAAAGGTGGTTTATCTGATTGGGGTGATCACGAAGCAAGAACTCTAGAGGATATGGGTTATCCTAACTGGGTTGCTGAAAAAGGATTATGCCCAGGTCTACCAGATTGGACTGCTTTAAAAAATCCTGCTTGTGCTAAAAATTTCGTAACACCTGACTCAGGCGGAAAAGGAAGAATGCTTGAAGGTCCACAAACTTGGCATGGAGATTTAATACCTCAAAGAGTTGATGCATTAGGTTTAGGAGATCTTTGGATGGTTAAATTTGCTGGAAGTGCTGATGCACTTTGGGCAGAATTATCAGCCGCTGAAAAAGAAGGAAGAGGAACAATTATCTTCAACTGGACACCAAACTTTACAGATGGTGCTGGTTTTACATTTATCGACTTTCCTCCGTATACTGCTGGTTGTAGACCAGAAGACGGTGGTGATGGTAAATGTGGTTCGCCAGATGGTTATTTGAAAAAAGCTGTAAATGACGATTTTCCAAAAACTCATCCAGCAGCAGCAGCAGCGTTCAAAAAAATGTCATTCTCTACAAGTCAAATTGGTGCAATGGCAGCTTTAGTTGACGTTGACAAGATGACTCATGAAGATGCAGCCAAAAAATGGTTAGCTGACAACAAGAGTGTTTGGCAAGCTTTTACAAAGTAAGGTCAAAAGCAAATAAATTAACAAATCTCTCCCAACAATATGTTGGGGGGGATTTTTTTTTAGAGTTGAGGTAAGTAAAATTATAAAAAAATTAATCTAATGTTAAAATATTTATTTTTCATATTATTAAGTTTGTCATTTTTTAATTCATCATTTGCCAAAGATATAAATATTCAAGAAAATATAAAACTTACCTTTGTATGTGATTTAGATAAAAAAATAATAAAAAATGCAGAATATAATTATCAAACTTTTTTAGCTAAAGATTTAGATGAAAAGAGTTTAGGTAAATTTGAAATTGAAGCAATTAAACCAGAAAAACTTTTAATAAGTGGACTATCCTTGTTTCTTTCAAAATCAGAAAAATTAAATGTTAAAGTTGTAAATAAAGACGTAGTTTTATTTAAAGCAGTTGATAAAGAAAAAAACTATTCTGAGTCAGCTATTATAGATAGAAAATCTGGTGAATTAATTCATGAAATTACTAGAAATATTAAAAGCGAAAACTCTGAAAAAGATATTTCTTTTTATTCATGTAATCAAAAGGAGAAAAAAGTCTAATTTTTTTAAATGATTTTGTGTAAACTATTAAAATGAAAAAATATCTTATTAGTATAATTTTAGGTTTATTAATCACGTCTTCAGCTTTAGCTCGAAGCACAGGATGCAAAGAAGGTAATTGTGAAAATGGCTATGGTAAGTGGGTATATACAGATAAAACAACTTATGAAGGTGAATGGGTTGGAACAAAAAAACATGGTCAAGGAACTGAAACTTGGCCAAATGGATATATCTATAAAGGTGAATTTAAAAATAGTACTTGGAGTGGTTTAGGAACTCTAAAATTTCCTGATGGCTCAACTTATGAAGGACAATGGGCTAATGGTTTCATGAATGGAGAAGGAACTTTTACTTGGTCTGATGGAAAACAAAAAACAGGAACATGGATAAATGGAAAGTTGCAAGAATAAATGTCAAAAGAAGATTATTTTCATAAAATAAAAGAGTTACCAGAAACTATCAAGCAGTTTGGTGGACTAGTCTTAATAATGATAATTGTAATTTTGTTTTTTGCTATATTGAATAATATTTTTGGTGAAGGAGATGAGTTGGTTGCAAAAATGAAAATTGAAGAGGAAAGAATAGCTAATACAAGAAAACTTGATAAATTAATTTCGAGTCTTCCGTCAGGAATTTTAGTATCTTTTGATGGAACTGATCATTTTAGATTAACCGATGAAGTATACGAAAAAGTTTGTAATGCTACAAAACTTATTCCACAGCGTGCAATTATGGGAGCTAATTTTCTAAATTTTAGAGCACATGAATTATATATGATGAATGGTAATAAAATTAGCGAAACGTTTGTTAAATGGGACGCAGATAAGAACAAATGTTTTGCAGGGTTTGTAGTAAGTGGAAAAAATGTTGGTGTAGAAGAAACAATCACTATTAGTGGTGAAGCTTTAAGTTTTTTAAGTACAGGTATTGATACAAGAGTTTATTTTATTAAAAATTTTTAAGGAGGAAAAACAAATTATATCGATTTTATTTTATTCTAATTTCGTATAACCTATTTACAGTTTATGTCTGACCCAATAATCAAATGTGAAGGTGTTTATAAAATTTTTGGTGAAAATGCTGAAAAAATGCTTGAAGAAGCAAATGGCAATGTAGATGCAAAAACTTTTCA
>Ga0213869_10003308_pt1 | contig 10729 bp, 10 predicted proteins | sample PICome_10_FD_160083 | JGI IMG/M metagenome (GOLD analysis project Ga0213869, IMG submission 160083) | Coastal seawater microbial communities near Pivers Island, North Carolina, United States - PICO132 | ecosystem: Environmental > Aquatic > Marine > Coastal | place: USA: North Carolina...
GGGGTTCGAACCCACGGCCTCCGGAGCCACAATCCAGCGCTCTAACCAACTGAGCTACGCCCGCCAAGAAACGAAACATTATAGATGCAAAAAGCATATAATAATATTTTTTTAAGGGGGATATTTTGGTAAACCAAGATTTTTTAAAAAGTACGAATAAACTATTCGATCAAGCATTAAGCTATACAGATATTTCACCAGATTTAGCCACGAGAATTAGAGTCTCTAATTCAACTTACACAATAAATTTTGGTGTAAAACTTAGAGACGAAATACACACTTTTACAGGATGGCGTTCCGTCCATTCAGAGCACTTTGAACCTGCTAAAGGGGGAATTCGATATGACATCAATGCTTCTCAAGAAGAAGTAGAGGCTCTGGCTGCTCTGATGACTTACAAATGCGCAATTATAGAGGTGCCCTATGGCGGCTCCAAAGGTGCTTTAAAAATTAATCCAAAGGACTGGACCAAAGCTGAGATTGAAAAAATTACCAGAAGATTTGCTCAAGAACTTATTAAACGTGATTTGATACACCCCGCTCAAAATGTCCCGGCACCAGATGTGGGAACAAGTGCCGATGAAATGGCTTGGATAGCAGATGAGTATAGACGCATTCACCCCACGGACATCAATGCCCTGGCATGTGTCACTGGAAAACCAACCACAAAAGGAGGGCTTGTTGGACGATCAGAGGCAACTGGAAGAGGCGTTCAGTACATAGTAAAAGAATTTTTCCGACATGAAGACGATTGTTTAAAAGCAGGCTTTAAAGGTGGCCTAAAAGATAAAAAAGTCTCCATACAAGGCCTAGGAAATGTTGGGTATCATGCTGCAAAGTTTTTGCAAGAAGAAGACGAATGTAAAATTATTTGCGTGATGGAGCGCAATGGAGCTATCACTAATCCAGATGGATTAAATGTAGAAAAAATAAAAGCATATCTCTCTGAACATGGAACTTTTGAAGGTTGCAGCGAAGGCAAGTTTGAAAGTAACTCGTCAGATTTCTTATCCATGAAATGCGACATTCTCATTCCAGCAGCAAGAGAAAATGTGATTAATGAGTCGAATGCTCAAGAAATAAAAGCCAAGCTAATTGTTGAGGCGGCCAATGGCCCTATTACTTTTGAGGCAGATGAGCTGTTAAATGAACGTAATGTAATCATTATCCCAGATATCATGGCTAATGCTGGAGGGGTAGCGGTTAGCTACTTTGAATGGATCCGAAATATCAGGCATATTCGGTTTGGTAGGCTAGAAAAAAGGAGGAATGCCTTTCAATTTGATACGCTCATTTCAGCAATTGAAACTATGACTGGAAAAGATATGCCGGAGAAATTTAAAGAGCAATTTATAGAAGGAGTCAATGAGATAGATTTAGTCAGATCTGGGCTTGACGACATGATAAGTGAAGCCTATCAAAAAGTCAGACAGAGCATGGTTGAAAATAATATTCCGAATTTGCGCACTGCAGCATACAAAGTAGCATTAGATAGAATTGCTACTAGCTATGAATCAATTGGCTTATAAAAATCTAGGGGAAAATATTTCCATTATTTTTTAATGGATCCCAGAGTTCAAACTTTTGCATGGCTTGAGTAAATAAATCGCTCTTTTCAAAATAATTCAGTAAGGCAATTACTTTGGTAAAGTTTTGAGCAAAAAACCAATCAGAGTTAGCAATTTTGCATTGCCGAATAAACGGCAGGATTGAAATATCCAAAAGACTGATTTGTTTCCCAAAAATCCATGGGTTGGGATTTATATGAGCTTCTAAGTTTTCAAGGATCACTTTGCATTCTTCTTGGTGTTCAAGTGGGTCCACCTCATACCTAGATGAGTATTTATATCTATCAAGATGATGTTTAAATTTTGAGTCAAATAATTGAATAAGCTCTTGGGATGAAAGTTCTTCTTGTGCAGTGTAATTATGAACATTGGGGATAGGAGATTCCATGGCCCATAAAATAATATCCAAGCTTTCATCAAGAACCTTATCGGGAAATTGCAATACAGGAACAGTACCCTTAGAAGAAACTTGTAACATTTGATCAGGTTTATCTTTCAGCAAAATCTCTCTTAATTCGCATTTTTTTGAGGCCAAAATCAAAGCCATGCGAGCCCGCATAGCGTAAGGACATCTTCTAAAACTATAGAGTATTGGCAAAGTCATTTTTTGCTTGATTGTAAAGTTGCGCCAATATGTTTTTCATTTCTTAGTTTGGCTAAATCAACTTGTTTTTGTCTATCGGCATAACGCTTTTTTTGATCAGGAGTTTTTTTATCAAAGCAGTTTGGACAACTCACCCCCCTTTCATACTCTGACTCCAGTTTATCTGCTTGTGTAATAGGCATCCTGCAGCCATGGCACATATCATAAGAGCCAACTTCCAAATTGTGATTGAGGGCCACTCGATCATCGAAAACAAAACATTCGCCCTGCCATAATGAATTTTTTTTATCCACTTTTTCCATGTAATTTAAAATGCCACCTTGCAGATGATAAATATTGCTAAAGCCTTTTGCTTTCATTAAAGAGGATGCTTTTTCACAACGAATGCCGCCAGTGCAAAACATGGCTACTTTTTTATTTTTATCAACACCAGAAGATTCAAGGCTCTCAAGCCAATCAGGAAATTCTCTAAAATTTGTGGTTTCTGGTTGTACAGATTTTTTAAAAGTACCAATCGAAACCTCATATGTGTTTCTGGTATCTAAAACCAAAACATCCTCTTGAGAAATTAAATGATTCCAATCTTCAGGTTGAACATATTTACCTACGATTTTTGATGGGTCGGCTAAGTTATTGCCAATACTAACAATCTCATTTTTTAATTTAACCTTTAACCTAGGAAATGGATCGTCTATACAAGAGGAGGTTTTAAAGTTCTGAGGCACATAAAGATCTTGAGATTGAAGAAAATTTTTAAATTCTTCAATACCTGCTTCGGTCCCTGCAACAGTTCCATTGACTCCCTCTTGAGCTAGAAGAACTGTGCCCTTGATACCCTCTTTTTGTAGAAATTTAGTGAATGTCATTTGCAGCTCTTCTATATTTGTTAATTCTGCGAAAGCATAAAAAGCAGCTACTTTAAAAAAATTTGTATTCATTTGCCTGATTCAATATATATTTATATAAAATTCCTTCACTTATCTATGAAAAAGAAAACTAAAAATAGAATTTACACATTCATAATATCTTTGTTCATATTTTACTATATGTTCGGTCGATACTTTTAGCTTTTAAACTAGGTGTGTTTTAAGTCGAATCTAAAGCAATAATAATGGCGCGCCTGAAGAGATTCGAACTCCTGACCCACGGTTTAGAAAACCGTTGCTCTATCCAGCTGAGCTACAGGCGCACTGGTCGGGGTAGTAAGATTCGAACTTACGACCACTCGCTCCCAAAGCGAGTGCGCTACCAGACTGCGCTATACCCCGAGACGAGTGATCTTAAAGTTTTAAGGTTAAATAATCAATCTCCATTGCATAAAAATTTAATGATGGGAAAATGCATGCATGCCATCAAAAATTTTAGACGGAAAAGCTCTTGCTCATTTAGCTGAAGAAGATATAAAAGTTAGTGTCTCTAAGTTAAAAGAAAAAGGCGTCACTCCAACACTGGCAACGATTTTGGTTGGCCTAGATCCTGCATCAGCAACCTATGTAAAAATGAAACAAAATGCTTGCGCTAGACTTGGCATGGATTCGATTGCAGTTGAGCTTAGCAAAGATACAACCACTCAGGAGCTGCTTGAAGCTATTCAAAAACTAAACGCAGATACAAATGTCCATGGCATCTTGTTACAACATCCAGTGCCATCACAAATTAATGAACGACAATGTTTTGATGCAATAAATGTAGAGAAAGATGTTGATGGCGTGACCTGTTTAGGATTTGGGCAAATGACTATGGGAGAGGAAGCGTTTGGTTCATGCACGCCTGCTGGAATTATGCGAATTCTTGAGCATTATGAAGTTGAAATTTCTGGTAAAAATGCAGTTGTTGTTGGTAGAAGCCCTATTCTTGGAAAACCTATGGCCATGATGCTGCTTAATGCAAATGCAACCGTAACCATTTGTCACTCAAGAACTGTAAGCCTTCAAGAGCATATTCAAAATGCCGATATTTTGGTTGGAGCGGTTGGAGTTCCTCGCCTAATTCAAAAAGACTGGATCAAAAATGGGGCTGTGGTTGTAGATGCAGGCTACCACCCTGCAGAAAAATGTGGGGACATAGATCTTACAGATATTGATTCTATTGCCTCTGCACATACACCGGTTCCCGGAGGAGTTGGCCCCATGACGATCAACACTTTAATTCTTAATACCTTGTTAGCTGCTCAAAAATTAATTTAGCATGTCTCACCTTCCAGTTATTGTTGGTTACGGTGGTATTAATTCAGCCGGTAGATCAATCTTTGATTTCTCTCATCAAAGAATGTTATTCGATAGCATCGATACAAAGAGTCAAGATGAAGTTTTGCTGAGTCTTGGCCACCTGATGAGCACCAAGGAAAAAAAAACCATCTTAAACAAAACTTTAATTAGAACCATTGATGATATTTTTTTTGATGACCATAATTATAGATCTCCAGCATTGCCTACTTTAGCTGGTGGACAACTACCTTCAGGGTTCAATCCTGCCAAAACCTACAATTCGAGACAGCATCCACGAGGTCTAGCAATGACTGTGTTTGGTTTGTCAGATGCTGTGCTGAGCCTAGGATTGCCATGGGAAGAAATTTTATTAAAGGTGCCTCGACAAAAAATTTCATGTGTCTCAGGTTGTGCTGTTGCTCAAGCTGATAAATATGGAATGGGGGGTATGTTTCAAGCGCCCATGGCTAACTCTAGAATCACTAGTAAGCATATGGCCATGTCGTTAGGTGAAGGTAGTGCAGACTTTAGCCATGCATATGTCTTGGGAAGCATGGGCTCTACAGGTAGCTACACGGGTGCCTGTGCAACTTTTCAATACAACCTAAAATTAGGCATATCAATGATTCAATCAGGTGAATCTCTAATTAGTGTTGTTGGCGCAGCAGAGTCCGGAATTGTACCTGAAATATATGAAGCATTTTCTGCCACCAAGGGCTTAGCTGAAGATGAAAATCTAATAAAGCTGCAAGAAAAACTTGGTGAAGATTTTGATGAACCCAATCATCGAAAAATCTGCAGACCCTTTGGTGAAAATATAGGCATGAGCTTAGGAGAGTCAGCTCAATTTGTGATTTTAATGGCGGATAGCCTTGCCCTGGATCTTGGATTAAATATTCATGGTGCAGCTTTGTCCAGCCATATTCATGCTGATGGGTATAAAAAATCTATTTCTGGTCCTGGAGCTGGAAATTATTTAACAGTTGGAAAAGTGTTTAACGAAATTAAAAAACATTTTGGCCAAGAAGCGATTAATAAAACTTTTTTTCATGCGCATGGAACTAGCACTCCACAAAATAGAGAAAGTGAATCCCATATTATTTCTAGCATGTCCAAAGCGTTTGGAGTTGAATCTTTGCCTGTCACGGCAATTAAATCTTATCTTGGTCACTCTCTAGCAGCTGCAGGTGGTGATCAAATGATTAGCTCGCTGGGGAGTTGGAAAAATAATTTAATTCCAGGCATATGCTCTACCCCAAAACTTGCAGATAATGTTTATACTGAAAATGTAGATTTTTTATTAGAAAATTTAGAATTTGAGGATAATGCATTTGATTTTGCTGTTTTAAATGCAAAAGGTTTTGGCGGCAACAACGGCACTTCTTTGGTTGCCTCTCCAGCAAAAACCATGGAGCTGTTGCAAGCAAAATATTCCTCAAAACAAATCAAAAAATATCAAGCTCAAAAACAATCCATAGATAATCAGTTGCTAGAAAATAAAAGTAAGATTCTTCAGGGTGACACAAAATCTAGATATATTTTTGGAGAGAATGTAATTGATGGTATGAACGATTTTGAAGTTGAATCCCATCAAATTACAAATAAATTAAATGATGAAAAGTTTAATTTAGAATCAATTTTACCTTACAAAGATTTTCTGAAAGGTTAAAATAAATATTTAATTAAATAAGAATTAACTATGGCTGAAAATATTTCAAATTTAGAAAACGCAGATGATTTTGATCAGATAGTAACTCCCTCAGAGGAGCTCATTAAATCCTTTGAGCACATGCTGATCGACATAGGCGAGGATACAGCTAGAGATGGTTTAGTTGATACGCCCAAGAGAGCTGCGGCTGCCTTCAAATTTCTTAATCATGGTTATAAGCTGAGTTTGGAAAAAGTTGTCAACAATGCACTGTTTGAATCAGATATAGAGGACATGGTTGTGGTAAGGGATATAGAGTTTTACTCTCTGTGCGAGCACCATATGCTGCCTTTTAATGGTAGATGTCACGTGGCTTATATTCCCAATGGCAAGGTATTAGGTCTGAGTAAAATAGCCAGAGTTGCCGATATGTTTGCCCGAAGACTTCAAATTCAAGAGAGGCTGACCCATCAGATTGCCGAAGCAATTACAGACATAACTGGATGCAAAGGTTGCGCCGTGGTTGTTGAGGCACAACACATGTGTATGGTCATGCGTGGTGTGCAAAAACAAAATTCTGTGATGAAAACTTCTGCAATGATGGGAGTGTTTAGAAACAACCCTGCAACAAGAGCAGAATTCTTTTCTTTGCTGCCTAATTAATTAAGCTGGGTCTTCGGTTTTTGGCTCTTCAGGGCTGAGCTCAACAGCTTCAGCTTCTACAACCTCTTCTTGGGTCTCTGGCTCTTTTTCATCAGAATTTTTGAAAGGCCAGGGTTTGGCATCTGTGTTAAAACTAAGAAAATTTAAAGAGTCGCTAAAAAAATCATGCAGCCAATTGTTAGCAGACTGAAGTTGGTTATTGATTTTAGAAGTAAACAAATAGAAAAAAAATTGTACTGCAGCAATAATTATTAAAATACTCACAACACCGTTAATTGCAAAGGAGTAAATGATCATAAAAAAAAAGCGCTGCCATTTTGTTAAATCTAATAATTCGTCTTTATTTATTTCATTCATAATTTTTCCTTATAGGTAAATTCTACATCAACTTCATTGGGGTGATCGAGCAAATCTTGAATTAATTGGTCTGATGAAGCATTAGAATACAAGATTTCATACAAAGAGTTCACCAATGGCATGCTTACATTCATTTTGCGTGCTTCATGATAAACAACTTCAAGAGTTCTGGCGCCCTCTGCTACTTGTCCAACTCTCTCTTTTGCTTCAAGTAAAGAAAGATTCTTAGCAATCAATTCGCCAAGTTGAAAATTTCTAGATAATTTTGAGGTGCAGGTTGCCATTAAGTCACCCATGCCGGCCAATCCAAGGAACGTAATTGGATTTGCGCCTTTGGCTACGGCAAATCGACTCATCTCTGCCATGCTTCTAGTTATAATAAAACCCAAGGCATTTTCACCAACCAATTTCGCATGAGCAATACCGCAACAAATAGCATAAATATTTTTCAAGGCACCGGCTAATTCAACGCCTTGAATGTCTTGGCTGGAAAAAACCTTAAAAGTATTTGAGGACAGCATTGATTTAATTTCAATTGCTATGCCCTCATTGTCAGAGGCGATCACAGTTCCCGCCACCTTCTCCTCAGCTATTTCTTTTGCAAGATTGGGACCGCTGAGCGCTCCAACCTTATCACCTACTAAATGTCCTAGGTGTTGAGTAATAATATCTGTCATTGTTCTAAAGGGCTTGGGTTTGATTCCTTTAGTACAAGAAATAACAGCCACCGAGGAATTAACCAATGGTTCCAATCTAGAAATGACTTCCTCAAAGATAATGCTTGGCGTGGCAACTAAAATAAAATGTGCATCCACAACTACTGAAGCTAAATCATCATCGGCAGTAATATTGTTTGAGAGCTTTAGCTCGGGATGATAGGTTGCATTAGCTCCCTCGGAATTAATGCGCAAAGCCTGTTCGGCATCACGAACCCATAAACTCACCTGATACCCATTCGATGCAGCAATATTTGCTAAAACTGTGCCGAAGCTCCCACCTCCGAGAACTGCAACTTGTTTTTTTGTTGTCATTTATCCTAAGTATTTATCTAATTGTCGAAGATATCTAGCTGGGTCTTTGGGAGATCCACCTTCTGCAATGATCGCATAATCAAATAAAAATTCAGCAAAGTTAGAAAATTCCTTCCCAGTCATGGTGCCTAATTTTTTAATGAGTTTATGTTTTAAGTTGACCTCAAAAACAGGCTTAGATTCATCAAAAGTTTGTCCAGACGCTTCGAGTATTCTTTTCAGTTGAGCTCCAGGCTCATCTTTGGACAGCACCAAACAAGCAGCAGAATCAACCAGACGCGAGCTTGCAATAACATCTGAAACTCTTGCATCTAATGATTTTTTCATCTTATCAATAATTTCTTGCTTTTCTTTAGTGACCCTAGGTTTTTTGGTGCCTTCATCTAGTTCTTCTTTGGCAACATTAACTAATGTTTTGCCCTTAAATTGCATCAGGGTTGACATCAGCCACTCGTCAATTCTGTCAGTCAAAAGCAAAACCTCCGTTCCATTAGCTTTCAAGTGTTCGATATGAGGAGAATTGGCTGCGGCTTCATAGGTATCGGCAATTGAGTAATAAATTTTTTCCTCATCACCACTCATTCGTTCGATGTATTGATCTAAAGTGGTATCAACTTTGTTTCCATCAGAGGCACTGCTTGCAAACAAAAATAACTCAGCGATAGACTCTGAATTTTCATAGTCTTCAGCTGGGCCTTCTTTTATCACTAAACCAAATTCCTTCCAAAATTTCTGATAATCTTCTGGTTGATCCTTCTGCATTTTCTTCAAGGTATCTAGCACTCTCTTGCTAAGACCCTTTTTGATAGAATCAACCAAGGGATGATCTTGAAGAATTTCTCTAGAAACATTTAGAGGTAAATCGCTTGAATCGACTACACCTTTAACAAAACGCAGATATAACGGCAAAAAGTGAGCGGCATCATCCATGATGAAGACTCGTTGAATAAATAGCTTAATTCCTCTTGGTGTGTCTCTGTTCCAGAGATCATAAGGAGATTTTTCAGGAATAAAAAGTAAGCTTGAGTATTCTTGCTTGCCTTCAACCTTGTTGTGCATCCAGGTTAAAGGATCGTTGGAATCATAGGATATAAACTTATAAAATTCTTTATATTCGTTCGCCTTAACAGAACGTTTAGACTTTAACCAAATTGCCTCTGAGTCATTGATCGTTTCCGGCTCACCCTCTTCTGGATTTAAAATTAATGGGAAGTTAATATATTGAGAGTATTTTTGTAACAAGAATTTTACTCTCATCAATTCAGCAAATTCTTTGTTTTCTTCATTCAGATAAATAGTAATCTTTGTTCCTCTATCTTCCTTGGGAATCTTTGAAAGTTGATAAGTATCTTCACCTGTGCTCTCCCACATGACTGCCTCTTCTGCAGATGAATTGGCAGATCTAGAATGGACTGATACTTTTTCAGCAACCATAAACACAGAGTAAAAACCTACTCCAAATTGACCAATAAGATTGGAATCTTTTTTCTTATCACCGGTCATTTCTGATAAAAATTGTGCAGTACCAGATTTAGCGATGGTCCCAATATTTTCAACAACCTCATCTTCCGTCATTCCAATACCATTGTCTGAAATCGTTACGGTATTATTTTTTGCATTTAAACTAATATCAATTTTTAAATCAGGATCGCCTTCGAGTAACTTTGAGTTCTCTATAGCTTTGAATCGAAGCTTATCAAGCGCATCAGAAGAATTAGATACAAGCTCCCTAAGAAAAATCTCCTTGTTTGAATACAACGAGTGAATCATCAACTGCAAAAGCTGCTTGGTCTCGGTTTGAAAAGATTTTGTTTTTGATCTAGCCATAGTTATTTATCTCCCTTGAAAACAATATGGTGGTAAAAGCATCAAGTTCAAGCATTTGTTCAACTTTTTTTGATTCAGCTTTGCATTTTTTACTGCAAAATTTAACTTCATTCCAAGAGCGCTCCCATTTTTTTCTCCAGGCAAATGAGCGATTGCAGTTTTCACATACTTTGGTTTGAAGGTTTAACTTTTTATGCAAAATATAATTCAATCAATTGCTAGAAAGAATTGAATAATGCTAAGAGCAAAAATTACAATGGTGCAATAGACGCTAACGCCATGCGAAAAAGAAAATATTTTGTCCCAGCCTCTATCTTTTGCTGCATTGGTAATTGGAATGCCCAATAAGCCTAATAATGCGTGGAAAGTTATATTGAACCCTAACCACCAACTTAACGTTGAATCTTGAAAATAAAGGATTAGAAGAGCGGGCAAAGACATCAAAAAAAGCAGAAGATAGTAGCGTGGGAATATGGTGCGCAAAAACTTTGCAGCATCATCCTCATCAAGAGTTTTAAAGATTACAGGTGTGGTTAATACTAAATGCGTAAAGATGGTCCCAGCAATCAATAGATTGAGAAGTATTAGTGCTATTTGACTGCTCATATTTTATTCAAATGGCGATCCGGACGAGACTCGAACTCGCAACCTCCGCCGTGACAGGGCGGCGTTCTAACCAGATTGAACTACCGGACCGCGAACGCTTGTGAATGATAGCTTTTTTTAATTTTTCTGCAACTTTTTTTTGTGTACCTTTAAGCAATTATTTTGTCAAATTTCATGAATAAAAATTCTTGTTATTATTTTACTCAAAAGTTTAATTT
>Ga0213869_10003315_pt1 | contig 10720 bp, 9 predicted proteins | sample PICome_10_FD_160083 | JGI IMG/M metagenome (GOLD analysis project Ga0213869, IMG submission 160083) | Coastal seawater microbial communities near Pivers Island, North Carolina, United States - PICO132 | ecosystem: Environmental > Aquatic > Marine > Coastal | place: USA: North Carolina...
TTTCAATATCTTTAAGGATAATTTCTTTGTTAGGGTATGTGCTATCCCATTGATCTATCCCAATATTAATCATTCCAATTACACAAGAATCGTACATCTTCATGATATTTCCTATGTCATTTATATTTGCTTGTCTAATTATCATTGTATTAAAAGATTACACCCTCGAATGTCAGAATTTGATAATCTTCCATTGATTTTAAATTCATTTTCATTTAGTTTTATACCTAGATCATCTGTTGCAATAAATGAACATGAGTTTAAATTTGCAAGGTCAATAATGTTTACTCCACCTGATTTGTTAAAGTCTAGAATTGATAATGGATCATTAATATCTCTAATTAAAATATTCATCCATTTTGGTGTATGGAAAATCCCATTTTTTTTTGAATATGCCTGAGATAGAAGCTCTGTCATTCCATATTCAGAATGAATATTATTTAATCCAAAATAATCTTCAAGTGTTTTATGTAATTCCTCTTTTAACATTTCTTTTCTTTTACCTTTCATTCCTCCTGTTTCAATAACTATTGTGTTTTTTAATTTTTGAGGATATACTTTGCCAAAATCTAAAAGTGCATATGAAACACCTATTAGTATTGTATTCGTTTTATTTATTTCTAGTTTTTTTAATATTCTATCAAGCTCTTGAAAATTATTGTTGTAGAAGCCACTATTTTTATTGTTGCTAATTTTTATTAATTCATTAATCATATAAATCAAAGAAGAACCCCCATTTGTTAAATAAGATGGTAGAAGGCCAATTATACATACATCCTCAATTGTATGGTAATTTTGTAAGAAATTATTAATGAAACTTTTTTTATAAAGCTCAATGTCGGCAACATAGTGACTACTTCTAACTCCACTTGTGCCACTGCTTTTAAAAATTAAATTATGATTTAGATTATTTAAAATAATTTTATTGGTTTTAAAAAAGCTAATTGGTAAAAAAGGAATTTGTTTTGTTGTAGTTGGTTTTTTTCCTTTTAAAATGAAGTTTGAATATTCTGAATAAAAATCATTGTATTTGCTTTGATAATGATATACTTTTAAAGCTAATTCTTCAAAATTACTTTGGTCCTGTATGTGAAATATTTCATTTGTATCAAATGATTTCATAATTCTTATTTGTTAAATATATTCAGCACTGAATTCCAGTTAGTTTCCTCATCTCTTTTCTTTATTTTTTGAAATTTTTGAGTTTTTGCAATCAGATTTTTAAATTTGATTTGATTTTGATTAATAGATTTAAAGTAATTAGATTTAGATAAAAATTCGGATAAATATTCTTGCTCTGTTTGTCCTGGAGTTGGTATGAGTATTGCATTTTTTTGGAGTTTAAACAAGTCCATTACAGTAGAATATCCAGACCTACATATTATTAATCTTGATTCTAACATTGCTAAATTTAATTCCTCTGATGAAAGATGAGACTTAATTGTCAAGTTATTTATTTTATCTGTATATTTTTTTTCTGGCTTTCCTTGCAGAAGTAATGATTTCTTCTTGTGAATTTTTAATTCTTTAATAAGGGTTTTTTCTAAAATTGATCTTTGAGGTTCAGGTCCAGAAATTATTGCTAAAATATCATATTTTATTTCACTTTTCTTATTTACAAATCTAGATAAAGGTCCTATGTATTTGTAATTTTTTGTTGTATTTGTAAGGCGTGATAATTTCCCTGCAATTCCATTTATTTCAAAATCTGGGATCCAGCACTCGGAGAATCTGCTAATTAGTTTATTATTTATTTTTTTAATAAAATTTTTAAATATTGGAGTTTGAATTTCAAGTTGGTGTGTTATAAATACACTTGGTATATCATTAGAATGCATTCCATACCTATTATCTGAAATTATTCCATCAATTTTAAAGTCATTTATTATTCCTTTTAGTTGATTGTTTTCTTTTTGAATGTTAAATAAAATTTTTGGAATTTGAATTAGCATAGAGATGGTCATCGGAATTGATGAGTAGTATTTAATATTGTAATCATTTATTTTAATAAAATCAAGATTTGGAAATTCTTGTATTAATAAATCTAATGATCTGCCAGAAGAAGCTATAATTACATTAAAATTATGTTCTTGTAATTTTTTGATAATGGGAATACATCTTGTAGCATGTCCAATGCCCCAGTTTAAGGGAGATACAAGAATATTTTTTTTCAATTTCATTTAACGAAAATACTTAAAAGACTATATTTTTGTTTAAAATATTTTTCAATTGGCTAAAAATAAACTAAAAAAATTTGCTGAGCTTAAAACCTTTCATCATGTCATTGAGCCTCCTATTGATAAGCCAAATAAATCTTTTGATTTAAATGGGCAGTGGGGTAGGTGTTTTTTTAAAAATGAAAATCCAATCGTATTAGAACTAGGTTGTGGTAGGGGAGAGTATACGGTTGCTTTAGCTCAGAAATTTCTTAAAAAGAATTTTATCGGTATAGATGTTAAAGGGTCAAGAATTTGGTCGGGAGCTAAAGAGTCACAAGAAAAAAAATTAACTAATGTTGGCTTTTTAAGAACCAGAATCGATTTAATCCAAAAGTATTTTTCTAAAAATGAAATAGATGAAATTTGGATTACATTTCCAGACCCCCAATTAAAGAGATCTAGACTGAAAAAAAGATTGACTCATCCAAAATTTCTTGATTTATATAATCAAATTTTAAAGCCAAATTCTGTCATTCATCTAAAAACAGATAATCAATTTTTACATGGTTTTACTTTAGGAGTTATTGCTGGTGAGGGGCATCTTTTAATGGACTCAACAAATGATTTGTATGCTTCTGAAGTTGAAAGAGATAATTTAGATATTAAAACTTATTACGAAAAAATTTTTCTATCTAAAGGCATGCCTATCACCTATTTAAAATTCATTTTAAATTATTGATTTAAAAAGGAAAATAGCTTATACTTTCAGCTATTAATAATTTATATTTGCATGTACAAATAGAGCTTGTGGATTTAAATAAAAAAAATATAAAAGAAGTTTTTAAAGGAGTTTTATTTCCAAATACTGAAAAGAATTTTATCGATTTAGATGTAATCCTAAATATTCAGCTTTTTGGTAATGAGGTTGTTTTAGATATCCAGATTTCAAACCCAACACTACAATTTAAAAAACGTGTTGAAAATATTTGTATTGATGCTTTACAAAAACAATTTGGGGAAAATATTGTGGTAAAGCTAAATTATATAGTGAAAAAAGTAGAAAAGGATAATAAGATAAAAGGAAATCCAATACCTGGGGTTAAAAATATTATTGCTGTTTCATCAGGCAAAGGTGGTGTGGGTAAATCTACAATTTCAGCGAATTTATCCGTAGCATTGGTTGAGCTAGGCTATAAAGTTGGATTAGTAGATGCTGATATTTATGGTCCCTCAATGCCGATTATGTTTGATTTAGTTGGAGAGTCACCAAATGCAATTGAAGTTGATGGTAAGAAAAAAATGCAGCCTCTTGAGAATTATGGAGTTAAAATGGTTTCAATGGGTTTATTTACTCAGGCTAATCAGGCGATTGTTTGGCGTGGTCCAATGGCCTCAAAAGCTCTTAATCAGCTTATTTGGGATTCTCATTGGGGAGAGTTAGATTATTTAGTTGTTGATTTGCCACCAGGTACAGGTGATATTCATTTATCATTGGTTCAGGCAATTCCAATTACAGGCGCAGTTATTATAAGTACTCCACAAGAAATTGCTTTGGCTGATGCTGAAAAAGGCGTAAATATGTTTAAAATGAAAAGTATTGATGTTCCTGTTTTAGGAATTGTTGAAAACATGTCCTTTTTTATAACTGAAGAATTTCCCGACAAAAAATATTTTATTTTCGGCAAGGATGGTGCTAAGAATTTAGCTAAAAAGTTAGATGTTGAACTGCTCGCGCAGATTCCAATTGTTCAGTCTTTAAGAGAAGCTGCAGATGCTGGAAGGCCTGGAGTTTTACAGCTAAATACTGAAATTTCAAATTCATTTATTAATTTAGCAAAAAAAGTAGTTCAGAGTGTTGATGAAAGAAATGCAAATATTCCAACTACAGAATCCGTTAAAATAACTAATATGAAAGGTTGTTCATAAAAATATAGAAACAGGTGATTACAAGTAAAAAAATATTAAATAAAATTGAAGCTGCTTTAGATGAGATAAGACCCTATCTAAAAAAGGATGGTGGTGATATAGATTTGATCGAAGTTTCAGATGATTATGTGGTAAAAGTTAAATTACTTGGTGCCTGTGAATCTTGTCATGTGAGTATGATGACTTTGAAAAACGGTGTGGAAATAGCTGTTAAAAATGCTGTTCCCAAAGTTAAAGAAGTGGTTGAGATTAGTTCAGTCAAATAAAATAATCACACTTTTCTTATTTAATTGGTTTTTCGAAAAAAACTTATTTAGACTGATTATAAATTACAATATTTCCTCAGTTTTATGCTAGAGGAATTAAATAAAATAAATTAATTTTGTCAAGCAAATTGGTGAATGATTTATGACGAAATATACTTATAGCTTAGTTTTTCTAACATTAGCTATTTTTTTATCCTCTTTTACAAGCGTTTTCTCTCAAGAAACTGTAGATTCTCTTGCTGTTCAAAAAGGTGAACAAATATATAAAGCAAACTGTACGTCATGTCACATGATGACAGACAAGGCGTTAATTGGGCCAGGATTAAAGGGTGTTACGGATCGAAGAAATAAAGCATGGTTAAAAAAATGGATAAACAGTTCGTCTGATTTTATTGCTTCTGGAGATGCTGACGCAATAGCACTCTATGAAGAGTATAATAAAGTTGCAATGCCGTCGTATTATTTTGAGGATGCTGATTTTGAAGCTCTTTTTACATATTTAAAGAATCCGCCAATTGTTGAAGAAGTAGTTACGGCAGACTTGGTGCTTTCTGAAGAAGAAGGAATCAAGACCTCAACGATTTTAATGATAATTGCTTTATTTTTATTGTTGTTAGTTTATCTATTAACATCTTTAAAAAATAAATTAAAAGAAAGTATTGGTCAAGAAACGGAAACTATTCCAGAAACACTTATTAGTCAGTTTAATTTATTTGTTTCTGAAAATAGAAATGTAGCATTCGTTTCAGTTGCTGCATTAATCGTAGTCTTAAAATTTTCATACGATACAATGTTAGGGGTGGGTGTTTACACTCAATATATGCCAGAACAACCAATTGCCTTTTCGCATAAAGTTCATGCTGGTGAAAATGGTGTTGATTGTAACTACTGTCATTCTTCAGCAAGAAAAAGTAAGCACTCTGGGATACCATCTGCCAATGTATGTATGAACTGTCATACTTACATTAATGAGGGTAAAATTACAGGAACAACAGAAATTTCAAAGATATACGATGCTGTTGGTTTTGATCCTGACTCCAAAACATATATTGAGGGCTATGAACAAAAACCTATTAAATGGGTTAGAATACATAATCTTCCTGACCTATCCTACTTTAACCATTCTCAGCATGTTGTGGCTGGAAAAGTAGAATGTCAAACTTGTCATGGACCTGTTGAGGAAATGGAAGTCTTGTATCAACATGCTTCTCTAACAATGGGCTGGTGTATCGATTGTCATCGAGAAACTGAAGTTGCAATGGAAGGTAATGAGTATTATACAGAACTTCATGACCAACTTAAAGAAAAGTATAAAGGCGAGAAAATTACAGTTGACAAAATTGGTGGTATCGAATGTGCAAAATGTCATTATTAAAAAAGCATGAGTAAAATGAAAACAACTAAGAAATATTGGAAAGGGCTTGCTCAGTTAAACGACGACCCTATTGTTGAAAAACTTGCTCAAGATGAATTTGTTGAAGATTTACCAGTTGATCAATTTTTAGGTGATAAAAAAAACCTTTCCTCTACTAATAGTAGTAGAAGAGATTTTTTAAAGTTTTTAGGATTTAGTACAGCAGCTGCTACATTAGCAGCATGTGAAACTCCAGTTGTTAAATCAATACCATATTTAGTTAAGCCAGACGAAATAATTCCTGGTGTTGCAAATTACTATGCATCTACAATTTACGATGGTAGAGATTATGCTAGCGTTCTTGTAAAAACACGAGAAGGTAGGCCAATTAAAATTAAGGGAAACAAAACATCTTCTAATGCTCGTATTCAGGCTTCTGTTCTCTCACTTTATGATTCTTCTCGTTTAAAATATCCTTTAAAAAATAATGGTGAATCTGATTGGAGAACTATAGATTCTGAAATTAAAGATAAATTATCAAGTGTAAAAAATGGTAAAATAGTCTTACTTTCTTCTACTATTTTGAGTCCTACTACTAATGAGTTATTTAAGGATTTTTCAAAAAAATATAGCAACGTAGAACATCTTATGATTGACTCTACTCCGTATGACGGTCTTTTAGATGCAAATTTAGAATCTTTTGGGGTAAGGTTGGCACCAACATATAGCTTTGATAAGGCAGATGTTATTGTATCATTTGGAGCAGACTTTTTATCTAATTGGATGGCAAATGATTATGCCTCTGATTATATAAAAGGTAGAAACCCAAAATCTGGAAAAATGTCTAAGCATTATCAGCTTGAAACTAATATGTCTCTTTCTGGTGCTAATGCTGATAAAAGAATTCAGATCAAACCATCAGAACAGGCTTACTTACTATCAAATCTTCTTGAAGCACTTAAGGGTGGGGGTTTTGATAAAAGATTAGAAAAGATTGTTAAGGATTTAAAATCAAGTAAATCAAAATCTATTGTTATTAGCAATAGTAATGATAAGAACACACAACTTTTAGTTAATGCTATAAATCATCAGCTATCCAATTATGGAAATACTATTTCTATAACTAATCCTTCAAAATTAAAACAAGGAAATACAAACAAGATAGATGCTTTAATTTCTGACATGCAAAATGGAAATGTTGACGCTCTAATCACATATAATGTTAATCCATCTTACACATTAGCTAATTCAAAGGAGTTTAATGATGCTCTGAAAAATGTTAGTCTTAAAATATCTACATCACAGCATCATGATGAAACAGCATATTTAATGGATTATGTTTGTCCTGATAATCATAATCTTGAAAGTTGGGGAGATGCAAATCCAAAGCATGGAGTTTATTCTTTAATGCAACCAACTATTTCACCTCTTTTTAATACAAGACAATTTCAAGAAAGTTTACTGAGTTGGATGAATAAATCTGACTACCAATCATTTCAAAAGAATTACTGGATATCTAAGGGTGTAGATTGGAATAAATCATTACATGATGGCTACTTTAATCTTAATGAACCATCTATTCAAGTAAAAGGATTTACAGACAGTTCTACCTCTGTTGCAAAGAGAAATAATGAGTCAATAGAACTAGAAATATATGAAACCGTTGCATTAGGCGATGGAAGTCAAGCAAATAATCCATGGTTACAAGAACTTCCAGATCCTATTACAAGAGCATGCTGGGATAATTATTTAACAATTTCTGCTTCTACAGCTGAAAAATTAGGGCTTTCAAATTGGAATGTTGCTAATGGTGCTATGAATGGTAGTTTAGTAAATATTACAGACGGTGAGAATATATTAGAAAATATTCCAGTTATGATTGTACCTGGTCAAGCGCAGAATACTGTTGGTATGGCAGTAGGATATGGAAGAACAAGAGCAGGCAAAGCAGGAGACAATGTTGGTTTTAATGCTTTTCCTTTTTTAAATACTAAAGAACTGACAATTACAAAAATTGAAGGAGAGTATGAATTTGCTTCAATTCAATTACATCATACTATGATGGGTAGAGATATTGTTAAAGAAACTTCTTTAGCTGAATATATAAAAGATCCATCTTCTGGAAATCATCGTGAATTATATCATACGTACAAAGGAAAATTACCTTCTAACGAGGTTTCACTATATGAAGAGCATGACTTAGAAACTGGCCACTTTTGGAATCTATCAATTGATTTAACCTCTTGTATTGGATGTGGAGAATGTGTCGTTGCATGTCAATCTGAAAATAATATTCCTGTTGTTGGTAAAGAAGAAATGAGGAAGAGTAGAGATATGCATTGGTTAAGAATTGATCGCTATTTCTCTTCTGATATGACTAAAGAGCTTTCTAAAGAAGAAAAAATTTCAGCTATAACGATGTATAGTGAAATGGAAGTGCCTTCAGAAAGTCCTGAAGTGGTATTCCAACCTGTTATGTGTATGCATTGTAATCACGCACCATGTGAAAATGTTTGTCCAGTTGCTGCTACAACTCACAGTAATGAGGGGCTTAATCAAATGACGTACAATAGATGTATTGGTACTAGATATTGTGCTAATAACTGCCCGTATAAAGTGAGAAGATTTAACTGGTTTCAATATTCAGAAAATGAAAAATTTGATTTTCATATGAACGATGATCTTGGTAAGATGGTGTTAAATCCTGATGTAGTTGTACGATCAAGAGGTGTTATTGAAAAATGTAGTATGTGTATTCAAAAAATACAAGAAGTTAAACTTACTGCTAAAAGAGAAGGTAGACCTGTAAAAGATAATGAAGCTCAAACCGCATGTTCATCCTCATGTTCAACTAATGCATTAGTATTTGGAGATTCAAATAATAAGGAGAGTAAAGTTTGGGATTTAAGAAATGATGAAAGAGCTTATGATTTATTAGATCATTTAAATGTTAAGCCTTCTGTATTTTATCAAACTAAAATTAGAAATAAAGCATAATGCATCAAGAATCAGAAATAAGAGATCCTTTAATACTTGGTAAAAAAACTTACCATGATATTACTAGAGAAATTGCATTGCCAGTTGAAGGCAAAGCCAACAAATATTGGTGGATTTTATTTGGTCTTTCTGTTGTTCTATTTTTATGGGGAATTGGTTGTATAGCCTATACTATAGGAACAGGTATTGGTGTCTGGGGATTAAATAAAACAGTTAATTGGGCATGGGATATTACTAATTTTGTTTGGTGGATAGGAATTGGTCATGCTGGAACATTAATTTCTGCCGTTCTACTTCTTTTTCGTCAGAAGTGGAGAATGGCAATTAACAGGTCTGCTGAGGCTATGACCATTTTTGGAGTTGTACAAGCTGGATTATTTCCACTAATCCATATGGGTCGTCCATGGCTTGCATATTGGGTTTTTCCTATACCTAACACATTTGGTTCATTATGGCAAAACTTTAATTCTCCATTACTTTGGGATGTATTTGCAATTTCTACTTATCTAACAGTTTCTACTGTTTTTTGGTATATAGGATTAATTCCAGATTTTGCCATGATTAGAGACAGAATGAGCAAGACTATTAGTCCAATGAAGAAGAAATTATATACTTTATTAGCATTTGGATGGAGTGGTAGAGCAAAGCACTGGCAAAGGTTTGAAGAAGTATCATTAGTTTTAGCAGGTTTAGCAACCCCACTTGTTTTTTCAGTACACTCAATTGTAAGTATGGATTTTGCAACTTCAGTTATTCCTGGTTGGCATACAACTATTTTCCCTCCTTATTTTGTGTTAGGAGCACTTTTTTCAGGTTTTGCTATGGTTGAAACATTACTTATTATTGTTAGAAAGGTTGTTAAAATGGAGGCTTATATTACAATTAAGCATATAGAATACATGAATATCATTATTCTATTTACTGGTTCAATGGTAGGTACTGCATATATAACTGAGTTATTTATGGCTTGGTATTCAGGAGTTGAATTTGAACAATATGCTTTTTTAAATAGAGCAACTGGTCCTTATTGGTGGGCATATGTTTCAATGATGTCTTGTAATGTTATTATTCCTCAGCTTTATTGGATAAAAAAGATTAGAACATCATTTATTGCAACATTTATATTATCAATATTTGTAAATATTGGAATGTGGTTTGAACGATTTGTAATTATTGTAACTTCATTACATAGAGACTTCCTTCCTTCGGCTTGGACAATGTTCTCACCCTCTTTTGTTGATATTGGAATTTTCCTTGGAACAATTGGATTTTTCTTTGTGCTATTTTTAATGTATGCCAGAACATTCCCAGTTGTTGCTCAAGCAGAACTAAAGACTATTTTAAAATCATCTGGATCTGAATATAAAACTAGAAGTCATGAATAAGAAAGTTATACATGCTATTTTTGATGATGAGGAAATTCTTTTACAATCTGTAAAAGAGATAAAATCAAAAAAATATGATATTGAAGAGGTGTACAGTCCTTTTCCTGTTCACGGTCTTGATCATGCTCTTGGCTTAAAAGAAACTAGAATGGCAATTACAGCATTTATTTATGGATGTATCGGTTTGTCATTTGGAGGTTTATTAATTTACTATATAATGATATCTGGAGTTGGAAAAAGCTGGCCTATGAATATTGGTGGTAAACCAAATTTTACATTTTATCAGAATATGCCTGCTTTTGTTCCGATTATGTTTGAATGTACCGTTCTTTTTGCAGGACATTTAATGTCCCTAACATATTTCTATAGAAACAAGCTTTATCCAGGAGCGTCAACTAAAAGTCCTGACCCTAGAACCACTGATGACAAATTTTTAATGGAACTTATTGTAGAAGATGGTGATAAGGAAATTATAAAAATTTTAAAATCTACAGGTGCATCTGAAATTAATGAAAAAAATATAGAAGATGAATAAGATATATTTAATTACGCTTCTTGCATTAATTTGTTCTTGTTCAAATCCTGGACCTGGATATGAATTTATGCCTAATATGTACCGTTCACCTTCTTTAG
>Ga0213869_10003316_pt1 | contig 10719 bp, 10 predicted proteins | sample PICome_10_FD_160083 | JGI IMG/M metagenome (GOLD analysis project Ga0213869, IMG submission 160083) | Coastal seawater microbial communities near Pivers Island, North Carolina, United States - PICO132 | ecosystem: Environmental > Aquatic > Marine > Coastal | place: USA: North Carolina...
TTTTGAAGTTTTTGTTTTTTAATAGGACTTAATCCAGTTTCTTTTTTTTGTTTATAAGCTTTTTGAAAAGATTCTAACTGCCAGCCATCCATTCTTGACATGCTGACCTCAACCACTTCAGTTTGTTCTTTGTCTGAGTAAGAGGACCATTTTGTTATTTCTGCGGTTGTTCGTGCACACCCATAACATAGATCACTTTCTGGGTCAGTTACACAAACGTTGATACAAGGTGAGACAATTGCCATTGTTATATACTAATTTGTTTTGCAAGTTTATTTGTTGTATTTATAAGCTCTTGTTTGGGATTCTTAAGACCCTTTGAGCCACATTCGAAAATATCAGTAAATTGATTGTCGCCAGTGAAATCGTGCTGCCCTCCTAGAAAATAAACGTCACCAGTGACATGTTTTAATATCTCACCAATTACTTTCCCACTGAGGGAGGTCATATCAAACTTCCCTTCACAGACAACAGTTATTTCTGCCTGTTTGATTTTATTTTTTAAATTTGTCTGTTCAAGAAAATATTGTGATCCTGAGATAAGTTCACATCCTAAAATCTCTCCTAATACAAAAGATAGACCACCCGCTGCTCCAGTATCCTTTTTAAATGGGTCAAGAGGGATATTTAGTTCAGTAGAAACTATTTGAAATACCCTTTCAAGTTGCTCTTCAAGATGTTTGATCTCTTTTTTATTTAATCCCTTTTGAGGGCCATACGTAGCTACTGCCGAATTGCTCCCAAGAAGTCGAGTAGAAGTATCGGTTAATACTTTCAATTCTAAATTGCTAAAGGAATCATTAACTTTGACAGCTGTTATGTCTTTAAAATCTTTTGGCTTGGGGTTAGTAATTATTTCCTCTTCTGCATAGAAGTCAATCCCAAGACAACTTAATAACCCAATTCCTCCATCAACTGTTTTTGAACCACCAAGGCCTAATACATCTATCTCAGGAATGACTTGAGAGAGTGCTGCGGTGTTCAGATTAAAAGGATGCTCAGAAGTTTTGTTTACACCAATTAAAGAAGCAGATTCAAAATATATATCACCATTAATATTTAAATACTCGGCTGGAATCCAACTGCCTACGAAGTCTTTTTTCATGGAGACACTTTTATTTTGCATATTGAAGTGTTTAAATATTTCAGTTGAATGCTCACCACCATCAGTTACAGGGAAATAGTTAGCTTGTATATCAAAATTTTTAAATACAGATTTTATAACTTTCAATACTTCAGCCGCTGAAAGTGTTCCCGAAAACTTATCACTGTAAACATTTACTCTCATGATTCAAGTTTATTTATGTATAACCCTTAAAACCAATAAAATAAAATAATGAAGGTTGGATTCTTATCAGACAAAAATGGGTTTAGGGCTCCACTACATCCAGATTCGCTTCAAAAGTACGATAAAACACAATTATTTGTAGAAAAGAATATATTCAATAACCTTGATTTAACAGCGAATGACTATAAAAAACTTAAAGTCTTAAATAAGACTTCTTTAAAGCAAATGGATGTTGTCTGCTTTGTTGACTCTGTAGATATTGGTGTTATTAAAACCTTAAAATCCGATGCAGGAGTTGTGGGTCTTTTTGATCCTAAAATTAAAAAAGAGATTAAAAAATTAAGGCCAGATGTTTCTTTATATGATTTTTTTCAACTTCCAAGAATATCGAGAGCCCAGAACCTTGATGCACTATCATCCCAGGCTAATTTACTTGGATACTCCTCTGTGTTAAGGGCTTCATTGGAGACTTCAAATGTTATACCAATGATGACAACTGCAGCAGGTAACATCTCCCCAGCAAAAGTTTTGATTCTGGGTATAGGCGTTGCAGGTCTTCAAGCTATTGCTACAGCTAAAAGATTAGGAGCACGTGTATGGGGTTATGATGTTAGAGCAGATGTAAAAGACCAAGTTGAAAGCCTTGGAGCAAAATTTGTAGAGGCAAGTTCAACTTCTCAAGATGGCGTCTATGCCAGAGAGCTAACGAAAAAAGAAGAGTCTGAATTAAAAAAAGCATTAGCTAAACAAGTTATTGAAAGTGACATTGTCCTCACCTTTGCTCAAATACCTGGAAAAAAGGCACCCTTATTAATTGATAAAAAAACAGTATCAAAGATGAAAAAGAATTCTGTTATTGTCGATTTAGCTGCTGCTACAGGTGGCAACTGTGAACTTACCAAAGTAGGTAAAGTTGTTCAAAAAGATGGTGTCAAAATAGTTGGAGAAACAGATATTTTAAAAAATGTTAAACATGCTGCGACCAAGCTCTATTCTGAAAATATTAGAAATCTCATCAAACTCTTGGAAGAGAATCCAGAGGATGAAATTTTTGTAGAGATGAGTCAAAATGACTGAGATATTTTTATACACCTTACTCATTACAGTTATGGCCAGTTTTATTGGCTATGAACTGATTTCAAAAATACCGCAAACACTGCATACACCTCTCATGTCTGGTTCAAATGCAATTTCAGGTATTACCTTAATTGCTGGAATTTTGATTTATCCAAATGTAGTAGATGATGTTTTGCTTAAAACAATAGTGCTTATAGGAGTTGCTTTTGCAACTATGAATATAGTTGGTGGATTCTCTGTAACTGGCAGAATATTAGAAATGTTTAAGAAAAATGACTGAATCACTTTATCTCATCTCTGCAGTACTTTTTATTCTTGCGCTTAAGTTATTTTCACGTCCTTCGACTGCATTCCGAGCAAATAATTTAGCCATTGGAGGAATGGTCTTAGCCGTCATCTCCGCATTTGATCTGAAGTTTGCTGATTATGATATCTTCTTTTATCTTGTCATCCTTGTTTCAGCTGGTCTTGGTGTACTTGTTTCGAATAGAGTACAAATGACTCAAATGCCGGAGCTAGTTGGAATTTTTAACGGACTTGGTGGTGGAGCATCTGGAGCTATTGCTTATGTAGAGATTTCAAATAGTAATTTAGTACTTTCAGATTTCTCCGTAGCAGTATTTTCCATGACCGTTGGCGTCTTTACGTTCTCTGGAAGTTTAATTGCTGTAGCTAAATTACGTGGAAAGTTAAATAGCTTCAATGCCACGCTGATTAATTTACTATCTGGTGTGTTACTTGTTGGAGTGGTTGCGTTATTAGTAACAAAAATAGACTTCTCAATTGAATACATCATCATTCTTTCACTACTACTTGGCATTACACGTGTGATATTAATTGGTGGTGCAGATATGCCAGTAGTCATCGCATTCTTAAACTCTTTATCAGGAATTGCAGCAATGGCGGCAGGATTTATTGTGAACAGTATCATCTTGATTGTTGCCGGTGCATTAGTTGGAGCATCAGGCATTATTCTTACTCTTCTCATGTGTGCTGCAATGAATAGAACTATTTATCAAGTACTCAAAGGTGGCTTTGGAACAACGAAGATCAACAACGAGTATGCAAAAGATCCGATAAGTACCTCTGCCGAAGATATTGCAATTCAATTAAGTTATGCAGAATCTGTTGTCATTGTTCCAGGTTACGGTATGGCTGTTGCACAAGCACAGTCCGCAGTGAAAGAACTGACAAATACTCTGAAATCAAAAAATATTGAAGTGAAGTTCGCTATTCATCCAGTTGCAGGAAGAATGCCAGGACATATGAATGTACTTCTAGCCGAGGTAGATATTGACTATGAGGATATGTTTACCTTAGAAGATATTAATTCTGAGTTTTCCGCGACTGATGTAGTGCTTGTTATTGGTGCGAATGACGTTGTAAATCCATTAGCAAGAACAGATGAAAGTTCGCCTATCTATGGGATGCCAATCTTAGATGTGGATATGGCAAAACAGGTTGTCGTAATAAAAAGATCCATGTCACCAGGTTATGCTGGTATTGCTAACCCACTCTTTATTGAGGAGAACACAAAAATGTTATTTGCGGACGCAAAAGAAGGCTTAGAAAATATAGTTAAATCTTTCGAACTAGTGTAAAAATTTATATATATACTTGATAAATGATTGACGGTGAATATTTAACAATAGAGAAACCTTTACTTTATCTCCATATTCTTGCTGGTTTTATTTCTCTAGGTGTTGCCTATATTCTTTTATTCATCAAGAAAGGTAATAAAAGACATAAAAAACTAGGGATGATTTATGTATATGGGATGACAACTATTTTTGTGACTGCAATTCCATTAAGTTTGCTTAGAGAGTTCAACCCATTTCTGTTTGTTATTGCCATTTTCTCCTTTTATCTGGCGTTTTCAGGATATCGCCAAGGTCGAGATAGAAATGGTGCACGTGAGCAAATAGATAAAGCATTAGGTGTATTCATTACTGCTACAAGTATTCTTTTTTATACATTGGCTGTAAATGCATATTTAATAGAAGATTCCATGTGGATTACTTCGATAATTTTTGGAACTTTGGCATTAGTTTTTGGCATTAATGATTTTCGTCGTATGAAGATAGTCGAGCGACCAAATTTTTATGACAGAACTAATCTGCATTTAAACCTCATGCTTGGCGGAAGTATTGCAACCACAACTGCGTTTATTGTTACTATAGACCCATTTTCTATTCTTTGGCTTAACTGGGTAGCCCCAACAATTGTTGGAACGCCTATTATTATTTATTTCTCAAGAAGAGAGTTAGCTAAAAAAGTTACTTAAATTATTTAATACTTTTTTAGAAGTTTTAGAATTTGACCTTATTTTTTTTACTTGGTCTTCAGTTAGTCTTGGATTAGGAAGTTCAACATCTATATCTATGCTTTTCAACAGGGCAATTAATTCAACAGTAGAAATTTTTAATTCTTTAGCTAATTCATAAACATACACATTGAATATTATAGCTTAGAATTTTTTATAAGCTATATATTCATAATTAAAAAGGGAGTAAATTTATTTCAGTTCTTTTGCTAGGTGAAGTACGTCTCTCATTGTTTTTATAATCTCCTCAGATTTGTAATATCTTTTGAAGAGGATTTTTCTTGAATTTACAAAGGTATCCTCTATTTTTAGTCTTCTGAGTTTTTTCTTAGAAGCCTCCACGATTTCTAGATTTCTTTTGATAAAGAGATCTGTCAGGTATTCATCATCACCGTCGAACTCCCCTCTCCAGTTTATTTTCAATCCCATGTCAAAACTCTCTGGAAAGTAAGCAAAGAAAGAGACATACGTTGTTGAAGACTTTCCATGGCTTCTTGTGTACACTTCAACTTCACAGTTGTATCCATCAAGTTCACCAAATATCTTTTTCTTCCTAAATATATTTTTTGAAAGTACAGATGTAAAACCTAGAGCCTCAGAAGCAAGTGTAAGTGCATTATTTATTCTTTTATTTGATGAAATAATCAGCCACACAATACCAACTACAAATAAGACGGGTATTGCAATTGCGATAACTTCTCTCATTATTTTATTGTATAAACATATTGATGTAGATGTCTGTTTTTTCTAGTACTCTTGTAAATATGAATAAGATAGTTGAAGTTCTAACCACACCTCTAGTAACTTTCCCACTCATACTTACTGGGATGAATGCGATTATTTATCAAATAGCTGGAAAAAAGATTGGAAAAATTTGGGGTGCAACAACAGCTATTTGGCTTATTTCAGCTGCAATCTATGTTTGGTAATATTATTCTTTGTAGTTTTTCCAAGTTACATAATTTCCAAGTTATAAAAGAAAAAGGGGCGTGAACCCCTTCTTCAAAGCCAAACTTTTAACAACCGCATTAAAAGTTGACCAGTTAACAATCTAACAATATAAAAAGCATATGAAAAGAGAAGTTTCTATTTTTATATAAAGTTTAAAACTCTTCAAGTAGATAAACCTACATAGGTTGTATAGTTGTTAGCTTATGGACTAACTTACTTGTTCCCACAGAATAGGTAGGTTGATAGATAGGGAGCTTATGCTCCCTTTTCTATAGGATCTTAGACAAAAAAATAGAACCAGCTCCGAAAATCCCTTTTTCAAATTTGGTCTTTGCTGGATTTTGGGCTGGTTCTATAAGATACTGTTTACCGTGCTATCCGTACTCAATAGCACTTTTCCTGATAATCCAATTTCCCCCTAAGTAGATACTTTAAGAGTATCAAGAACATTAAGCGGTTTCTTATAAAAGCCAATATTTTCACAAGGCTAAGTTGATTGTGAAAGTTATATCGATTAAAATGGTACCTTGTGTGACTAAATATTTTTGAAAATATATTTATTAAACACTTTCATTTTTTCAACCCAAGTGTCTTCATAAAAATAATGTACAGATGCAGCAACAGATGACAATAAGGCATTTCCATCTTGCGGGGTAAAACAATAACCCGTCAACTGATTACCTTTTACGTGTAATGAATCAACTGCGACAACACCATGTGAGAGAATTCTTCCGTGGTATCCATGGTCTCGACCGAAAGAGAAGACTTTATTGGAGGAGAGTTTCTCAGTAGACATAAGATGCTCACTACTATCTAACTCTTCCAGGACGGTATTAAGCTCTAAACTATTTTCAAATGTTAAGTTGAACCAAAGCGTATGCATGTATTGGGTTGGTAGTTTTATCGCTGAGGAAAATAGATCTAACTCCAGACCATCTTGTTTGAATAATTCATAAACATCTCTTGCATGATGCGTGCCGAAATCCTGGTTGTCATGCTTGGTAATAGTCGGAGATGGAGCAAAAGAGTCATTTTGCGAGACATCATTTGCCCTACGAAGACAAACAAATCTTCCATCACTCAATTCTCGACCTGCGTCTTGAGTAAAAGTTTTAACAATTGAGGCCATGTTGTGGGTATTGCATGAAGCAACAAGATATTTATTAATATCAGTGGTCAATACATCATTATTTATTCCCCAGGCAAAGAAGGGGCCAAAGCCATGCTCTGAACCCTGAGCAAGATAGCGCTTACCAGGATCTAATTTAGAATACACCCTATCCCAATTGTCATTTCCAGTTGGTGTACAGTCAATAATTACTTGAGAATCTATATATGCGTTCGCAACATCACCAGCATCAAAACCTAATGTTTTAAAATCTGCAATAGTTTCTGTTTTGGTAACTAACTCAGCACCTTTTCTCTGGAGTGCTTCTACTTTTCCTCTTTCCTCAGTTAAAGGAGTTCTTTTGAAAAAGTAGACGTTGTCAATACCTAGTGCTGGTTTATGTTCAGCAAGTAAACCAATAAGAGGTTCACCAATTGTTCCAGTTCCCACGACTAAAATGTTTTTACTCAATATAATATTAGAATAACAAAAATTATGAATACACACCCCATTTACAAATTTTCTCAACACAATACAGACGGAGATGCTTCTCTTGTTGATTTACTTGGAGGCAAAGGCGCTAACTTAGCTGAGATGAGCAATATGGGTATCAACGTACCACCAGGGTTCACAATAACTACTGAAGTTTGTAACTACTTTATTGAACATGCAAGCCTGCCTGATGGACTTGAGGATGAAATCAGATCTTCTGTTAAAGAACTTGAAGCCCTTTCCAGTAAAACATTTGGCAATGAGGGAGTGCCCTTATTACTCTCTGTTCGTTCAGGAGGAAAAATATCAATGCCTGGGATGATGGACTCTATTTTGAACATAGGTTTGAATGATGAAAATGTACAGAATCTAGCAGAGGCCTTCGATGATGAGAGATTTGCTTTAGATTCATATAGAAGATTAATCCAAATGTATTCGAATGTAGTACTGGGATTAGAACATGAGAGGTTTGAAGCAGTAATCGCGAATAAGAAACGAATGGATAATGTTGAATCAGATGCTGATTTCAATGTAGAACAACTAAATTGGATTATCGATGCTTACAAGAACACAGTTGAGAGATTTTCAAACGCACCTTTTCCACAAGATCCTTATGAACAATTACTAGGCGCAGTTGAAGCAGTATTTAGTAGCTGGCTCAACAACAGAGCAGTAACTTATAGGAAAATTAATAACATACCTGATACATGGGGTACAGGCGCAACAATCCAGACAATGGTTTTTGGAAATCTGAATGAGAAATCTGGAACAGGAGTTGCCTTTACTAGAAATCCATCTACTGGGGATAAAGAGCTTTATGGAGAATATTTGATGAATGCTCAGGGAGAAGACGTAGTTGCTGGTTTGAGAACACCCTTACCAATTACAAACGACGAAAAAGGAAACAAGAATTCATTAGAGGAGAACTTTCCTACTGCATATAAAGAGATCCTTGAGACAGCTGGTAAATTAGAAAATCACTTCAAAGAGGTACAAGACATTGAATTTACAATTGAAGATGAACAAATATATTTACTTCAAACTAGAAAAGCAAAGAGAACAGCACAGGCAAGTGTAAAAATAGCAATAGATATGGAAGCTGAAGGTATTGTTTCAAAAGAAGATGCAATATTGATGGTTGATGCAAACAACATTACGAATCTTCTTCATCCACAGTTTATTGAATCCCAGGAGCGAGATTTTTTCGACAAAGCATTAAACGCTTCACCCGGAGCTGCGGTTGGAGAAATTGTTTTTGATGCCGATAAAGCTGAAGAAGAAGCTACTAAAGGAAGAGACGTAATTTTAGTCAGAGATGAAACAAGTCCTGAGGATATTCATGGAATGCACTCATCTGTAGGGATCCTGACGACAAAGGGTGGCATGACAAGTCATGCTGCAGTTGTGGCACGTGGAATGGGTAAACCCTGCGTTGTAGGTGCAGAGAATTTAATAATAGATTTTGAAGAAAAAACAATCTCTAACGGGACAACAGTGTTACATGAAGGAGATTTAATCTCTTTAGATGGAACCCTAGGAGAAGTCTATGTTGGTGAACTTGAATCAGAACCTCCAAAGCCATCTAGTGAATTTAATACTCTTATGGAGTGGGCAAATAATTTTAAAAGGATGAAAGTCAGAGCTAATGCGGAAACAGCTCAAGATACAACTAAGGCTCTTGAGTTTGGCGCTGAGGGTATTGGCTTATGCAGAACAGAACATATGTTTTTTGAAGGAGAAAGAATTACTCCAATGCGTGAAATGATTATGTCTGATTCAACACAGGGGCGGAAAAGAGCTCTATCGAAACTAATCGGATATCAGATTTCAGATTTTGAATCACTCTTTAAGCTGCTGAAAGAAAAACCAATAACCGTTAGATTACTCGACCCACCAATGCATGAATTTTTACCTAAGAGTGATCTTGAAATGTCAGATTTAGCATCAGCAATTGGTGTCTCTCCAGGATATGTTCGCGAAATGTTACTCAAACTCTCAGAAAGCAATCCAATGCTAGGGCATAGAGGAGTACGACTTGGGTTAAGCTATCCAGAAATTTATAAAATGCAAGTAGAGGCAATTCTTAGAGCGGCTTATAACCTTTACGAGGAAGATGGTGTAAAAGTAACTCCAGAAATAATGATTCCTTTAGTTATGAATCCCAAAGAGTTACAACAAATGAAAGAGATTTTAGTTCGAAAAATTAAGAAGCTTGAAAAGAAACTAGGTTTTGAATTTACCTACTCTATTGGCACCATGATAGAGCTACCAAGTGCTGCTCTAAACTCAGAAGCTATTGCTGAACACGCAGATTTTTTCTCATTCGGTACAAATGACTTAACTCAAACAACACTAGGTCTTTCAAGAGATGACGCTTCAAAATTTTTAAACGAATATATAGAACGAAATATTTTTGGCATAGATCCTTTTGTTTCTATTGATGTTGATACAGTTGGAAAATTAGTAGAAATGTCAGTTCAGGGTGGCAGAAAGAGAAATAAGGATATAAAAATAGGTGTTTGCGGAGAACATGCTGGAGAAGCAAATTCAATATTATTTCTAAATACCTTAGATATTGACTACATCTCCTGTTCACCATTTAGGATTCCAACTGCGCGATTAGCTGCTGCACAAGCAGAAATTGTTAAATAATTTTATTTTATTGATACATATTAAGACTTTTTAGAGTCTTAGTTAGTAGGATAAAAATATGATCTTAAAAGATAAAAAATTATTGATTACAGGCATTTTAACTGATAAAAGTATTGCTTATGCAACAGCACAAGTTGCTTTAGAAAATGGTGCAGAAGTTGTTGCAACTGGCTTTGGGAAAGGTCTGCGCATTACCGAACGAGCAGTAAAAAGACTCTCTGGAGATATTCAGGTATATGAGATGGATATACAGAATGAAGAACAAGTTACTCAAACTGTAAACAATATTAAAGATAATTTCGGCACCCTTGACGGTATTTTGCATGCCATTGCATTTTCTCCAACAGAGGCAATGGGTGGTAATTTTATGAATACAAGTATTGAAGATGCTAGAACTTCTTTCGAGGTTTCAGCTTTTTCATTAAAAACTTTATCTCAACATTTTGCTCCAATACTTAACAAACCTGCATCAATAGTCGCATTAGATTTTGATAACTCACAAGCTTGGCCAGGTTATGATTGGCAGGGAGTTGCAAAATCAAGTCTCCAATCTATTGTTCGATACCTTGCTTTCTATATGGGTAAAGATGGAGTAAGAGTAAATGCTGTTGCAGCAGGTCCTCTTGCTACAACTGCAGCAAAGAATATCCCTGGATTTGCAGATATGGATGATGAGTGGAATCAAAGAGCTCCACTTGGATGGGATTCAAAAAATGCAATACCAGTTGCTAAAGTAGTTAACTTTTTACTATCAGAATTTTCAGAAGCAGTATCTGGTGAAATAATTCATGCTGATGGTGGAGCACACTCTGTCGGCGGAACGATGCT
>Ga0213869_10003317_pt1 | contig 10717 bp, 8 predicted proteins | sample PICome_10_FD_160083 | JGI IMG/M metagenome (GOLD analysis project Ga0213869, IMG submission 160083) | Coastal seawater microbial communities near Pivers Island, North Carolina, United States - PICO132 | ecosystem: Environmental > Aquatic > Marine > Coastal | place: USA: North Carolina...
CTGCAATGACATAGGGCGCAATCGATGGTGTCCCTCCCCAAAACTTCAGGGCAGTTTCCTTATATCGAAAATCATGAATGTCAAATTCAAATGGATTTTCATGACTAAACCAGCCCACATCTCTCGGCTCACAATAGGGAAGGCGTGAAGAGTTGACCCATAAGTATGCAGCCCCTGGTCCCCCACAAAGCCACTTCACCGATGATCCGATCATAAAATCAGGCTGTAGACTGCTTAAATCAATTGGAACAATGCCAACGGATTGTGCGACATCCAGTATGGATAATATATTTTTTGATCTAGCAAGAGATAGCACTTTATTTATTGGGGAGAGCTGACCAGTATTTGAATAAGCATGGCTTATAAAGACCATATTAATATCATCTGTGAGATATTTCCCCCAAATTGCGTAATCAGTCACATCCTCCTTAGAAGGAATAAACCTAATTTCAGAGTCATCAGGCAATGCTTTTTGTAAAACAAATCCCATACCTGGGAAATCCACTTCACTCATCAAAATAACCATTTTTTCATTTTTATCAATTGACTGAAGAATTTTAGTTAACCCCGAAGAAAGGTTAACCTGTGGACAGAACTCCTCTTTTTTTGCATTGAATAGCTGAGCTAATTCATTTGTAAAGTGATCAATGACTGGAAGCCATTCATTCCATGGTTCATCGAGGGAGCTGGACCAAGGCTCGAAAAATTTCTTATTAAAAATCTTTTCAGTTTCTTTGAGGGGCCTTCCAACTGAATGGTTTAAAAGATAATTAGCATTTGTTAATATAAAATCTTTTTTGTAATCATGATTTGGAGCTGAATGCTTCGTCAGTCTCTCTTTAAGTGTTTCAATATCTTTGAATCGAGTAGGTATATCATTTCGATCTGTTGCAGCTCTGCGATCCCTAAGCTTCTCAAGCGCACTAATTAAAACGTCAAGAGGAGGGCCACTAGCAGTAATATTGCCAAGCTGAGTATCCTTTAAAGAGCTTGAAGGTTCAGCGATATACTTTTCAACGAGTTGATTATGATGCTGCGTTGCAGCATCACCATGCAGTTCGCAAATTTCTAAGAATAAAGTAAGATTATCTTGATACCATTTTGCGTTAGTACTAGGTACATTCAAAAAATCATCCATAAAGCTTGTTCTTCTCATGCAGTCTCTTAAAATTCCCTGATCTTCTGGCATCATATACATAAACTTATCTACAAGCATTTGAGAGTAAGCAGGCTCTTTTGCTAAACATAATCCTAGAAGAATATCAATGACATTGATACCAGCAAAATCACCAGCATTTGCTCCACGATAAACTTGAAATCCAACATGATAAGGCTTATAGTATGGCCTAACACTATAGAAAAAATCATCAACGCTTAATTTTTCAAAGAGAATTTGGTTAGATTGAATGACATCATTAAGTGATACTTTTACAACTTCAAGAAGCTGCTCACACAGTGGGTGAGAGATGCCAAGTGAGTGAAGTTTAAGAAGTGCATCTGCAGCTCGTTTATAGGCAAGAATTGCTTTTGTATTGTAGTCAAGAAAGAGTTTTTCAGAAGGCAGACTAGTAAAGCTCTTATAGGCTCCATCAACAGCCTTATTGTGGGTAGATAGGTGAGCAGTTGCAAAGCGAGGCACTACCCCAATGGATGCGCCAATATTCATAGCAAGACCCGATGCTTCTTTTAGGGGCGATGATGCATCCTTAGATGGATCCGTTATTTCATGTCTTCGACATGCCGCCATATAAAGACCAACATTACCTAAAAGGTCAAAAGCATTATCAAAGCCTTCATCCGTATTACCCTCCGATAAAAGTTGTTTGATAAGATCACGTCCTTCATCTTCAAGTGATTTTTTTATTTGATCACCCACTTGATTCACATTAATGCGTTCATTTTGATTTTTATAGAGTAATTCAAGCTCAGTATTGAGCTCAACAAAGCGATTTCTAATCCAGTGATCAAAGGAAAGTGAATTAGTTGTCATGAGTAAATACTATATAAAAAAAGTTTATAATATCATTAGTGTTAAAATTAAAAACACTAAAATTAACTACTAATACATATAAAAATAAATTAATTCACTAATATTATTATAAATAATATAGAATATATTCAAATTTTACTAAATAAATAATTAACCTTACTATGGATAGTAAAGACTTACGCATCTTATCAATTCTTCAAAAGAATGGAAGAATACCAATCTCTGAGTTAGCTATTAAACTTAATATGTCCGATACGCCATGCCTAAGACGAGTTAAAAAACTTGAAAATGCCGGCGTGATTAGTGGCTACACTGCAAATATTAGGGCAGACAGTTTAGGCTTTAATGCCATTGTTTATGTTTTTGTTAGGCTCACTGAAAATTCTAATTCTAATGCCGATTTATTTGAAGACTCAGTTAAGGATTTACCCGAGGTGCTTGAGTGCTCTGTTATTTCAGGCTCTCATGACTATCTTCTCAAGATCATATCACACGACCTTTTAAGTTACGAGAGTTTTATAAAACAATCTATTGGAAATTTGCGTTGTGTATCAAGCATTGAGTCTACTGTGGTTCTTAAGCAAACATTCTCAAGACAGGAGCTTCCAATCATTAAAACTGAAAAAAAAATGAGTTTCTTTTAGACTGAAACTTCTTCAGGAACGAGGCCACAACTTTGATTTGCAGGAACAGCTACTTTAATCTTCTTTGGAAGTGATAGATCTAAATTATTGACATTTCGTATAAATCTATCTTGATCATAAGATGCTTTAATCATCGTATTAAATTTTTTCTCTTCACCAATTGTGCTCACTGATAAGCCGTTATAGTCATGGGCTGGGTAGACTTCAGTATTATCAGCCAGCTGATAAAGTTTATGTATTGATTCATACAATGTTTCAGCTGAGCCTCCTTGAAAGTCACAGCGACCTGTACTTCTTATAAATAGTGCATCACCTGTTAGAACTTTATTTTCTACAATATATGACATGCAACCTAAAGTGTGTCCGGGCGTCTCTATTGCCTTTATTTCATAACCGCCAATGGGAAGGATATGTCCTTCACTTGCCATAATGTCAGCACAGGACTCCGCATCAATATTTTCCATTCCTAAAACAATTCTAGCATTGGGATAATATTTTTTGAGTGGGCAGGCGCTTGTTATGTGATCAGCATGAATATGCGTTTCAATAATGAACTTTAGGTCAAGTTCGAGTTCTTTCAGTAAGGCTGTATCCCTTTCAATCATAATGTCTACAGCATCGATAATGGCAGCTTCCTTTGTCTTGCTATCTGCAATAAGATAGGTGTAGGTGCAGCTTTCCCTTTCAAATAATTGTTTAAAAATTAGACTCATTTTCTGCTCCTCAAAAATTTTAAAAAGAACTTGATTTATGCTAGATATTCTACATTCATTTTTTCACTATGAATGTAATAATCATATAGCTTAAGATTTGAAGCGGCAAGCTGATCAAGAACGATGAGAGCATTTTTATGATTTTGAAGAACGCTGCCTGGGCAAAAAGATGATAATGGACCTTCAACTAAATCTGCTATTGCTTTACTTTTATGCTGACCCAGTCCAAGTAGTAGGATATTTTTAGCATCCATAATGGTTCCAATACCCATTGTAATTGCAATTGAAGGTTGAGACTCTGATGCTTCAAAGAAGCGCGCATTGTTTGTAATTGTATTTTTGGTCAGCGTTTTTACTCTAGTTCTTGAGTTGAGACTCGAAGTTGGTTCGTTGAAGCCAATATGTCCATTAGATCCAATACCTAAAAGCTGAAGGTCAATGCCGCCATGACTTTTAATATTGGACTCATAATTTATACATGTCGATTCGAAATCTCTATCTAGGCATTCAGGTATATGTATATTTTTTTCATTTATATCTATGTGATTAAATAGCTTTTCACTCATATAATATCTATAACTTTGTTTATGGTTAGGCTCAAGGCCGACATACTCATCTAAGTTAAATGTTGTAACATTTTTAAAACTTAGACCCCCTTTATTGTACTTCTCTATGAGCGCATCGTAGGTTAACAAAACTGAACTTCCTGTTGCTAATCCAAGAACTGAATCATTTTTTTCGGCTATAAATTTTTCAATAAAATTTGCTGCAAAATCACTAGCTTCTTTTTCAGTTGGAAGAATGACTACTCTCATTGCGCATCCTTTTTTATTTGTGTTCCTGCAAGCCAAACATTGTGCACATGAAAGTTTGAGTCAAAATGAGCAAGGTCTGCTCGATGTCCTTTTTTTAACTGACCAATGGAGTCAGATACACCTATATATTCTGCTGGGTAGAGAGTGGCCATGGCAATTGCACTTTCGAGGGGAATGTTACATTTTTGATAGGCATTTTTAATGGCATCAATTTGAGTAATGGAGGAGCCTGCAAGCTTTCCCTCAGAGTTAATAATGCGTCCGTTAGATTCACTAACCACTTCATCGTAGAGTTCAAAAGAGGGCTCTCCATGATTGATGGTTGCCATAGAGTCCGAGACAAAAAATAGCTTACCTTTTGGTTTTTGTTTGAAAGCAAGATTAATTAATGAGGGGTGAACATGATGTAAATCAACAATAATGCTTGCGGATGTTTCATCAAAATCAAATGCAGATCCAACAACTCCAGGCTCTCGTGCTGAAATTTGGCCCATTGCATTAAATAGATGAGTAAACCCATCTAACCCATATTTAATAGCCTCCTCAAGTTGATCATAGCTTGCATCAGTATGTCCCGCTAGAATTTTAAAACCTAAAGATTTAAGATGTTTTAGCTGCTTAATTGATATACATTCGGGGGCAAGGGTAAGCATTACTGGAAACTCATCCAGTTTCTCAAATAGATTTAAATATGATGCATTAATGGTGTTGATATATTGTTTTTGATGAACCCCTCTATACTTTACATTGAAAAATGGGCCCTCGATATGAACCCCAAGAAGTGAATCATTATTGTTAATCTCTTTAGATATAACGTCAGTGCATTTTTGCAAAATATTTAATGAGTCACTAATAACTGTTGGCATGATGCTTGTACTGCCAAAATATTGATGTGCAGATATTATTGTATTAAGGCTTTCCTTATTTGGAGAGTTATTAAATAATTTGCCACCACCTCCATTAACCTGCAGATCAATAAAACCAGGAGACAAGATACCTCCTTCTAGCATCTGAACTTCAAAGTCTCCAGGTACAGAATCTTCATTGACAATCCCAGCAATATGTTGACCATCGATGAGAAGTGCCTTATGCTCGATAAACTCAGTGCCATTGAAAAGCTTGGAGCCTGTTATTGCTTTTTTCATCCTAATTCGACCACATAGTCATAGCGATCACCTCGATAGTAGGATTGGGTATATTCGACGACTCGACCTTTGGCATCTTTGCCTCTTCTTTCAACAAATAAAATAGCAGTTCCGGGGTTCACTTCAAGCTTGTCAGCTAAATTATCATCAGCAATAATAGCATGAATATTTTGTTTTGCAGTGACGGGATTCATTTGCTTAGATTCAAGAAGTTCATATAAAGAATTATCAATAGCAGAGGTTATTGAAATAATCGAGGCTGGAATGACTGCAATTTCATATAGTAGTGGCTCATTAACTAAATATCGAACTCGATTGAGTCGATGTACATAGTCATCTTCATTTAAGTTGAGTATTAATGCTTCTTTGGCAGAAGCTTTTCCTTCCTCTCTAAGAATAATTCTCGAGTAGGATTCGAGACCTCTTTTTTTCATGTCAGCAGTAAAACTATTCAAAGAGGAAAGATTTTTGTGAAGAACAAGGTCAACATTTTCAGAAACAATTGTGCCAGCCCCCTGTCTTTTAATAAGCATTCCAATTTCCACAAGCTGATCTATCGCCTTACGCACAGTGATTCGAGACATTTTTAGGTTAGAGGCCAAATCCCTCTCAGGCATAAGTGAATCACCTGGCTTTAAAACTCCTTCTTGAATGGCACTATTAAGTGAGCGAGATAATTGTTTGTATAGGGATTCAGAACTATCATTAGATGGTCTTAAGAAGTTAATTAAATTGTCACTATTTGCCATATGATTATAAATGCTATGAAATAAACATAATAGCATTATGAGATAAATTGGTATTTAATTGGTATTATTATATTCTAATACTGTAAACAAAGTCAATAACAACAATTTAAAATATTTAGAACCTTTCATTATTGTTGTTTTAAACCAATAAATCTTTGATGGTTGACTTAAAAGAGCTGTAGGATGTATACCAACTGCTATCCAATAATAATTAATAAATCTTATTTGCTTTTTATTTGGTTCCTGTTATATAATACCATTCTATTACCAATTATTACAAGACTAATTACTTATAAAGCGTTGTTGTTAGTCTTTTTTGAGACAGCTAACTAAAGATGAATACAACTGGTTTTGTAATGACAACATCAATCAATTCAGACAATTACTTTTGTTCAAGTTTGATAAACAATTCTGATGAGTCGCTAGAGAATTTTATGTTTTGTTTTAGCTTGCTTGCTCCTTCAAAAGCGATTGAAAATTGCAGTCTAGTTAATAGTTCAGGTGGTTATTCAGAGCTATGTCATTCTGAAGAGTTTGTTTTAAAGCCAGGTGAAGAATGGAATTTTAAATATGCTTATGAAGAGTCTAGACACAAGCCCATGAATCATCGATGGTCACCCCAGGGCTGTTTTTTAAAAAAAGATAATGGAGACCTTGTTAATCTTAAAATGATAGATTTGGATCTTGAAAGAATCTCCTCCGTGGCACCAATTCCCAATTTTTCGGGAGATAAATTTAATTATGAATCATTTAGATTGGTGCCACACCCTTACTCATGGATTCCAAGTGCAGGAGTTTGTAACCTGTGTTCACCGATTAATATAGCTTTTGATAATCATGATGTAATAAAGTCTGCTTATAAATCTGCTTTGGAACTTGGAAATCGACTTCATCTTAATCTTTTATCTGAATCAACAAATGTAATCAATAAGAAAGCGACTACATCATTAAAACTTAAATTTCAAGATCTTTCTGAAGAATCTTCCTACAAGATTACCATAACGAGTGATGACGTTGAAATTATAGCCGGAGATGAGTCGGGTTTTTATTATGCGCTTATCTCTTTGATGCAGCTTTCACAAAGTTATCATCAATTAGTCCCGTGTGGCTCTATCTTTGACAAACCTCGTTTTAGTTGGAGGGGCCAACATTTAGATACTGTTAGGCATTTTTATGCAGTAGATAGTTTATTGAGGTTACTTGATTTAATGAGTTTATTTAAGTTGAATAAGTTTCATTGGCATGGAGTTGATGATGAAGCTTTTCGATTCAAATTAGACAGTTATCCTGAGGTTGCCACCGCAACTGCTAAAAGGGGAAATGATTTATTAGTGCCTCCCGTTTTCGGTTCTGGATACGATGCAACTGGCGGCTGTTATGACAAAGAAGATATTGACATGATTATAAGTAGAGCATCAGCTAACTTTATTGAAGTCATACCTGAGTTTGATTTGCCAGGACATAATATGGCGCTAATTAATCTATACCCTGGGATGAGAGACCCTGAAGATAGTAGTAATGAGGTTTCAGTTCAAGGCTATAGAGAGAACACGTTGAATCCAGCTATGCCTCAAACCAATAGGGTTGTTGAGTCTTTAATAGACGATATGTGTAATTTATTTCCAGGGGAGTACATTCACTTGGGTGGTGATGAAATTGCACCAGGTGCATGGGAGCAATCTCCTAAAGTGCAAGCGTTAATGAATGAACATGACCTTAAAAATACTAAGGATGTTGCATCCTGGTTTATCAATAAGCTTTCAAAAAGAGTAGAGTTAAATAACAAAAAAACTGCCTCTTGGCAGGAGGCTGAAGATGGCAATCATTATGACGATAAGTCAGATAAATTATTATTTTCATGGCAGAATCTTGAGTCTGGATTTGATCTAGCAAGACAAGGCTATAAAGTGGTACTTTGTCCAGCTGAGCATATTTATTTTGATATGGCTCAAAGCAGAAACTATGCAGATCGAGGAGCAAATTGGGCTGCTGTAATTCCTTTTGAAAGTACTGTTGATTGGCAAATTATCCCTGAAGATGAGCCAGAGCTTGAGGCAAATATACAAGGCATTCAAGGACATCTTTGGTGTGAAACAATTCTTGAGGATAGTGAAATGGAGTCTATGCTGTGCCCAAGAATTATCGGACTTTCAGAGAGTGCTTGGACATGTAATGAAAACAGACGAAAGGGCAATGAGCTTGATAATTTAGCCACAAATACCTTTAGGGAATTGTTTGATAGAATTGGATGGGACTATTATATAGCTGAGAAGTTTGATATCATGTCAGATCCAGCAAAGAATGAGGAGGTTCTGGCTAGTGAGTAATTTGATTCAAATGCTTAAACCCAAAACAAAAGCACAAACAACAACCATGTTTGCTTGGGCATTAATAGCGCCTGCTGCATTGGTTATGTTTTGGATTGTACTTTGGCCTTTATATGAAACCTTCAGGCTTTCTTTTACTAATTCAAATCTTGGAACCTTAATGGGAGGGGCTGATTTTGTAGGATGGGAAAATTATGAAAAAGCTATTGGGGGGCGTAAGTTTCCATCAATTGTCACAAGAACCTTTTATTGGATGTTCCTCTCAGTTGGTTTTAAAATGATTTTAGGCCTAATCGGCGCAACACTTTTAGCAAGTAATATAAGAGGACGCGGTCTTATGCGTGCTCTGGTGATGCCACCATGGATTGTGCCAATTGCTATTGGATGTTTTGGATGGTTGTGGTTATATAATGGCCACTTTGGATTACTCTCAAACTTTGCAGAAATGGTTGGGATTACTAATGGACCTTTTAGTTTCTTGGCTTATAAGCAGAGTGCTTTTTACTCAGCAGTTGTGACAGATGTTTGGATTGGTACGCCAATGGTAACCTTATTCTTTTTGGCTGCAATGCAAGGCGTACCAAAAGATTTATATGAGGCTGCTTATGTTGATGGCGCATCAAGGTGGTATCGTTTTAGAAGGATCACTTTACCTCAAATTATGCCTACTATTATTTCTATGGCATTACTATCTGCAATCTGGACGTTCAACTCATTTGAAATTATTTGGATTTTGACAGAAGGTGGGCCTCGAGGTGCAACTACTACATTAATTATTGATACCTTTAAAACAGCAATCTTTAGTTATAAATTTGGTGCAGGCGCAACTAGGGCAGTTCTCGTCGTTCTAATTCTAGGCGTATTTTCAGTAATATATTTAACCGTGCTTGGAAGACTGAGTAAAAAATATGGATATGGCGGGGTTCAAAAATGATGGATAAATACTCATTACTTCACAAAATAGGCATTTATTTGTCCCTTGGGCTGTTCATATTATTTATGTTGTTGCCTTTTGTTGAAATGTTTGTAGCATCACTCAGACCCATAACTCATTTGTTTAGCCGTCCAGAATTAGAGGTTGGTGAAACAATGGGTTTTCTCGACTTTATGAGTCGATTCTGGTCAGATACTATGAGTTTTCAAGCCTATAGAGATATGTGGATTACAGTTCCTCAATTGCCTCGTTATATATTTAATAGCGTATTTATAGCAACAGCTGTTACTGTTTTATCAATGTGCTTCATTATTCCTGCTGCTTATGCTTATGCCCGCTTTGACTTTCGAGGTAAAACAACTAGCCTTACATTATTTTTAGCAGTGAATATGTTTTCAGGAGCTGTTCTTTTAATCCCTCTGTATAAATTATTACGATCTTATGGTTTGCTGAATACATATTGGGCTATGATTATTCCTGGTGTGGCTTTCCTAATACCAACTGGAATATGGCTACTTAAATCTTTTTTAGAAAAGATTCCATACGAACTGGAGGAAGCTGCATTTGTTGATGGGGCATCTCGACTTTATACATTAAGACGTGTTATCTTGCCTCTTGCAGTTCCTGGTCTAATTGTTGTTAGTGTTGCAATGTTTATTGGTGCTTATGCACAACAGTTTTTATTTGCAATTACTTTTAATCAAAATAGAGATTACATGCCACTTCCAGCTGGCATATTTGAATTTGTTGGATACCAGACAGTGCTCTGGAACGAAATGATGGCAGCAAGCCTCATTGGAATTCTGCCCGTGCTATTAATTTTCCTGTTTATGCAGAAACATCTCATATCAGGTTTAACAGCAGGGGCAGTAAAGGAGTGAGAGGTAAAAGTCTCACATAAAGTGTTATTAGAATTTTTTTAATTTCTAGTAACTTGATGTAAATGAAAAGGAGAAGTAAATGAAAAATATACAAAAAGCACTCTTCTTAGCTGTAATGGGTGCCGGTTTAATGGCTCCAGTGCAGGCTGAAGAAGTACACATGATTATGTGTGGCGGTGAAATCCGTGAAGCTGATCAGGTAGTAATTTCTGCTTTTGAAGCGAAATACTCAGGTGTTACAGTGAATGCTGAAGCAGTTCCTTGGGGAACATGCCAAGATAAATCTATGACACTAGCTGCTGCTGGTGATCCGGTAGGTTTGGCTTATATGGGTTCACGTACTCTTAAGCAACTAGCTCGAAGTGGTCTGATTGTTCCAGTTAATATTTCTGATGAGCAACAAGGCATGTATCAGCCAGGTATTCTTAATACTGTAAGTGATGGTGGAAAAACGTGGGGCTTCCCTCATGCGTTTTCAACTAAAGCTTTATTTATTAACTGTGGTCTAGTTGAAGAAGC
>Ga0213869_10003321_pt1 | contig 10710 bp, 10 predicted proteins | sample PICome_10_FD_160083 | JGI IMG/M metagenome (GOLD analysis project Ga0213869, IMG submission 160083) | Coastal seawater microbial communities near Pivers Island, North Carolina, United States - PICO132 | ecosystem: Environmental > Aquatic > Marine > Coastal | place: USA: North Carolina...
TGGAGGAGTTTTTTGAATAATTGGCAATAATACATCATTAAATTTTCTAGTCACAATACTCTTTTTTCTACTTTTATAAACTTGCATTGCCGTTTCAATGGCTTTAAATATTCTTTGTTTTGTAAGACTAGATATAAAGACTATAGGCACATCGACAAATGGTTCTATTTCTTTTCTTATTCCTTCTTCAATTAACTTGATAGTATTTGTTTTTTTATCTATTAGATCCCATTTATTGACTAGAATAACAATGCCTTTATTATTTCTTGCTGATAACCAAAAAATATTTTTCACCTGAGCATCAAAAGATCTAGTAGCATCAAATAATATCAGACAGACGTCAGCATTTTCAATTGTTCTTATTGATCTAACTACAGAATAAAATTCTACATCATCATTTATTTTAGACTTCTTTCTTATTCCAGCTGTATCTATTAATTTAAAATCAAAACCAAAACGATTAAAATGCGTATCAATACTATCTCTTGTTGTTCCAGCTATATCAGTTACAACATAACGATCGTTTCCTAACAAAGCATTTATAAAAGATGATTTACCTGCATTTGGCCTCCCAACAACGGCAAAACCCGGAATATCACTTTCCTCATTTTTTGAATCATTTGGTAAATAAGTAACCAATTCATCTAACAATTCACCAGTTCCACTACCATTTATAGCAGAAATATTAAAAGACTTTTCAAAGCCCAAAGAATGAAACTCATTTGAATCAATTTGTCTTTTATGATTATCAACTTTATTTACTGCAAGAATAACTTGTTTATTTGATTTGTGTAATAGTCTGCCAATTTCTTGATCCATAGTATTTAGCCCACTATCAACATCAACAGCAAAAATTATAATATCAGATTCGTCAATAGCAATCATCACCTGATCATTTATTTCCTTTTCAAAATTATCTTCTCCTCCCAGCATATATCCTCCTGTATCAATCACGGTAAAATTCTTCCCATTCCAAAAAGAAAAACCATAATGTCTGTCCCTTGTTACTCCGCTCACAGAATCAACAATAGCTTCCCGTTTTTGAATTAAACGATTAAAAAGAGTGGATTTTCCAACATTGGGTCTTCCTACGATAGCTACTATGGAACTCATTTTTTTTTATTGGGGATACAAATCTAATGTTTTAAATCAACTATTTCATTTTTGATTATAACCAAATTTTTTTAGTTGTTTATCGCTTGATTTCCAATTTTTATTAACTTTTACTTGAAGATCCAAAAAAATTTTTTTATTAAAAAAAACTTCCAAATCTATTCTAGAATCAGTGCCAACTTTTTTAATGGCATCGCCTTTGTGACCAATAATTATACCTTTCTGGCTATTTCTTTCAACCATAATGATGGATCTGATTCTAATAATATTAACTTCTTCATCAAATGATTCTGTAACGACTTCAACAGAGTATGGAATTTCCTTTTTAAAATTGATTAATATTTTTTCTCTTATAATTTCATTTACAAAAAATCTTTCAGGCTTATCAGTTATTTGATCCTTTGGAAAATAAGCGGGTCCCTCAGGCAATAATTCAATAATTCTATTTTTCAGTTCAATAACATTAAACTTTTCTTTCGCAGAAATTGACCATATTTCTGCATTTGGTAAAACAGATTTCCAATGATCAATTTCATTTTCTAACTTGATTTGATTAATGGTATCAATTTTGTTTATAATTAAAAATAAAGGAGTTTTAGTTGATTTAATTTTTTTTAATAGATTAAAACTTTTCAAATTGTGATCTTTAAATTCAACCATATAAATTAAAATATCTGCATCATCAAAAGTCATGTTTACAAAATCCATCATAGATTCATGAAGTTTATGAGCAGGTTTTAAAATGCCTGGTGTATCTGAAATTACCATTTGATAATTTTCTGAATTAACTATCCCTAATATTCTGTGTCTTGTGGTCTGAGCTTTGTGAGTAATTATACTTAACTTTTCTCCAACGAAGAGATTTGTTAGGGTAGATTTTCCAACATTAGGATTGCCAATGATATTTACAAAACCAGATCTATGCATTTAATTACAAATGTAAGGTGCTTAATTATAATTGAGATTACTTTTTTCTATAAATTAAAAATGTTGTAAATTCGCCGACATATCGCGGGATAGAGCAGTAGGTAGCTCGTCGGGCTCATAACCCGAAGGTCACAGGTTCGAGTCCTGTTCCCGCTACTAAAACAATAAAACGGTTGTACTATTATAAAGTGTAACCGTTTTTGATTTATATCTTTCAATGATTGCCAGGTGTAATTCATTTTTATCTTTAACATTTGCTATGTCTTGATTAACGACAGGTTTAATATTGTGATGGCTCCACAAGGCCAACTCTATTATAACCGGAGTTAACGAAAGTCCTTTTTCAGTTAGAAAATAGTGATTAGTTTTTTGGTTGTCAGGCAATTTTTGTTTGACTATAAATCCTATTTTTTCAAGTGTTTTTAACCTATTAGATAAAATACTTGGTGCAATTGATTCATCGCTTTCGGAGAACTCTTTAAATGTTTTTTTCTGTTCTAATAGCATCAACTTTATAACAACAAGCGTCCATTTGTCTCCAACAATATCTAATGCTGAAGTTACAGGACAATTACACCTAAAAAACTTATCTAAAATTGACATAATTATAAAAATATAATTTTTACTATCAAAACAATAGTAATTTTATTATTTTTGCTATCGAATCAAAAGTAATAATAAATAATCAACCATATGAATAAAAAAGTATTGTTAACAGGAATATCTGGTTATATTGGTTTGCATTGCGCCAAAATTCTTTTAGAAAAAGGATATACCGTAGTCGGTACAGTAAGAAGCACAAAAAAGGAAGAAGAGGTTATTAAGACACTTAATTCAAATTCTGTTTCTATTGAGAACCTTTCTTTTGCCCATTTAGATCTTAGTTCTGATAAAGGATGGGATTCTGCGCTATCTAATTGTAATTATGTTATGCACGTCGCTTCTCCTTTTACTGTTGAAAACCCTAAAAATGAGTCAGATATGCTTGGTCCTGCAGTAGATGGAACCCTTAGAGTACTCAAAGCTGCTAAAAAAAATGGGGTGAAACGAGTTGTTTTAACCAGCTCAACAGTCGCTATAATGGGGGGTAAAAAAACAGGCACAATTACACCAGATGACTGGACTGACTTAAATTCAAAAAACATAAGTACTTATTTCAAAAGTAAAACATTGGCAGAGCAATCCGCGTGGGATTTTATTAATAATCAATCAGGTGATCACTCATTAGAATTGGTAAGTATTAACCCTGGAGGAGTTTTTGGACCTCCACTTGGTAAAAATCTTACGGGAGCTTCAATGTCCATGATTGTAAAAATTTTAGGTGGAAAAACTCCAATGGTACCAAACACATCCTTTCCAATGGTCGATGTACGTGATGTTGCCTATTTACATGTAGCCGCCCTAACAGAGCCAAAAGCAGCCAACCAACGTTTTATTGCAACAGAAAAAATAGGGAGAAGTTTTCAATTGATATGCCAATTGCTTATTGACAATGGCTATAAAGGTCCGAGCACCAAATTAGCGCCAAATTTCATGTTAAAACTTTTGTCCATCTTTGACAGAGAGGCCAAAGGTATGCTGGCTATGCTTGATATGAATCTAAGTGCTGATAATTCTAAAACAATGGAAGTTTTCAATTGGAAACCTATTCCTTTTGAAAAAACACTTTTAGAAACAGCAGTAGCAGTTACAAAGATTACTTCTCATTAATTATTGAACGGCTTTAAATCATTATTCAAGATCACTTTCCAATATAAAATTGATTGATTTAATTGTATTTAATAGATCTATTGAAGTAAAACTAATGTTCGATATTTCAGTAGAGTTATCTACTAAAACAATAAAACGGTTATACTTTAATAAAGTGTAACCGTTTTTTCTTGCAGTCTTGCTTAGGATTAATAAAAACTTGTTTCAAAAAATTTATTCCAATAAACCAAGTTGCATTAAAAATGAGTAGTTATCGAAAAAATCCTGTTCTTTTAATACTTTTCCATTTTTCATCAATACTACTGTAGTACCACTAATATCTACTTTTTTGTTAGTAGCAGGAATTCCAAACATTTCCCCATCGTGTGTTCCTTTAAAATTCCAATGTTTAACTATTTTGTCTCCTTGCCCAATTATATCAATAAAATTAAATTCAGCATCGGAAAAACCAGTTAAATAATTGTTGTAATAATCTCGAAAAGCTTCAATACCAGTGATGTTACCCTCTGCAGTTACTACGGTTACTTGCTCATCAAAACTGTCAGTATTTATAGCGTTACTGTCTCTATTTTTAAAAAAAGCATCCCAAGCCACCTTATAGGTATTGATGTTTTTCTCAGTTTGTTCATTAATTTGTGCTAAAGACTCACACTCCTTATTTAATTCTTGTTTACAACCAATAAGTAAAAATGTTGTAATTGATAATAGAATGATTTTTTTCATAATTTTTATTTAAATTAAAATACATACCCAATTTAATAAATTTTGTCGAGTTCGTTGACAAATTAACTCATGTAAATTAAAAATATATTGGGTTAAAATTGATCTCCAATATATCAATAAAGTTATATCTAAATGAGTCATCGTAAATTGTGACTCTTTTTTTTATTATAAATCAAAACCTATGGTTTCTTTATTATTTGGGTAATTACCCAAAATTTAATATTTTTACATCTTTTGCAGAATTACCCCACAAAATACTTAAATGAAAGATCTAAAATATCTATTTGCTTATACGGTTCCAATTTCAGTTTACATCTCATTTATATCTACAGGTATTTGGACATATTCAGCTGTTTTTTATGTTTTCTTATTAATCCCATTACTAGATTTTATTTTCGGTGAAACTGAGGAAAATCTTTCAAATAACGATGCTTCATATCAAAATAAAAAATGGATTTTTGATATAATGCTATATTTTAATGTTCCTATTATTTTTGGATTACTTTATGTAATATTTTCTTCATTTCAAGTTAATGACTACAATGTATTTGAAACTATTGGCTTAGCACTTTCGACTGGTATTTTATTAGCTACTAATGGTATTAATGTCGCTCATGAATTAGGACATAGAAAACCCTATTATGAAAGATTTCTAAGTAAATTTTTATACATGCCTTGTTTATACATGCATTTTTACATTGAACACAATTTTGGTCATCACCTGAATGTTGCAACACCCGAAGACGGTGCTACTGCTAAATATAATCAATCAGTATATTCATTTTGGTTAACATCTGTAACCAAGCAATATTTCGACGCATGGAAAAACCAAAAAAAACTTCTAAAAACTAAAAACAGTTCCTTTTTTTCCTTAAAAAATGACATGCTTTGGTATCATTTAATTCAGCCACTATATCTTTTCATTGTTTATAATTTATTTTCTTTTAAAGTGATGATTTTTGCTTTAGTTGTTGGAATAATTTCTTTTCTATTTCTAGAGTGTATCAATTACATTGAACATTATGGTTTACAGCGTAAAAAATTAGCATCAGGACGATATGAAAGAGTTGAACCCCATCACTCATGGAACTCTAACTTTAATATTGGAAGAATCACACTTTATGAACTTACACGACATAGTGATCATCACTATAAATCTTCTAAGAAATATCAAATTTTAAATAGCTACAAAGAATGTCCTACCCTACCTGTAGGTTATCCGGCTTCAATACTTTTAAGTTTTATTCCTCCACTTTGGTTTTGGGTTATGAACCCAAGAGTTCCTAATGAAATGAAATTAGATTAACCATATGGTTCAAGCAGTTTCTTTACAATTAACTGAAAAATCTCTTGGATTTTTTTCAAATAAAACAAAAGATAGAATTTTGACTTCCAGTTTAGTTTTGTTTAATGAAGATGGTTTTAATAATGTTACAACTGCTTCAATTGCAAAACAAACTGGTATTTTAGAGGGATCTCTTTGGTATCATTTTAACTCAAAAAAAGATATTGTATCAATGCATATTAAAGTTCTGGAAAAAGTTTTCTTATCAGCAAATCAGCAAATCAAATCAAAAGACTTTGAAACAATCATTAATGAATTTTTTCAGTCTTACAACATAATTTGGGATTTTAGATATATTCTTAGAGACAACTTTCTAAAGACTTTTGAAGGTAACGAATCCATTTTAAAATCCATAACAGAAATCAATAACTATTTGGATAAATGGGCAGAAAATAGAATTCTTCATTCATTTGAGAGCGGATTGATAGAAATTAACTCAAAAGAAATAGAAAATCTTTCTGAAATAATTTTAGTTATTGGTAGATATTGGCTTGATTTCTCAATGAAAAAATATCCAGGCGTTAATATAAATTCACTTCGTTTAAAAGGATTGAAACATATAATTACTATTTTAAATCCTTACCTCAACCCTACAGGGATACCAATTATTAAAAATATGTTAAAACAATATTAATGAGTATTTATTTGAATTTAAATATTTCCTTTTAAACATCTTGTGAAATAAGGGAAACCATCACTGACTACATAATAATAAATTCCATTAGGAAATTCAGGAGTTACACCATAACGCCCATTACACTGATCTAAATCTCCTAGGCCATTAATATATTCATAATCTTGAGTGAATGCTCCCATTGCAATTGATGTATTTGGACTAGTTGTTCCTTGCCCAGGACCTCCAACCAAACTAGTCAAAACCATGGGTCGGTTGGCATCAGGCTCACTTTTTAATCTGTAGCTTGATTGTAATACTTTAACTTGACTGGAAGAATCATAAGCATCTAAAAACCCATACCTAGCATAGACGGGAAAACCATCTGAAGCCCACCCAACCAAAGTCATGCCTTTGTTGTCGCCAAGAAAATCAATCAAAAGTTCAGGCATTCCATGGTAATGGTATTCTCCGTTAGGTTGAACATGTGCATGATTCATATCGTCTCCAAAATCAAAAGTATCGTGCCCAAGCGCTTCAATTCTCCAATTACCTTGACCTTGAGCTAAACTACATTTCCCCAAATTATCACATCTGCCTGCTGTGGCAGGATCAAATTTTACACTATTTATAGCATAAGCGATAGCAGATGCAGGGCCACCAACTGACGACCCGGTTTCAGAGACTATAGTCGGGCAGAGCGTAAATCTTTTATTTACTGTTTGTTCTGTTATTATATTTGGATTATTTCTATTGGGAAATGTTCCTACCTCATGATTTGGAATACCATTTCCACTTAGAATTCTTTGGCTACTGTTTGATGACCATGAATACCTACTGTAAGCTTTAACTGATTCGTCATCGTTATAAATATTTTCGTTAATATTGACTAATACTTCAGCAGTTGTGTAATCTCCCGCACAATCTTGAGCTTTCTGCTCTTCTGAATTTTGATTCTTACTGCACGATACATTAAGAAATATAATTAATAGGTAAAATGATATGTATTTCATAATATATAGACAACTATAATTTATACAAGTTTAATTTACTTACTATAGTTTCTCTTGTTATATTTATTATAAATAAAAATTTATTTGAATAATTTCAAATTAATTAATTATTTTAATTAAAAATTTATTTATGGAAAATATTGAAATTATAATCCAAATTGTGATAGCTATTGGGATTTTTAACGTCTGGATAGTAAGATTAAAGAAACCATCCATTTACAGAGGAGGAAACTCAGAAAGTATGGAATCCGAGTTTAAAGCTTACGGTTTCAATAATTCTGTAATGAAAATAATAGGATTTTCTAAATTAACATTAGCCTGTCTATTAGTGTTAGGTATATGGTACCCAGATTTAGTTGATATATCCGCTTTTTTAATGGGATGCCTAATGATTGGAGCAATTGGGGTTCATATTAAAATTAACGATCCTTTGATAAAATCATTACCAGCTTTTATAATGTTGATACTTTCAACAGCTCTTATCATTCTATAAAAATAAATTGAATTTAAAGCAATAAACGTTAGTTTTGCAACAAAAATAGATTGTATGGCATTTAATATTGAAATGATTGTTAAGGTTTATGAGAAAATCAAATCTAAAGTTGATAAAGCCCGAAAAATAAAAGGAACTCCACTAACACTTTCTGAAAAGATTTTATACTCACATCTTTGGAGTGATAATTTAGATAAGCCGTACAAAAGAGGAATTGATTACGTAGATTTTGCCCCAGATAGAATTGCATGTCAAGATGCAACTGCCCAAATGGCATTATTGCAATTTATGCAAGCCGGAAAAAAGAAAGTAGCAGTGCCCACAACTGTTCATTGTGATCATTTAATTCAAGCCTCGGTTGGTGCATCTAAAGATTTACAATCTGCATTAAACAACAGTAACGAAGTATTTAATTTTTTAGAATCTGTTTCTGATAAATATGGGATTGGGTTTTGGAAACCTGGTGCAGGTATTATACATCAAGTTGTTCTGGAAAATTATGCGTTCCCTGGTGGAATGATGATTGGAACTGATTCCCACACTGTTAATGCCGGTGGTCTTGGAATGGTTGCTATTGGTGTTGGTGGCGCTGATGCTGTTGATGTTATGGCAGGAATGCCGTGGGAATTAAAATTTCCAAAGCTAATTGGAGTTAAACTAACTGGAAAATGTTCAGGATGGACTTCTCCAAAAGATGTCATTCTTAAAGTAGCTGGTATACTCACGGTAAAAGGAGGCACTGGTGCAATAATTGAATATTTTGGCCCTGGTGCTAAGTCAATGTCTTGTACAGGAAAAGGAACAATATGTAATATGGGTGCAGAAGTGGGTGCTACAACTTCTACATTTGGTTATGACGAATCAATGGAAAGGTATTTAAGATCAACTGATAGAGCTGATATTGCTGATGCAGCTAACAATGTTAAAGAATATTTAACTGCCGATCCTGAAGTTTACGAAAACCCAGAAAAATATTTTGATGAAGTAATTGAGATTAATTTATCTGAACTTATGCCACACATAAATGGACCCTTCTCGCCTGATGTGGCTACGACTGTTCAAGAAATGAGTGAAAAAGCTAAAAAGAACGAATGGCCATTGAAAGTAGAATGGGGACTAATTGGTTCTTGCACCAATTCTTCCTACGAAGATTTGTCCAGAGCCGCGTCTATCGCACAACAAGCAATTGATAAAGGATTAACAACCAAAGCAGAATTTGGAATTAACCCAGGTTCCGAGCAAGTAAGATTTACAGCAGAAAGAGATGGTTTCTTAAGTATTTTTGAAAATTTAAATGCTAAAATATTTACTAATGCCTGTGGACCTTGTATTGGTCAGTGGGCTAGAAAGGGTGCTGATTTACAAGAAAAAAATTCAATAGTTCATTCATTCAATAGAAATTTCGCAAAAAGAGCTGATGGTAATCCAAACACTCATGCATTTGTTGCATCACCTGAAATAGTGGCGGCCATAGCAATATCAGGTAGATTAGATTTTAATCCAATAACTGATTCGTTAACAAATAATGAAGGTGAAAAAGTTAAACTTGATGAACCTACTGGTTGGGAACTTCCTCCAAAAGGATTTGAAGTTGAAGATGCTGGATATTTAGCACCTTCTTCTGATGGTTCTAAAATTGAAGTAACTGTCAGTGAAACCTCGGAGAGGTTACAAATTCTTGAGCCATTTGAACCTTGGAATGGAGAAAATATTTTAGATGCCAAACTATTGATAAAAGCTTTAGGAAAATGTACAACTGATCACATTTCAATGGCTGGACCGTGGTTAAGATACAGAGGACATTTGGATAATATCTCTAACAACTGTTTAATTGGAGCGGTAAATGCATTTAACAACAAAACTAATTTTGTTAAAAATCAATTAAACGGAGAGTATCAAGGAGTTCCTGATGTACAAAGAATTTACAAGAAAAATAGTATAGATACCGTAGTTGTTGGTGATCATAATTACGGGGAAGGATCGTCAAGAGAACATGCGGCAATGGAGCCACGTCACCTTGGTGTAAAAGTTGTTATTGTTAAATCATTTGCTAGAATTCATGAAACCAATTTAAAAAAGCAAGGAATGCTAGGGGTTACATTTGATAATGAAAATGATTATGATTTAGTTCAAGAAGATGATTTATTTGATTTTATTGACCTTAACTCCTTTAGCCCAGGAAAACAACTTACAATTAAATTAAAACATAAAGATGGTTCAGAAAACACAATTTTGGTTAATCATACTTATAACAAACAACAAATTGAATGGTATAAAGAAGGATCTGCTTTAAATTTAATAAAAAAACAAAATATTAATTAGTTTTCATCTGGAGCTAATTCAAACATTAGTCCATCTAGTTCATCTGTAATTTGAATTTGACATCCAAGTCTTGAATTTTCCTTAACAAAAAAGGCCTCTGAAAGCATTGCATCCTCATCGTCGCTTTTATCTTTAATTGTATTTTCAGAATGAACGTAAATTTGACAGGATGCACACATGGCCATTCCTCCACAAATTCCTTGAACTGGAAATTCATAACTTTTAAAGAGCTCCATTAAATTCATATTCATATCAGTAGGTGCTTCAAGAGAATGTGAAACGCCTTGTCTATCGATTAAAACAATTTTAATATTTTTCAAGTTTGAAAATAATATTTCTAAAATTACAAACTTTATTCTGTTTTAAAAGAATAAACAATCGAGTAGCTACTATTGGTGCCGTCTGATGTTTTCACGCGCCAGTAATAGGTCGTGTCAGCATCCAGTGCTAC